>Ga0307518_10000709_pt1 | contig 25010 bp, 18 predicted proteins | sample 25_EM_MG_FD_203889 | JGI IMG/M metagenome (GOLD analysis project Ga0307518, IMG submission 203889) | Populus trichocarpa ectomycorrhiza microbial communities from riparian zone in the Pacific Northwest, United States - 25_EM | ecosystem: Host-associated > Plants > Roots > Unclassified | place... | reverse complement strand
TTGATACTAACATGTTTTATATTTGTTATCTTGTTCACTTTTAATACTTTGCTTGTTAAATGGTTAATCTAGATTTATGTTGTATAACCCTTGGTACAACAAATACTTGGCACTTTCATAGCCCAACTGTATGGTATAACCGACACCTGTGCTATGAAAGGAACTTGATTTGTTGTTAACATAAGTTATAATCATGAATGTCTGACAACATTTATAAGTATTAGCATTATTCGAATAAGATAACTAATGTAATCATGTTAACAATTTGTAATCCGATTGGAACCTCCTTTGTGTGTGGTTTCCAGTTGAGTAATAAAAAGAGTTTATACTATACATGTTTAAAATACCATTAGTGGATCCTCTAACCTTAACAATTATTTTATCCTTGTTTAATCCTTACATCAATATCACATCTCAAAGCTCTCTTTAACTTATTATTATTGTTGTTGTTGTTGTTGTTGTTGTTGTTGTTGTATTTATTATAATTTATAATTTATACAATTAACTTCCATGTGGTTCGATCCCGGTCTTGCCGGGTTATTTATTACTTCGACACTCCTGCACTTGGGAGAAAACATCAATCTTTTGGTCGTGTCAAATATTCAAAACAATATATATATATATATAGCAATCAAAAGTTTGAGAACCAAATTTGATATAATCAGCAAATAATATGACATTTTTAAATTTTTCACAACTTCCGGAAAGTGTTTTCCGCCCAAAATGAAAGGAAAACACTTTCCTGGAAACCAAGCCAAATATTTCTTTGACTGGAAAGTGTTTTTCGTTGACCGGAAAGTGTTTTTCGTTAACCAACTTTTCTAATGGCAAACAAACACAGGAAAGTTTGGAAAGTGGTTTTCCGAAAATCACTTTCTAGGAACAAACACAGCCCAAAGCTTAAAACTTAAGGAGAAAAACTCCAAAAGCCATTTTGCTTATAACCTCTCCCTTCTAAAAGCTTTGGTGTCTTTTGAGACCAATTTTAACTTACCAATTTCGCACTATATAAACGCTAAGAAAGTTTTGTTTCTTTTTTCAAGTGGGATAAAGTTCTTTTAGATGGTTTTGAGTTTTATCAAAATATATCAACAATGGTTATTTGATATCAATTTTTCTTCCACCCATATTTTATTTAAATCATGTTAATATTCATTATTAAAGAGCTTCTATAAAAGATTAAAATACAATAAAGTTTAATCCTAAAAGTGAGTGGATCTTATTTTTAATTCATCTCAAAAGTGCACGTTACCCATTTTCTCAAAGAATTTTTTCAATAGAATAACTCAAACTGTGTATTAACAATTTTTCCTTGGATTAGTTTTCTTTCTTCTTTTTCTCTTGGATACATTTGGATAAACAATTACCTTGCTACAACAACACGAAGCACCAACACTATTTGCTAAAATAGTCAAACACCAATTTTTGCTGAGAATAGTAATAGATGGATTTATGTATTTATTTCTAAAATGTGCTATATATCTAAGGATACAAGTAATAAGTACTTGGAAATCTTCAAATCTAAATATTATATCATACCACCACCTATCCATATGAATTACCTTTGATACAATTCATTGAAACAAAATAACTTGTAGCTAATATTCATCACAATGCCAATGATTTATAAATTACTTGCAATTCTAAAAGAATTGAAATTACTTATGGTATTTTATTATTTATATGACTAGAGAAAAAGGTTAATATATTTGTTTAAGTCACATGATAACAACTTTGTGTCATAACTGACTTAGTTAGCAAGTGAATCAAAGCCTATAGGTAATGGGTTTAAAAGTTAGGAGAGGGAATTTTTTTTTTAAGAAGACACATGACTTTTCATCTATTTTAATAAAAACAAAAAAAAAATAAAGAAAGGGCAGACACGTGGATCTGGCTTTTAGGTGCCAGGCTTTTCCATCTTTTTCAAATTTTTTCATTGATTTTTTTAGCACTCAAAAAAACATTTACTAGATTTATTTATTTTTTAGTTTTGACATGATTCTTAAATGCTATTATATATTTTTATTTTTATTTTAATAATTGTTTTCAATTATTATGTATATGATATGAAAATAATAGTATTAATAATAAATTGTTTATGAAAATTCAATCCAAGTTGTTTTGTTATTCTTAATATCTTTAAATAGATTATTAACATGATTTTATCATGTTTATGATTTCTTTAGCTTTCAATTACACATAAAATATAAATATACTATTTTGATATTTTTATTAACTCGTTGTAATAATAATATAATTGTTTTTAATAGAAACAATAATTTCAGTTAAAAAAACTCATGTTTGCTAAGATAAACAATAGATACATTAATATAAAAAATTAATTTTGATGGAAAAAAATTCAAAACAACTGTATTTTAAAATTAAATAATAATGTCAAAAAATTCCTTGAAAAATAAATATTTAATTTCATGTTTTTAAAAAAATTATAACAGTGCATATGCAAACTAGTTTGTCTTCTAATCATGTTTCATTATTTTATTTTCTTAAACAAATTAATGTGGCAGTGGCATTGAATTTGAGATTTTTTGTTTTTTTCATGATTTATTGCTTCCGTACAAAGTTTGGATCTTCAAGCTACCACACTTGAGATTGGTTGATACTTGATGGTGATGCCTAAAAGGAGATAGAGAAATGGAGGTTTTGTTTTTTTTTTAATTCTATGAAAAGATTAGGTACGGACATTCTTTACTACGTCTAATCAACGGAATACGAATCCTTTTTTCTTTTAACCGTATCCATTATCTCTCTTCGAAAAACAAAATATTACGCACGATTTAACGCATTATAAAATTAATAAAATGTGCTAATTGAATTAAAATAATCAATTTACGTGAATCTCCCTCGTTATTCCGTCCCATTTAAGATTATGTTACTCAAAACAATTTAAACCATATTATTTGTGATACGAATGTATTTTTTAAAATAATTATTTATTTAAAAATATGTTAATTTTTTTTATTTTTAACATTAATATATTAAAATTAACAAAAAAATATTAAAAAAACATTAATTTAATTGTGGTTCAACTTGGAAATCCCCTAATCAGGCAATTTGCATAAACTGAGTTTTAAATTGACTCAAATAAAAGCTAACCTGATATAACTCAATTAATCTGATGGGTCTAAATGTGATCCGGTTAAAATCTAGTTTGGTTTCAAAAAAAAATTCAAAACAACGTCGTAGTAACCTTATTTTAATATATTAAGATGATGATGTTTTGGATTTATTTGTGTTAACCTATCGAATTCACAATTTAAATTATAGTCCAGGTTGGATTCAATAACTTTATTTTTTAGAATCTATTTTTCATTCAATTATATGACAATAAAAATTGATATGCACAAGAAAGCCACATAATAACATTTAAGAAAAAAATTCATTATAAATGATTGTATAAAAAAAAACATTTGCTAATATTATAAAATTTCTTTTAATAATTTGATTTGAAAACAAACTAGAAATCATAAGTGTTTGACCAAATAAAATTCAAAAAATTAAATTAAATTATCTCAATAAATTGTAAGTAAACTGAGTCAGGCACGCGTCCCTAGATGGCCAATGAGCTTGGTCCATTAAAAGAAAGGCTAGGCTTACATGTTTGGCCACACTTTTTTTTTTTTTCTTATAATGGATGTAGGACAGGTCATCACCCTAATGTTTTTTTTTAAATGAAAAGCAGGTGACGCATCCTCTACAGCTATAGATCACGCATCATCTATAGATACAACTTCATGCACATGAGGTGCCTAGAAATTCAGGCTCTGCCCTCTTGGTCCTAAAAAACTTGTTTCCTACCATTTTTTCACCTATAAAAAACACTCCATAAATTTTGATAAACCCATATTTAATGTCACAGCCCACATAAATAATTATTTAAAAGAGTTGATTGGTCTCTCTTCAAGTAAATATTTTCTAAAATTTTTGGCAAAGTCTTCTTTATTTTTTCAATACCAAGTTATCGACTCAAAAATCAAAACTTGTAAATAAATAACAACAAACTCATCCCAATATAATTAAGCATCACAACTCTACTAAAAACATCAATTTCCATGTCCCTTTTAGTTTTTTTTTTAATAGTTAACATTGTATGATTTCATATACAAAATTTAAAACTAATTTATTCACAATAAACATTAACTCCTTAGGACACAAACACATTCAAATATAAATACAACAAAACTATATTACTAGTTAAAGTAAGGGCATTGTCCTTAATTACATACCCGACAAAAAGATAATTTAAACATTTTAAAATTTCTTAACATACAAGCAATATAATAACAGAATATCAATACTTCCAATACAAAAATTAACTTAAACAAAGATTTTCATTTATGCATCTACTTTCCAGCTCGAGGGTGTGAGGTATCTAACAACATATTTATATAACATGTGAATATTTGGTAAGAACTAGAAAACTTATACTTATTAATAATATACAATTAAAATAAGGATTATTTGAAGCATACACAATAATATACGCACTAGCTCATTAAATGAAGTACTTATTGTCAATACATTAATTTAATTTAAATTTCATTTTTGTCAATTCTTATTCAGATATCTTCCTCATTAACCAAAATATAACTTTCTCAAGTTATCCATTAATTAGTACATTATTTCTGAAGTTCAGGTAAGGAAGAAAAGAAATAGTCCAACCATTGTGTCCATTTCAATAGTGCATTATTTTCATTAACTAGAAAATAATCTTTCAACGCGCTTATTTAACATGACATTATTTTCATTAACCAAGAAATAATTTTTTGGTACGCTCATTTATTTAACAGTGTATTATTTCCATTAACCAGGAAAGTATTGTTCAGCATGCCCATTTATTTAACATGGCATTATTTCCATTAACCAAGAAATAATCTTTCAGCACGCTCATTTATTTAACAGGGCATTATTTCCATTCCTTTTATTTTGCAATTTCTACACTAAAATTACAATCAAATGAAATTTCTAATAAAATACTAAATTAAAAAATTAATTTATTATAGGGTATTTAACACCTACCTGGTGTTTGTGGGCGTGAAGTGGTCCCCTGTTGCTAATTAGTTCCTGCGACCTCTTATGCACCAATACAAAAATCAACATGTCATTTATTATTCATAACTAAATGATAAAAATCTCATTTCATTTTAAATTAAGAAAAATAAAATTCTCTTTTTTAACCCTTCATCAAAATTTACTTTCTTATTTTCGAACAATCCATCTGATTCGTTTAAAATCACTCTTTTACATTAACAAAATCCAAGTCAAAATCCTTTTTCTCTTTTTTATATGTCATGGTCGAAATCCCTTCAAGGAAAAAGGGTAAAAAAAATTCCTCTTTTTCATTTTTTTGTAAAATCCTTCTCCATTCCATTTATTAACATTTATAAGCCCATAAATTCCCACAATTCCTAAACAATTGCATTAAATTCTTCCGTCTCCCAAATCTTCTACTTTTGCTGAGACCAATAACTAAAAAGGGAAGGGGGGGTTTGTTTCTTCCATTTCTAAATTAAACACTTACCCAATAATAATTTATGCTTCTTAATATAGTTCAATCATAAATTGCATCATTTCAATAACTAACACCATAAATCCCCAAATCCATATAATCATAGCAATTTAATTTCTTCATCAAAACACAAAATTATAACAATTAATCATTTTAAACATGTTCTTTAACTTACTTGGATAAAGATTCAAGGAATTGATGCAAGAAAGATTCAAGTTTCCTTCTTCTCCCTTTTTAAACCCTAGCCTTAGATTTCTTTCTTCAAAACAACTTCGAAGCACTAAATCACCCCTCTTAATTCTTTATCTAAGTTCTAATCACTCTAATTACACTTCTCCTCATTTTCTTTTTATATAATTAACAATAAAACAACTAGAAAATCACACAAATTATCTCCTTCTCTTATGGCTTCTAGCCATCAGCTAAAAGAAGGAAAGATGGGCATTTATATAACCCAATCTTTTAAATTTACACATTGATCCCTTTTTGTTTAGCCTTTTCCAAATTTGTCCCCCATCCTTTCTTTCTCAATAAATTAATGCCTTATAACTTTTCTTTTGTTTAATTTTGCCCCTCTCAATGCTTGCTTACTTATTTATTTATCTATTTATTATTATTATTATTATTATTTCATTTTATTTTGGTTGGGTTAGAATATAACCGACTTTTTACATTTTCCCCTTCAAAAAGAAAATTTTGCCCATGAAATTCAAACTTCATACCTGAATTTAGAAACAATTTGGGGTATTTCTTTCTCATTTTAGATTCTCTTTCCCAGGTCACCTCTTCAACTTAAAAGTTCCTCTATAACACTTTGATCGTCGGGATTTTCTTACTACTCAATTCTTTCTCACTATAATCTAACACCTTTAACGGTGTTACTTCCAGTGTCAAATCTTCATCAATCTCTAAAGGAACTTGAGGTAAGATTCGAGATTAATCTACTTCAGCTTTCTTTAACAGGAAAACATGAAACACATCGTGGATTTTGGCCAGAGATGGAGGCAATGTCAATTTATAAGCCACAAGTCTGATTCTCTTACTCACTTCAAAAGACCCAATATATCTCGGCGCTAATTTCTCTTTCATACCAAACCTTAACAATCGTTTCCATGGGGCGACCTTCAAAAATATTTTTTCCTCAATACCAAACTCTAGAGATCTCCTCATGTTATCCGTATATAACTTTTCTGCCTATCTTGGGCTGCTTTCATTCTATCTTTTACAATCATTATCTTTTCTGTGGTAATTTGAACCAACTGTGGTCCAATCAATTGCTTATCCCCCACCTCTTCCCAGCATAATGGTGTTTGACACTTTCTACCATATAAAGCTTCGTAGGGTGCCATTTCTACTGTAGCTTGGTAGTTGTTGTTGTAAGTAAACTCTACTAACGACAAATGATCTTCCCCACTTCCTCCAAATTTCATTATACATGCTTTTAATAAATGTTCTAATATCTGAATGGTTCTCTCAGATTGACCATCTGTCTGGGAATGAAAAGCTATGCTCAAATTCAACTTTGTTCCCAAAGCCTTCTGTACACTTGGCCACAACCGGGAGGTTAACCTGGGGTCTCGGTCTGAAACTATAGACATAGGCACTCTGTGTAATCCCACAACTTCATTCACATACAATCTTGCCAACAAGCTAAATGGAATTCTTCTCGTCAAAAACACCTAATCTCATTTTAATGAAGATAATTAATAAAAAAATATATCAAAGAATATAAACAAACTAAAAATTACCATTGTTTGTTTTTCTTATATATATATATATATATATATATATATATATATATTAAAGAATGACTTATTGTTAATTTTTTTTTAAAAAAAAACCTTTTGATAAATCAAGTGGTCATGTATTTTACGTAGAAAAATGAATTAGTCTATTTAGTTAATTATATATTCCTTATTCATATATAATAATTTTACGGTTTCTTTATAACAATATAGTATACCGATAATAAGTAAAAAAGATTATTTTTTTGGTTATTTCCAACATAAAAATTATAGTGAATTCATAATTTAAAAAAAAAAACACACATAAATGAAAATTTATTTTGGCATCCTTTTGAAAACTTTGCCTAGCTTCACTGACACCATTGATACACTACCAAATGAAGTTGAAACCTTTCTTATCTTTGGTCTTCTTCATATACATTTTCTCACCTATATTACATGTATTTTTTATCGTTTTTTTTAGTTGATGCTAGCGGCTATATCACTCTAATATTTAACCAAATACTCTTAATTTTATTTATTTCTTCCTTTCTATTTTTTTTAACCTTTTGACCATTCAATATACAACCAAACCAAGTTAATTAAAAGCTAATTTATTGTCTAAATGCATTCGCTACGACACATCTCCATTTAATTAGTGATAAATAATTAGATTTAACCAATTATTGGTGTGTATTTGGAAATGCTTCTGCTTCTATTTTTTAATATTTTTCAAAAGTGTTTTTGGTTTGAAAAAACATCTCCATTTAATTAGTGATACTGCAGATTAATGCTACAGATATTGCAGAGGCACGCTACAAATCAAGAAGCAATATTCAAGATCCTATAGAGATTATATTACCTAAGATATGCTATATTTATTACCTAGTTTAGATGATCATGTAATTATTAGTTATTTCTTTTATAATCAAGGACATAATCAAATCACTAGTTACTATGTTAGGAACCGATTCTAGTCCATATATACTTGTAATACTACCATCAGTAATGTTATGACAAAAGATTATACTTCTTAAAATTTCTTCATGGTATCAGAGCTTATAGACATCCATGGTATCAGAGCTTATAGACATCTGAATCTGCATTAGTTTCTTCCCTTTGTTATGGAAGAATTTTCTAAAACAATTATGAAAGAAAGTTCAAAGGTAACATCTCTTTTAAGCAATAATGTTGATGACACCAATACTGCTCAAAGGTTGAGTTCAATATTGCTAAATGAATTCAATTATCTTTCTTGGTCAAGAGCTGTCACTATTGCTCTTGGTGGAAGATCAAAGTTGGGATTCATAAATGGTTCAATATCTTCCCTGGATGTGGATGTTCTAGAATATGAAATATGGCTATCCAAAGATCAATTAGAGTCTTGGAATTTCAATTTTATAGAGCGTAACCTGGCTGGAATTTTCAGCTATTTTGAATCTGCACATGATCTTTGGAATGTCATTCGTGACATGTATGGCAACCAAAACAACGCAACATAGATATTTCAAATTCACCATAAAATTACAAATCTTCATCAAGATAACAGACCATTTGTTCAACTATTAGGAAATCTGAAAAGCTTGTGGAATGAACTAGAGATGTATCAACCACACATCTGTGATGTTGTTGTTCTACGAAAAGAACAGAGGAAGAAATTTTTTTCCAACTCTTGGCAAGCCTTAGTCCTGACTTTGAAGACCTGTAGAGTCACATCCTAATAAATTTAGAACTATCATCCTTGAAATCTGTATATGCAACGATCTAGCGTGAAGAAATTTATAAGAAGGTGATGAATCGTGATACTCATTCTAGAATAGCTGCAACTCGTGTTTACCATGTCAAGACAATGCCTCGTAATGAGAACTTGAGTTCTAACATGTCTGGGCATATTTTTTCATCAAAACAAACAAATAATGATAGATCATTCAAAGGGAAAAATTCAGAGTTAAAATGTAGTTGTTGTCACAACACTGGACACCTGGTAGACCGTTGTTGACAGCTGCATCCAGAAATAAAACTCAGATTTGCAAATGAACGAAAAGGATACCAAAAGAGAACTAACTATAAATCACACCTGACAAATCTGTCAACTAAAAATTTCACTACAAACCCTGCTGCCTTGATAAATGATTTTTCTAATTATTTGCAGGACAAACATAACCATGGGAAGATGCAATCTGGATCCACTAGAACTACTGGATAGGAACAAAATCAACCAACAACACTTATCAATCATCTCACTGATTTTTTAGTAGAAATAGATATAAATGCTAGCCAAGGTATTCTAACTACTTTTATGACTGCATTAGAACTTGATAATTTGCATGATCTTTGGATTGTTGATTCTGGAGTCACAGATCATATGTCTAACAAATTGATTAACTTTTCTATTCTTGAAAAATCTGTTTTCCCCACCTTTGTTTCGATAGCAAATGGGAAGGGATCTCTTGTGAAAAGTTAGGGAAAAATTAAGATAGTTTCTAAAATCATGTCTGATATCCTATATGTTCCCTCCTTTCCTTTTCAATTACTCTTAGTCAGTAAGTTAACCTCCATATTCAATTGTGTTGTAATTTCCAGTCATCACAGGGTTATATTTCAAGATCGATTAACCAAGAAGATGATTGGTGAAGGTTTCTTCCTGCATGGTCTCTACTACTTCTTTCAGGATAATTAAGTTTCCAAAGGCTTTCAAACTAGTTTCAAAACATCGTATGAGCTACTTTTATGGCGTCGTCGTCCAAGACATCCGTTAGATTCTGTCCTTAACAAAATAAATTTAGTATCCATCTTGAAACCTCTTGAATGTGAGATCTGTCATTTTTTCCAAATCATCCAAACTTCTGTTTAATTCCTCTGATTCACATGTAACTCGTGTGTTTAAACTTATACACTCAGATGTATGGGGGTCATTTTATACGTCACTTGATGGTTATAAATACTTTGTAACCTTTATTGATGATTTTTCTAGAGTCACGTGGGTGTATTTGTTGAAAGCTAAGAGTGAAGTATTTTCCTATTTTAAGGATTTTGATACGTTAATTGCTAATCAATTCTCTATACGTCTTAAGACTTTTTTTATCAGATAATGGCACATAATAAATGTCCAAAGACATGACACATTATTTACGTTCTAATGGCATATTGCATCAGACTAGTTGTGTTGGTACACCCCCAACAAAATAACGTATCTGAATGGAAAAATCATGATCTGCTTGAAACAACTCGTGTTATAATGTTACAAATGCACGTTCTAAAGGGTTTTTGGTCATATAGTGTTCTTACGGCTGCATATCTTATAAATTGCTTACCTAACCATGTGTTGGATTTTAAATCTCCTCTTGAAGTTTTGCAGGCTACAAGTCCCAATTTGGCATACCTCAATGTGTTTGGATACTCCTGTTTTGTGCACTTACCATCATCACAATGTGACAAGCTTGATTTTAGAGCTACCAAATGCATTTTCTCAGGGTACTCTCAAATATAAAAGGGATACAGGTGTTATGATCCCTCACTATAAAAAAATATATGTATCAAGAGATGTTAGATTCATTGAAGATGCTCCTTATTACTCTGCCACAGGTTAAGGAGAGGATAATTTTGAATTGTTTCCACTGCCTAGTTCTAATTATTATGATTAGAATTCATGCTCTCTGCCACAATAGGTTCCTGAAGTTAGATTCAAGTCCGATTTTGATCAATCTCCCACTAATTCCAACATTGCTGATGATATTCAGGGTGCATATCCAGTATCTGATGAACTTCAGTCAACCGAAACTCCTAGAATACTAGTTAATTTTGAACAAGTGTTAGAATCAAGTATGATGGAAGCTTTTATTATTCAAAGTGATCAAGCAATTTCACGAAGAACATCCCATAGAAATCGTCAACCTCCTCCCAGATTACAAGATTATGTAACTTATAATGTCAAGCATTCAATCTCTAAAGTTTTGTTATATGATAAATTGTCCTCAGATCACAGAGCATTCCTCACTTCCATATCTGAAGATCATGAACCCAAGACATTTCAGGAAGCTCAATCACAAGTTGTATAGCAGCAGGCTATAAAGGAAAAACCGATTGCACTTGCTAATAATAATACATGGAGCATTATTCCTCTTCCTACAGGTAAACATGTAGTGGGTTATCTCTGGATTTTCAAAACAAAATTCAACTCAAAGGGAACAATTGAACGACACAAAGCTCGGCTAGTAGCTCAAGGGTTCTCACAGAAATTTGAAATAGATTACAAGGAAACTTTTGCTCTAGTTGCAAAAATAACTACTGTCCGAGTCTTGTTATCGGTTGTAGTTAATCAGGGTTGGTCATTGTATCAAATAGATGTAAAAAATGCGTTCTTACATGGAGAACTTGAATAGAAAGTGTTCATGAAACTACCCCCAGGACATTCACAGAGTAGCTCTTCCAATCTGGTTTGCAAACTTCATAAATCCATTTATGGATTGAAACAGAGTCCACGAGCATGGCATTCCAAGTTAAGTATTGCTCTAAAGACACTGGTTTCACAAGAAACAAGGCTAACTCTTCCCTGTTTGTTCAACATAAGTCTGCAGACAAGCTTATTGTGTTTGTATATATAGATAATCTAATCATCATAGGGAATAATGAAGAATTTGTTGCAAAATTGAAGAATGATCTGTAGCAACAATTTTGAATTAAAGATCTTGAAAAACTAAAGTATTTCTTGGAGATAGAAACGGTAACTTCCAGCAAAGGCCTCTTTCTAAATCAACAGAAGTATATTCTAGACATGCTATAAGATGTTGAACTGCTGCATACCAAGCCGGCCATTACACCTCTAGACAGTTAAACTTAAACTTGATTCATCAAGCAAACCTCTCATGTCATTTACCACCTATCAAAGAATTGTTGGCAAGTTAATTTACTTGACAATCACTAGACCAAACATTACATTTGATGTCAGTCTATTAAGCCAATACATGTATGCTCCCACGGCTCAACATCTTGACATGATGAAACGCATCATGTGATATTTGAAAGGGATTATTGGCCGCAATATTGTTACGACACGCAATGGACACACAAGCATTACAGGCAGTGGCGGAGGGAGGGGGGCTGGCAGGGGCCCCGGCCCCTGCAAAGAAATGCCCCTCCCTTGTAAATATTTAATAGAAATAATTATAAAAAAAAATTTGATCCCTCTAATTTATAATTTGGCCCCCCCTAATTTTTTTGTCTTGCTCCGCCCCTGATTACAGGTTACACATATTCTAATTGGGTAGGAAATGCATTAGATGGACACTCTACCACTAGATATTGCATGTTTGTTGGAGGTAATTTAGTGTCTTGGAAAAGCAAAAAACAACATGTGGTTGTGCGCTCAAGTGCTGAAGCTGAATATCGTGCAATGACATCTACTTCATGTGAATTAATTTGGCTTAAGAATTTAGTTGCAGATCTCGGTTTTCACATTCATACACCTATGACCTTATTTTGTGACAATCAAGTTGCTATGCATATTGCAGCTAATCCAGAGTTTCATGAACGCACAAAGCACTTTGAGGTGGATTGTCATTATATTCGTCAACAAGTTCAAGCTAAACCTATTCAGACTTTTACATACGCACTTATGATCAACTAGCTGATGTGTTCGTCAAAATCATGCCTTCTGGTCAGTTTCATCGGTTGTTAAGCAAGCTTGGATCAATTAATCCACTTGATTCAGCATGAGAGCGGATCTTGAAGATTACAGAGAAGTTGTAAATTCTTGCAGATACTAAAGAATCACGTTGTAGATACTGCAGATCAAGAAGCAATGCTCAAGATCCTGTAGAGATTATATTACCTAAGATATGTTATATTTATTACCTAGTTTAGATGATCTTGTAATTATTAGTTATTTCTTTCATAACCAAGGATAGAATCAAATCACTAGTTGTTATGATAGGAACCGATTCTAGTACATATATACTTGTAATACTGTCATCAGTAATGTTATGACAAAAGATTATACTTCTCAGAAAAATTTCATTAATGTTTTTCTGGTATTTTCAAATGATTTTAATATACTGATGTGAAAAATAAAAAACATTTAATTGGTCCTAATTTTATAAGCAAAAGTAGCAAGTAGAGTTCTTTTTATTTTTCAACATCTCATAAAAACATAAGTTTTGCAGATTATAGATTGAAAAATTTGTGGAAGATGATAGAAAGTTATGGAAAGCAGTCGGAAAAATCACCACGATTTTGCACTTAAACAAAATCTTCCTATATATGCTACCATTATGATTTTGCAATTAAAGTCATGTATAGCCTAACTCCGACCGTAGATTTTGGAACCTAAGAATAGCATCATATTGGGGTCCCATTCAATTCTGTCATCAACATGATGAAGGGTCGGGATCTCAGCTGTGAGATGACTTCTCACATCATCCACTCCTTCATGCATTGCAGTTAATTGTTCTTCCTCACAAGTCAACCCCTATTTCAATTTTCTTCTTTTGCGCTTCTTAGTGTCGTTGCAAATATGAATGGTAATTTATTTCAAATAGTTTTGAAGCTTGAACAGCTAAAAACAAATCAATACCCAGCAAATCAAATCTATGCATTACTTATTGCTAATGCAACTCTTCTTAAAGCTTAATTTTCAGTGTAGAATAGGGTCTAATGTTATGATCCACGCAGGTGAAGATTTATTTTGCATTTTTCCTTAAAAATACCCTATACATATATATTACCCCTAACTTTGGAAAAAAATATTGTCTCCATGGGAAATTCAGCCGTTAAGATGGCGAGATTTTCATTTGTTAGATTCAAACTCTATAGAAGATAATGGGATGACTTTAGAAATGGAGGAAGACTACCTCCATGTAGCTCGAGGCTCGTTGTTTTAACAAAATACTTTCGAGAAACATTAAAAATGTAATCTTAGTTTAATTGGTTATCTATATATGGAATCCAGTTATATATGGTCTAGAATAATTCCCATTAGATGTTTTAATTTAAAACAAATAAAAAAATGTTTACCAAGAAATAAATTGTTTCCAAAAATGATCAATGGGTTGTGAGCTAGTGTTAGCAAGTGAGCTCTTTATATTTGCAAGAGGTTGAATTTCAATCTATAGTGTAAATATGATTTTCCTGTTTCTAACTAATGCTAGCTCTCGACTACCTGACTGATTGTGGGCGAGATCCTATTTTTGAAAAACAAATGTCTCGAATATTGTCAATGTCTATAAATAGAAGCGGCTCCCTAATTGAAACGTCGCTCATCAACTCGATGCATGAATGTTAAGCTACATGGAATCTATCTAATATTCATTACAATTCATTTTCGATCAATTTGTAAATTTATTTATACATTTATGTAAATAGTCATGCTAATTTTATAGTGTTTATGGAGTAAATATTTATACCCTAGTAATTACTCTTTACTGTTTACTTTGACGAATAATATATATATTTCTTTTCTTTTTTTTTCCTTCTTGCCGTAGGTTATTGATGTTTTTTCTCTTTCTTTCTCGTACATGATTTTTTTAAAAAAATTGATCCTGTAAATTAACTAAAATTTTCTAGTGATAAACAAGATACAGCGAGTGGAGAATAATAAGAAAGAGCACGCATCAACAACTGAAGAATCTTAAGTGATCACCAAAAGAGGAAAAACAACCAATTACTACAAGAATAGAAAAAAATCCCAGCAATAATTGACATTAGACACTATACCTTGCAGGCATTGATCCGTGTCATGTCTTACACTATCTTTAGCTACCTGCAAATTTAGCAATATGTTAAAAGGGAAAGATGTGTTTAGGAAGAGATTCTACCCATTATTCTTCTGCCACGGCCATGTGAAAGCAGAAGTTTCACAGTATCACAACGCAATTTCTTTTGCAAATGTGTGGTCACATCAGCTCCTTTGTTAAAAGAGTTTAAAAAAAGCTGATACGTGGGTGGGTGGGTGGAGTGGGATCAGAATAAGATTTTGTGTTATTTTCTGGCATATATAAAAATTGCGATTCTCTTTTCCTATCATGTCTTCTATGTTGATAAGAATCCACTCTGGACATTAATCTATCCCAGCTAGCGAGCAAGTACTTGAGTTTTTCTTTTCTTTTTTTACTCTATCATATAAAAATGCATCAGCAAATCACTTCTGACATATAGTATTTTGGTTGCTACTTTTCCCAACCAAAAGAGTGAAACAGTAGTACGATGTGCACATTATTCTAGCACTGATCAATGTCATCTACTTTTTAGAAGCATAAAATTTCTAGAAGACAGAAATTGGATCAGTGGTAGAAAATTATTAGGTAGTTGAGTTGAGTTGTTATGCTATCAACAACAACTATGTTAACGTGGTAATGCTAATGAATTACAGCTTAATTGGTATTAGTGGATTTTTTTTATAAAAAAAATGAGTTTGAACTTTTTTATAATAATAAAAAAAAAAAAAAAAAAAAAAAAAATATTTTTTTTCTTTTTTATTTATATTTTATTTATTTTTTTTTTTTTTTTTTTTTTTTTTTAAATAAAAATATTTTTTTTTAATTTTTTAAAAAAAAAAAAAAAAAAAAAAAAAAAACACTACTCTAATATTTAGACAGGCAGTGGAAGGACTGAAATCCCTTTCAACTTTAAATTTTGTCACCTCAAAGATAAAATTGTTACTCCATCAAACCCAGAATCATAAATTACCTAGTGGCTCCCAAGAGAAAGGAAAAGGAACAAAAAAAAAAAACTGGCGTGATATTACACTACTGGTGCTAGATATGTATCCAAACGAAGACAAAGTGACAATCATGTTTCGGGAAGTCATGTCATTACAAAAGCTGATTCTCCCGGCTAGAAGTACGTTAGATGTGTGAACAGTTGCATGTCTTCTTATACATCCACATACTAGCACGATTGCCCGCCTGATGACAAAGGAGATTTTTTACATTACACTGTTCTCTTCAATGTTAAATTATCAGTACAGTATATGAGACCATAGAATTTATTGTATAGATATACCTCTGGAAAGAAAGGAGAAAAAAGGCTCAAAGAATAAGGAAGATAAAGTCAGATATGACATTATAAACCTCAACTTCCACTATGTTAAAATAAGGTGTGCCAACTTCTATATCGCAACTGTTTTAGCCCCTTCTTTCCTCAATAGACCACGTATGGATTTAAGAAGATGATGCTTGCTCTACGGACAATTGAAATAATGACAGCAAAAGAGTTGGTTCCACGCAAAGGATCAATTTTACAGTATTGTTGCATTGTTCCTTTCTTTTCAAGTATCGAACCATTTCATTACAGGACTAAAAGTCATCTCAAAAAGGCACACAAAAACGAACTTCAAATGGGCTAAGCAAGTTATGAAAACCGGCACACCAGGTTGACTCGGTATCCGGACAAGCCGGGGTCTTGATCGGGTTTTAAATCATAAAAACTTGGGCGACCCGCCGGGTCAGCCTGAAACTCGGATGAGACTTGATATTTTTTGTATTTTATTTTTATTTTTATGATAAACCCAAAAAATATAAAATTAATTCATGAATACTTATCCTCACATATTTTATTTTATTTTGTGGTCTACATCAACATAAATCAATCGTTTCTTAACTTTTCGATGTGAGATGATAATACATCTGTATTTACATGGATTATTTCTTAACTTTTTAACGTGGAATAATTATACTATACTTTATGCCTCATATTTATTTTTATAACCTACATCCACTAGCATTATTTCTTAATATTTTGATGTGAAATAATTATATATAGACTATATTCACATTGATTGTTTTTTAATTTTTTGATGTGAGATAATTATATTACATTTTACATTTTTTTTATAGGTTACTTTCACATGGATTGTTTCTTATGTTTTCGAGGTGAGATAAGTATACTATACTTTATTTTTTTATAACCCACATTCACATCAATTATTTTTTAACTTTTTAAAATGAGATACCGTTACTAATATATTTTTACAGCCCATTATTTTTATATGTAATATTTAAAAAAAATTAATTTAAAATATTAAAATATCAAAAAATACTTTTTCTTCAAGTTGATCTAGGATTTAGAACCTGATCCCTTAATGAGGTCAACTCTCAGGCCGGGTATATTAAGTCCCTTGCAATTAAAAAAAGAACTTGGATGTTTCATAGATACATTCGCGCGCGCATACTTAACTATATCTTTGTTTGTTAAGGATTTGACACATCAAGGAATTTGCTGCTAACCTCACTTTCTGGAAAAAATATCGCTTTTGCTCATAAGAATGTGCGCATGAGAATGTGCGCATGAGAATAGTCCAAAACTTGTGGGCATTGATGCAATCATACAGAAGTTATCTTTAAGGTTGCTTTCTCACAACCTTTTCACAGATACTATCCTTACAGCATCAATTCTGCTCATCTTCATAAGAATCTCATTGCTCGATCGGCAGACATTATTGAAAGCAGCATGCCCACTATAAGCAGCTTTTGTTCACTCCGCCAACAATTATTCAAATAAACTGAATGGGGGGAGCTATCCTTGCAGCAAAGCCGGTACAAAAATGTAAACCAAATGATAATATAAAGCCACTATGTTAGTAATCACAGAACAAGAACAAGAAAAAAGGAAAAGTAACAATCATAAACTTTATTCCAAAAAGAGAACCATGCATAAGATGTTGTCAAGTGCTCTGATTTAGGATCTAAAGTGGAACAAAATATAATTGTAGATATCTTAGTGACTATTTAGGAGGGAGGTACATATTGCTTTTTAAAGTGTTTTTCATTTAAAAATTATCAAAATAATATTTTTTTTATTTTTAAAATTTTATTTTGATATCAGCACCTCAAAATAATATAAAAATATCAAAAATAAATTAATTTGAAGCTGAAAAATGTTTAAAATTTTCCAACACACGATTAGATCATAATAATATCAAATGAGGCGTTAATCCCATTTTCAAGTATGCACTGGAAATTGAACATGCATGCTGAGTGATGCATGCATAAGGAAGTTTGGGAACAGAAGTTTCTCACCATTTATGGTGTTGGAGTAACTGCAATTGTTTACATCAATTGATATGATTAAGATAAATTGCATAAACTTATAATGAGTAGAATAATGATAAACTTATAAATACAATAAATTAAATTATATATGCATAGACATTGCATAGAATTGTATATGTTAAATTAAATGAACCCAAAAAGTTGTTTGGTGTAAAGTAAAAATTCAGAACTAAAACAAAAAAAAAACATTGTAGAATTATCTTGGGTTTAACCAAACTACATACATTTATTTATTAATAAATAAGCACCGAAAAAATTCTACTGTCCATGAATTTCAAATGAAATAATGAATTTTTAAAAAAAAAATATTGTCAATTATTAAATTCTTTATTATAGAATGTATTTATATAGGAAATATTATAGGTATGCTATATAGAAAATATTGTAGTCATATTCTTATGTTATAACCTCCACAATTACTATTGTATATTGCCCTATACATAAATATAAAGAATGTTGGCTATCCAAAAGGTTAAGTCTCTCAATTATTCTCAACTTGGTATTAGAGTTTTCTGCCGTCAGAACTCTTCTCTTTCTCTCCCCCCTGCAGCCGGCCTCCTCTCTCCCTCTCCTAAAAGGACTCTGCTGCTGCTGCCAGCTTCTCCCCCTACCAAACTAGCGGTGCAACCTAGACAGCCAGCCCCTTAGAAGCTGTTGCCGCTGGTTCTTTCTCCACCAGCAGCAGCCCCAACCTGCAGAGCAGAACCATGGTTCCTTCTCCCATGTTTCTGTCATACCTCTTCACATCATGGGGACAAGAACTCCTTCTATCATTGTGTTGTCCAACACTCATCAAGTGGTCTCATTGAAGCTTACGATCACCAACTATCTTTATTAGCGAATGGAGATGAAGTCATATCTTCTTGGTCAAAGTGTTTTCCACTTTATTCATAGCTTAGTGTCGTGTCCTCCCTCTCATGTTTCTGACTGTTCTGATGACTCTTTTTCGACAATCAACCCCTCTTTTTCTCTGTTGGAAGCAACAAGATCAGCTTATTTTAAGCGCGTTACTCTCCTCTCCCTCCATGGACGTCCTGCATCTTGTGGTAGATTGTCAAACTTCTTCTTATGTTTGGCACACTCTTAAGAAAGCGTTCTTTTCTCAGTCAAATTCTCACATATGCAACTCCATGGGTCTTTTCAAGATCTTCGGCAAGGAGATGCTTCGGTTACTACATATATGCAGCATGCCAAGTCATTATTTGATGAATTGGCTTCCCTCTCTCTTGAAGACTTCAACCTCTATATATTTTGTGGTCTTCGTGGTGAGTTTAAATACTCGGTAACTATTCTCGTGACCAAGGCATAACTGTTGTCATACGCGGACCTTCACCACCATCTTCTTACTCATGAGTTTCTATATAAGACTTCTCTTTCATCCTTGGCTGGAAATCCACCTCTGCTGCCCACACCATCTCTGCTGCCCTCTGTTCATCTTGCCCAGCAATAGCACAGCTCCAATTTTGGTGGTAACAGAGGTCATTCCCGCAGCAACTGGCACTCCAACAGCAACAGGTACAACAGCCATGACAGGTCTGATTTTCGTGGCTCTTATTCCTCTGCTCCCACGGACTGGAAGCAGGGTTATTGGCAGCAGCCCAAACAGCCTGTTACTGGTGGGAAGTGGTCTCCTCACCTGTCTTTTGAGCAAAACGTCAAGTGTCAGCTATGCTTCTCCTTTGGCCACACAGCCCCATAATGTGCTCAGTTTCATAGCAGTGGTCACTAGCCCTCTGTTTATCTTGCTATTGGTCCGGTTTCTGCCCCTACTTGATTCCCAGACACCGGTGTGAACCAACATGTTACGCCTGATCTTGCAACTCTGACCGATTCTGCAACTTATCTTGGTAATGATCACTTGCATGTTGGTAACGGTAAGGGTCTATTCGTATCCCATATTCGACATACCATGTTACGTTCCCCTAAACGCACCTTTACATTATCTAACCTTCTTCATGTTACTCATATTACCAAACCATTGCTATCTGTTCAGAAATTTTATCATGATAATAATGTTTATTTTGAATTCCACGCCTCTATGTTTTATGTAAAGGATCTCACCACCAAAGCAATGCTCTTTTCCAGTCAGAGCAATGATGGTCTCTATGTTCTCTCTGAGTCTTCTGCCACCACCATTCCTCAAGCTTATTGGTCTCCTTGCGTCTCTGCCACTGCTGATCTGTGGCATCGTCAATTGGGTCATCCTACTTCATGTATTTTCAATTTGTTAGTTTCTAATAATAAAATAATGTGTACTTCTAGGCACTCTCTTGTTCAATGTCTAGCTTGTCTACTTGGCAAGTCTTCGCGTTTGTCTTTCCGACCTACAGGTCATAAAACTTCTACTCCACTTGATTTAATATTCAGTGATGTTTGGGGTCCTACTCCTATGTTTTCCTTTGATGGTTTTCGTTACTTTGTTATCTTTATCGATGCGCATACAAAATATATATGTTATTATCCTCTTATTGCTAAATCATGTGTTTTCTATATTTCAACGTTTCCAACTGCTTGTTGAGCGTCAGTTTTCCCACAAAATTAAATCTGTTCAAACTGATTGGGGTGGTGAATATCTCAAGTCAAACAGTTTTTTTCAAACTATTGGTATTCATCACAGGTTAATTTTTCCTCATACACATGAGCAAAATGGCAGCGTTGAGCTTCGCCATCGTCATATTGTTGAAACAGGTCTTACCCTTCTAGGACAATGTAGTGCCCCGTTACGATTTTGGAATTATGCGTTTGAATCATCAGTATATCTCATCAATCGTATGCCCACTCTTGTCCTCCAAAATCAATCTCCTTTTGAATGTTTGTTTAATCATACTCCTGATTATGATTTTCTACGTACTTTTAGGTGTCTCTGTTTTTCTTTTTTGCATCCATATCATGCTCATAAGTTAGATTTCCGTTCATCTCCATGTGTGTTCATAGGGTATAGTTCCTCTCATCTTGGTTATCGTTGTCTTGATTTAGCGTCTCAACATATATACATCTCCTGTCATGTTCGTTTTCATGATAATGTGTTTCTGCTTGCTAATTTTGAACACATAGCTCCACCCACATCCACCTCCACCCAACCTACACACTTGCCCGCCTTGATTACCTCCCATGTTTTTCACCCAGCAGACCCGCCAATCACCCCTCCCAGCGGTTCTGTCGCACTTCCTACCCCATAGACACAGCCACTCCGTTCCCCATCCTTATCTACCACCATATCACCGTCCCATAGCCCTGCCGTTATGTCACCATCTGCATGTTTTTATGATGATCATTATGCAGGCACAGGTTCTCCTTCTTCAGAATTGCATCTTTTCAGGTCTGTTACTACCGCCAGCATAAATTCTACAGCAGGCTCTCCTTCATCTGCAGCTGCGAACTCTAGCTCTTTGGCAGATCCCTCTGCAGATCTACAACTCTTTGTTGATTTCTTCTCTTATCCGTTTTAGCAGCTTCCCAGTTCAGAGACTTCTCCCCATCGATCTGCTGCCCGTCAGCATTCGATGGTTCTTCGCCTACAGCTGCCGAAAACTGCACTTCTCACAGCATCTGCAGCCTCCTCTGCTGCACCTATCTCTCGGGTAATGTCTTCTCCTACCTCTGAGCCCATTGCCTTCTCTGATGCTGACAGGTATGAGGCGTGGCATGGTGCTATGCGCGATGAAATTCAGGCCCTACACTCCAATAACACCTGGTCTTTGGTTCCCTTTCATTCTTCGATGAATGTTGTTGCTAGTCGGTAGGTGTATAGGACAAAGCGTCGTATGGATGATAGTATTGAGCTATATAAGGCACGCTTGGTTGCTAGAGGCTTTACTCAGCAAGAAGACATTGATTATTCTGAAACTTTCAGTCCAGTTGTTAAGCCGGCGACCGTCAGATTAGTCTTCTCTATCATAATGCCTTCATTAATGGTGTTCTTGTTAAAGAGGTCTAGATGAAACAACCTCCAGGTTTTATTGATTCTGCTCTTCCCTCTCATATGTGTCGATTGCATAAATCTCTATATGGTTTAAAACAGACCCCACGGACATGGTACACTAGTTTGAGTGACATTCTGCTTTCTGTTAGTTTTCATGCTTCCAAGATTGACACCTCCTTATTTATCTTGTCTGTTGGTGTTGATATCTTCTATCTTCTGGTTTATGTTGATGGTATTCTGCTTACGGGTAGCAACTCTACTATACTTCATCGCCTAATACAGTTACTCAATTCAGAGTTCAAGCTTCGTAACTTAAGCGTTGTTCACTATTTTTTGGGCATTGAGGTTCAATCCACTACTATGGGTCTGATGTTACAACAACATAAGTATATCCTTGACATCCTCACTCGGGCTGGTATGACTTCCTACAAACCGATTGATACGCCTATCTCTACTTCCAAAGTCACCATAATGTCATATCTTTTATTTTCTAATCCTATACAATTTTGTCAGATTGTGGGTGCTCTTCACTATCTCACTTTTATGAAACCACATATCTGCTTTGCAGTCAACCGAGTCTGTCAGTTTATGCATACTCCTACAGATTCTCATTGGGGTGCCATTAAATGCATTCTATGTTATCTACGGGGTACGACCACATATGGTTTGCATATCACTCGCGGTTTCTCCTTTGATCTACATGGCTTTACAAATATAGATTGGACAAGTAGTACCGATGATCGCAAGTCTACGGGTGGTTATCTTGTCTTCTTTGATCAGACGTTGATTTCATTGAAATCAAGCAAGTAACGCATAGTTGCTCGCTCCTCCACCGAAGCTGAGTATAAAATCTTAGCAGATGTCACTGCTGAGGTTATTTGGCTTTAGTATCTATTGAGAGATTTCCATATTCATTCTGCTTCTGCTCCTTCTATTTGGTGTGATAATCTCGGTGCTTCTTATGTATCTGCAAATCCTATCTTTCATGCTTATACTAAACACGTTAAGGTTGACTATCATTTTGTACGAGACCGAGTTGTGAAGAAAGAGATTTAGATTCTCTTTATCTCCTCTCACGATCAACTTGTTGATGTTCTTACTAAGTCGCTTCCTACTGCTCCATTTACTGCTTTTCGATTCAAACTTCAAGTCGATCCTCCACCATCAGCTTGAGGGGGCATATTATAAATATTATAGGTATACTATATAGGAAATATTATAGTCATACTCTTGTGTTGTAACCTCCACCATTACTATTGTATATTGCCTTACACACACACACACACACACACACACACACACACACACATATATATATATATATATATATATATAGAGAGAGAGAGAGAGAGAAGGTTGGCTAACCAATAGGTTAAGCCTCCCAATTATTCTCAACTTTCTTTGTTCTTAAAGTTAAATTGTACATCATTTGGTCAAATAATTTTTAAGCATATCACCTCCTTCAAAGGTTGCACTGCCGATTACGTTCTACAAACTTAGAAAAACAGACTCAAATCCTCTCTACAACACCAGAACCTCATGCTCTAGAATTTAGAAAGCAGGATGAGTTGAAAAAGATCGTGGAATAATACAGGAAAAAAAAAAAGCAGAATACTTAGTTGTTCTATGTTTTGAACAACCCCCAAACTATTTATATAGGAGTCTTGGGATTAAAAATGATGCAGGAATTAATTATGTTAATTAAATAATTAATTACTCATTATTTATATACATAAATATCTGATATTTTTGCTTTTAATAACTTGATGTTTTTATTATTTTTTCATATCAGATTCTCAATTACCTATTACTTGTTTTAAAGATATCAATGTTTCATTTTAAAATACTTATATTAAATGTAGTATTGAAATTTTCAATAAAATTTTGACTCTAAATATGAATCTTATATTTAATTTAGTATTAAATGTACTCACTAACCATATAAAATTCTAACATATGGCATGTTTGATAATCCTCCATCCTAAAATATTGTTTTGCTTTTGATTTTTTGTTTGTCATTTTCTTTTCAAAATCTTTAAGTGAGATATTTTACTATTACATGCACTACCAGAAATTCAACTAAGACCAACAGAATTACCGATGGAATTTTTATGTCGGTAATTTGCGGTGATATTTACCGACGGATGTAAATCCGTCGGTAATTCTGTCGCTATATACCGACGGAATAATGTTGTCGGTATATACCGACTGAATTACAAACGGAATATATAGAATTTTAAAAGAAAAAAAAAAAGCAATTCAATGACCTGGAAGTTTTTACTGGCGATTTTACCCACAGAATTACCGAGTGATTCAAACCAAGATCTTCGTACAATGACATGACCCATTCACCGTTAGAATTGCCAATGGAATCACCGATGGAATATTTCTGTCGGTGATTCCATCAGTAAAAGTTAATAAATCACACGTTGCCTCCCCTCTCCTCCCCTATTTCTTCTTTTTCTTCCCTCACCCCTGCATCTAAACAAACTGCCCCAACCACCAACTGCAAACAACCACCCCCTAACTCAACACAAGTCATTCTTCTTTAACTTTTGTAATCACAACATTCGTGTTTTGATTTATTGTGGATTTTATCAGTTTTTGTAAGTAAATCTATCTTTTTTAATTTTAACATTAAAATGTCAATTTTATTATTATTTAATGTTTTTTTAGTATATGTATTTTGTTAGTGTATGTACATGTTTTATTGTTATTTCTCAAACAAACTTGTAGTATGAATGTATAATTTTGTACTTGTTATGGTTTGTTTTAGATTTTGTAAAATTATA
>Ga0307518_10000708_pt1 | contig 25013 bp, 20 predicted proteins | sample 25_EM_MG_FD_203889 | JGI IMG/M metagenome (GOLD analysis project Ga0307518, IMG submission 203889) | Populus trichocarpa ectomycorrhiza microbial communities from riparian zone in the Pacific Northwest, United States - 25_EM | ecosystem: Host-associated > Plants > Roots > Unclassified | place... | reverse complement strand
TACCTATGTTTTTGCTCATTCCCTTGGCTCAGCAGCTTGTTCAGGCTCTCCCCATCGATGACTCAGCCTGATTACACTGCTTATTGATTGCTTACCAATTTCTTACCAATCTCTTACCAAGCACTTATTCATTTGTGCTTACAGGGCCACAGCCCCTCCTGTATATAAACCAGCAGCCAAAGGCTGCAAGGAAGAGTCAGCTTCCCCCTCAATAAAGCGACCACATTCACTCTCCCTCACTGTCTATAAGCTCCCTCTCTGTCTTTGGACTTGTAGGTCACCCAGTGCTGGCCTAAATCTCCATTATTGTTGTTTGTCAGATATACTTGATATCTGATCAGTTCTCTAGGCTCAAGTGCAGTCTAGCTCATCAGTCCACTCCATCCCATCACTGTCCATCACATTCTTGAAGCAGGAACTGTCCCCTTGCTTCCCCTCTGTCCCATCACTGCTGTTACACCCCTATTACTGTTCCATCATCACTGCTCAACCCCAGGACTCTTCCTAACCACTGTGGTAGGCTGAAGAGGAGTCAATACCATCCCCAGTCGCATATATTCCCCATCAGAAGCCCTTCCCTTCCCTCCTGCACCTTACCTGAAGGCTTGCAGCACATCCCCCTGTGGAGATCATATACCAGAACCACAGAGGAAGACCACCACTCGCTTATTGTTGTCATTGGGTGTTGGTTGTTGGTTGTTCTGACCTCTTCCCTCACTTAGATGCACATTGGTCCTAGAAAATCTTGATTTTGAAAAAGACCGGACTGGACCACCAAGGACCGGTCCTTATTGGTCCTCACATGTGGTAGAACTGGTCTGAAACTGATGAAGACCGGTTTATGTTAGTATTTTATGCAAAGATGGCACCCCCTGTTTTGTGTGTTTTTGACATTTAAATAGCAGGATTATCAACAATTAACTGTCAAAAAAACATAAACATGATCAACCCTGTGGAATTCCTAGTATTTGATATGCAACAATGTCACCTCTGTTTTGTGCAAATTGTGGGGGTAGCTGTTTTGCGCATTTTTGACATTTAAATAGAAGTATTATTCTCAATATTTTCATTTAACTGACAAAAACAACATAAAAATGCTCAACCATGTTGAACTCATAGTATTTTATATGCAAAGATGGCACCCCTGTTTTGCACAAAATGGGGGTGTGGCTGTTTTTCGCATTTTTGACATATAAATTGGCTGAATCATTCAAAATGTTTTCATTTAACTGTGAAAATTATTCCACCTCAGATATGCCAAAAAGACCAGTCCAGACCGGTCCAGGACTGGTCCTTGATCCCAGCCCAAAATGTCAGGACCAGGACCAATGCTGTATGATTTTGGGCAGGACCAGGACTGCAGTCCAGTCCAGTCCTCAGTCTTTCATCGGTCCTAGGACCGGACCTTCAAACACTAGCTGTGATTAGGTTTTGACAGTTGTCCTTGTGGCAGAGGAATGAGGCAAGGCTTCTCCTGAGCAATCTCTGTCTGGCATGCAGTCATGGGTGTCTTGTCCTGATCAGTTGAATGGCCTACAGCCCACAGTGGTGCAAGGTGTTCTGTGTTGAAATCAAAGATTTGATGGGCGGTCATCATTGAATCACTTGGATTTGGGCTATGATCCCTATCAAAAATCCTCCTGAGAGTAATCGGTGGGTGGTATGGCTGGTAATCCATGAAAAGGACTGGGCATTCTGATGTGATTCGGAGCATGAACGGGTTCTGTGTCAGACCTAATATTATTTGAGACTGAGAAAGGACAAGGTACTTTTGGATGCTCACCATACCGCGACAATGGAAAGCCGTCCAAACTTCCAAAGCAGTTGATGGACCATCGCACCTGCACAAGTACAACAGCCAATGGCAATTGCCAGCATTGTGTATATCCTGGAAGATGCATCCACAAGCTTCCAAAGTCAGACAGACGTGTCGATGGCATGCAACAACGTCCAGAGCATTGGAATCAAGGCGGAAACAACTGCTAACTGCCAGAGATCATCAGAACATGTCCAAAAGGTGAGACTCACCTGTTGGAGTTGATGTCAGGGGCGATGGATGGGCATCAGCAATCACATGTATGCATTAGACCTCGCCAAGACACACCAGGAATGTGGAATTCACCCAATACCCCCAAAATTCAAAGGCCCAGATGTCCAGATTGATGGAAGAGAGTTAATAAAAATGGTATTGATCTGATAGGCAGCTCGAAAAGGTTATATCTGAAAATGGGTTGGCATTGAAAAGGTGGAAAATCAATAGTTTTATCAAGGAAGCACTCTGTCTCGAAGGCAGTGACACTAGTATACTTCTATACATTGTGAGAAATTAAATTTAAGTTTCTGGGAGGAACAACTCCTGTGTATCATCATGCACCAACCAATAGAATCCAAAGGCAAATAGTATTTGTGTCTGTACATACACACCAGAGTTCAACTATCGAGTATCGACTTCCATGAGGTTTGTTGCATCTGTTAGGTTGTTCAATACTGGGCTAGTGGAGTCATCACATGACACCTCAATTAGTAGTACATACCATGATGGATGGATGGACCTGATTGTGGCCCAGATGTATTTGCAGATGTGGGATTGAAATTATAGTTGACATCCTGGACTTTGAGTTGCTTCTGAATGTGGGAGGGGAGGCCCAAGAGCCATTCAGTGTCATAACAATTTTGAGGAAGACCTGGCGGGGCAGGCGCAGTTTCGTTGTATTTGTGGCTATGGGGATGATGTCATGACCGCGTGACACCTCATGACTCCACAAGGCCTCTAGACTGTTGTAGACTCAAGTCCAATTGCAATCAGACACCTCTGACGCTACGTATCCATCTCCGCTCCAACAATTGACACTCCATCTCCTTTTAGTAAATAGTTCCGCACTTACGCCTCCGGTTATTGTATGCTTCCGCTCCGCTTCTGTTCCTGCTTCCCTTGTTCCCGTTTTAGATTAGATCTGATTACTCATAGCTGTGTCCCGTTAACCTTTTGATCTGTTACACTTATCACTGATCTCCATTCTGTGTATGTTACTCATCCATTTGTCATCTGCAGACTCTTAGCTACTCCTCCGCTATGTCTCTCCTCCGCTATGTCTCTCCTCCGCTATGTCTCTCCTCCGCTTCTCGGTTACTATACATATCTGATGTAAAGTATAAGTACTCTGCATGCTGAGGGGATTGTCCCTCAGTTTGAATATCATCTTGAATACTTCCTGTGAACTCCCCTCTGTTCTCCTCTGTCTCCTCTGCCTTCTGGCAACTCCAACCTTTGTTGGACCTCCATCACTCTGTCCTTAAGTCCTCCAAAATAAGAGGACACAGGTATCACAAGGGCACAGCACATACACTGAAGCCAAGTCATCAACACTTCTGCATCTCCTCTGCCCGTCATCAACAACCCTTTGCACTTATCTCTGCTCATGTCGGAGTTCATCGGAGGAACTGGTTCTGACAGACGACTCCGGAGCTGAGTACCAGCCTTCTTGCACTTGCTGATTGGGATGAAGGCATTTGCTGCTGCTACAGTGTCTGCTTTATACAAAACATTGACTAGTTGCCTACTCCACCAGCACAGATAGACATGGGGATAATTGATTGTGCACCTTGTATCATCTTCTGATTTGTCCGAGCTGACACATTGTGTGCTTAGGAAATTGACCAAAGGGATATGCTGCTGAAGGGTAGGGTCATTGTCCATCACTGTGAGGTGCAGTTTCAGCAGCTACAAGCTTATGTTAAAGAATGAAGAGTAGAATAAATATGCACTGCACATACATGGACTTCCTTGATCCACACAAAGATTTTTGCAGTTTGAGGTTCAATTTTTGCTTGGCTTGAATCAGATCTTTGCTTGGCATGACAACAACTTCCCTGTAGTGGGTCTTGATGTATGCAAAGTGTGCTTTGAAGGCTTCAGAAACAATTTCAGAAGTCTTATACCTTTCAGGGATGCATGACATGCGGTACCAGCTGTGTGTCAAGCACCTATGATCTCCGCCTTGCTTCTGGGTGCTACTCTGATGAAAAGGAGGACAAGTCCAATGGAAGGAGGTACAAATCCAAAAGGAGGAGATGCAAGTCTGATGTAGAGGAGGACAAGTCCTACAGGGGAGGAGTTCAGCACCTGAAGAAGAGGAAGATGTAGAGGGTGAGGGTGTCGGCTTCAGCTTATGTGCTGCACCCTTGGACAGGCTCAGCCCTTGTATTTTGGAGGAGCAGAGTTATGACAGAGGAGGAGGAGTAGGAGTAGGAGTAGGAGTAGGAGTTGAGTTGGAGGAGGAACTTAGAGTCAGGCAGAAGCAAGATGAGGACAGAGCTTTGTTAATATTAAGGTACGAGGAGATACACAGAGACTTATATACTAACTGAAAGGACAGGATCCTTGTGATAAACACAAGACATGTGAAAGGCAGAGTAGGAGAAACACATGAGAGGAAGAAGCACATGAAAAGGGTAAACACATGGAAGGAGTAAGTAGCAACAGGGTGACAAGTAAGTGACAGGAAGGAAACAGGGTATGTACCTGAAGGTATGACAGAAGCGGGCTGGATGGACCGGAGGATCAGAGTAGGAGTTTGGAGGAGAAACATCGGAGTTGGTAGGAGATGTGTCGGAGTTGGCATGGATGTGACATCATGTACCTGTGCCACTGGAGATCCACTGTGCTGGCTGAGGTATTCAAAGACAAAGGCTGAGGGATGGTCGGATCTGATCAAGAATCAGCAGTCTATTACAAGCCAATTAGGAAGTATCGGAGCCAAAGGGCCCATCCAAGCCTTTGTGTTAATTTTATATTGAGCATCTATGGGATTAGGCTCCATCTGTAGTGCCTCATGGTGTGGCACTGGCATGAATCTTTGGACATCATTCAGACATGATACGTAATGAATATTTCCATTAATCTAGTATTGATAGATCACAGCCGTTCATGACTGCATCACAAAGTGCCCTGTGCACGACCAATACAAATAGACTATTCATGTTAGTCATTCCATACAGTGTCATCGATCCACAGTTGACCCCAAGCAACTGCAGGGACAAAACAAGATCCCTGATTGACTCAAGGAATGACCCTTCACTGCTGCAAAGCTGCAGAAGTTATTTGAGGAGGAACATATCTATGCCACATTATACTCTTGTGCTCTTTGCCATGCTTCTGTCCCTCGCAAACCCATTGAGGTAATTGTACTCAAGGATTTCATCACTGCTGCGAATAACATCCTTGGACTTCCAGAGGAGATTGCCATGCAGGATCCCAACTTTGTGGCACCTGACATTTGGGCAGATGTCTTTTATAAGAGGACCTGGTAGTACTATACCTTTGACTCCTATGCTGGTTCACCTTCTACAATGTAAATAGATTTCTGCACCATAGCTCAGGTATCTGTATGTTTTGGATATTATGCACACTAGACCTATCTTGGCAGCGAATAATTAGTGATAGGGAGCTTGTTCCCAGTATCTGTGTGTAAATTGAACATGAGAGAAAATCTGTATACTACATGATATAAACTAGATGAATGATGAGTCTGGGAAGTGTGTGCACTTTGAGGTGACAATGGCACAAGTGCTTCTATATGATAGGCGAAAAAAGCCTGGATACCAGTCATGTCATGGTTGGTAACCCCCTAATGAAGCCATCCAGCTAACCTTGTCTGCTAAGACCTCCACACATTCCTGCTGGCTTTTGGTGAAAAGGGCGTAAAGGCCACCAAGCCTTCCACTATAATGGATGGTGCACAGATAGACAAGATGGGAATCACTTGTCAGCACCCACTGTAACCAGGCAGTTAGAAACCTGATAGGAGAATGAGGTACAATAGTTTATGATAGTTATCAAACAAACAAATGAAAAGCTCTGTCCATCCATTTCATTCAAAGTCATTATCTGGTTGTCATAGCACCTTGCCAGCATGTACAAGGGATCAGTTCTTGTTCAATATGTCCATGTCCTAGAGGGTATTTTAAGTCTAGCTATGAATATGAAATCCCTTGTAGTCACGACTGCTTCCCCAGTCTTGAATACGAGATCAGCATTGTAACACCATATCTGTACCTTCTGCTTTGCGGACTGAACACCAGGCTCTGAGTCCTTCTCAATTTACTTAATTATATCAAAAACCTCTGGGATGGCTTTGCAGTCCTCATGGCCAGCAGGTTTTTCTTCCAAGATATTCTTGAGTAATAAATCATACTGTGGAAGATAGGGAATTGGACAGTACATCAGGAAAGAATGTGGGTAGCTATCCCAGCAATATAGCCTATATAGTACCCATAGGTCCATTGCAACCCCCCCTATATTGTTGCCTTACATCACAATATAGCACTATATAGTACTACATAGTCAACCCTGTAACTCCTTTGAACTTTATTGGGGGCAGTGTACTTGAACTATGGAAGCTATATAGAACTAACTGCACTCAAAACATTCACATAGCAGCACATAGCAGAACAAGTATCAATGATTGGCACTGTACATAAATTACAGATCATTACATATGGCCATCCTGTTGTGACCCCCAAGCTGTAGCAGTAGTCACTGCCGATGTCCTTGTTGTCGACATGCAGGGGTAGTGGTATGCATGTTGCACTGCCGGTTGGAGAAGGGCTGTCATGGCAGGACTTTTGTAGTAATGACAGTGGGACTGCCAACATTGACCTGCTGGGGTGGTGGGGCTCATCAACATGATAGTATGAAGTCTGGTTGTCTGGGTGAGCACAGCAATGGAGCCCTTGACATCAACTCACTGGGGAAGTGTGACTTGTCAATGTGCTGAGATGGTGAAGCCATGATTGTCCAGGTCATTGTGGTGAGCATAGTAGAGGGCCATTGGCGTTGACTCACTGGGGTGGTAGCACTTGTCAACATGCTGGGATGGTAAAGCCATACCATCCAGGTTGTCATGGTGAGCATAACAGTGGGAGGGGCCATCAATGGCAACTTGCTGTGGTGGGTGGTAGTGATTGTGGTAATGGCCATTGATGTTACTGGTGGTTGGTTGCCGTCGTTCGCAAGTGGTTGGTCATCACTGTTTGCAGGTGGTGGTCAAAGTAGTCATTGCCTTTATTGGTGGTGAAGGCAGTGACATGGTTGTGATCATGTTTAAGGTGGAGGGGTCAGTGGGGGTGGTTGCCAATGTTCGCAGGCACTTGTTGAAGCGGTTGTTACTGTTATTGGTGAAGGCAGTGGGGTGGTCATGGCCATGGTCATGTTTGTGGTGGGGCAGTGGTACAGTAGTCCTGACCATGGTTGTGGTGGCCATAGCCATTGTCACCATCTTTGTTCGGGATGTTGGAGGCTCTGGGTGTGGTCATGGTCTTAGTAGCCAAGATCACAGTGGTGGTTGTGGCAGTTGCCATTGTTGCTGTTCTTGGTGGTAGAAATGGTGGAGTCAGCATGGTCATAGTCATGGTGGCCAAAATCATGGTGCTGCCCTCATAACCATTTTCATTCAAGATGACAGTGGTAGGGTGTTGTTGCTATTGCCATTGTTCACTGTAAGGTGATGGTGGACTGTGGTTGTCATCACTGATGTCATTTTGGGTAATGGATTGTCATCATCATCCTTGTTGTTTGGAGTGGTTGAGAGGGTGGTGGTGCACTGTTGTCGGTTGGAGAAGAGAGAGTGAGATGGGACAGGATGGGACTTGAGACAAGTAAATTTTTGAACTGTTTGTTTGTGTGTGTTTGGTGTATATGTTTATGTCAGCACCTTGAACTACCCAAATTTCTTAACAATTAACTCACAGTAAGTAGTAATCCCACCGTGTCTCTATGTACGACCTGGGAACGTCAGTGACCCACCACTGTTGACGTCAATGGCCCCATGCCCTAGCATCTCAACATCACCTGCCGCCACCACCATAAATGTGAAGACAGCATCACCACCCCAGCAAGTTGATATCAACAGCACCACCACCAGACAACAACAATGACAATGGCCAGCACCAGGCCACCAACACGACGTCAATGGCCCCACCACTACCAGCATGACAACAATGCCAGCACCACCACCCCAGCATGTTGACATTGGCTATCATCACCACCAGCATGCCACTTACACCCGAACAACAGTGACAAGGATTACGACACCCCTTGCTCATGATCCTGGGTACATGTGATGTCTTTTTTCATTTCGTTAGCTAATTACAGGTACTTTAACTACAGATGTCAACTACAACTGCCACCACCTATGCAACCAGTGGAACAATGGTGCCAACATGATAATGACAATGATGATGGGATGCCCATGGCAAATGCCATAGTGAGACGACAACAGCAGCATGTCAATCAATACCACTGATGATTATGGTGATGGCAATGGTGATGACCATTGTGGTCATGAGCACAATACCTGTACCCACACTTGCACCAGCACCTGCAAGACAACCAGTATGACCAGCATCAGCACAAGGCCAGCACCATGAAGATGGTGACGACAGGCATAGCACCCGCACTCCCACCTGCACAATGATGATGACCAGTATGACCAGCATCAACATGAGACCAGCACCAGCACAACCACAATGATGACGACCAGCACCACCCATGGCTATGACAACCATGACTGCAAGTGCAGCACCTGCACTCAAACCTGTGTGAAGACGACGGCGACGACAATGACGATCACAATGATCACAATGACAGCAGTGTGTCCACCAGCACCAGCACCACCAACAACTATGGTGACAATGTCAGAGACAGTAATGGCAATGCTGGCAATGCATCAGACAAGGGTAACTAGCAGTTGTATGATGTATTGTGTATAGTAAATGATATCTCTATTATGATCATCCTTGATGTACCTCTGGTTCCCTACAGTGGGATGTCAGACTGTCCAGGACATAGTTTGAGTGTGGAACACCATAGTCTATATGGTAGCTAGTGTTACTCATAGCTCAACATAGCTGAGACCTGTACTACATAGTACACAAATAGCTTCCATAGCACTGGCACTCTAACTATGTAGACCAAAAGTAATTAAATAGTTTGACAGGCAACTATGGTACCTGAGTTTTTTTCCTGATGTATGTGAAGTCTTTCATGTCAAGCTGACATGAATGAGTGGTCTGCACACATTTCTAGGTGCCATATAAATGAAGAGTTGTAAAAAAACAGTATTTGATGCACCTCAACAAACAATTTGAACTCTGGTTTGTTTGCTATCTCATTGTCTACTCTATATGTGGTGCCAGGGGGGATTTCTGAAGATGCTCCGAAGGTCGGTGCTGCAGATAGGCTTCACATCTAGACAATGAAATTTCACCAATGCCTCACACATTCCTATTGAAAACATAACATGTAAGTAATGATCCCTCATCGACATGGTGGACAAGAACCTCAGGGAATAGTCTGAGCTCTCCATTAGTTTCCATCTCTTCCTTGAACCTCTTTTCAGCAAGAGGGAGATGTCCAACATAAGTAGGATAAGCATAATGGAAGCTCCTAGCAGCTTTGGCGATGGTGCAGTGGTTACTACTGAGATGGATTATATAATTGACACAACTCATTAGTTGACACTTGTTTGCTATTATCATCGCTTTCTCATCGACACTCCCATGTCACCTTTCTCAGAGATCCAGATCAACATCAAAGGTGAGTTTGACTCTTATACAGCAAGTAGAAACTGATGATAAACTTGCACTACCTGCTACTTGTTCCACCCGCCACACCATCTGAGCTTAGGTCCAGATGACCTCAAGCTTCAGATCACGATCAGCACTGACAAGGCCATTCGTGATCTCAAGCAGGCCATTTGAGGCTGGCAGACATGCTGATTTACTTGGGTACATCCCTTGCTGCCTGATGCTCATGCTATCTCCTAATGCCGTTCATGGATTTCTCACATGTTGTTCAAGATGACTCAGTGTCACATCCATGCCAACTCCGACACATCTCCTCTTTGCTCCAACATCTCTCCTACCAACTCCGATGTATCTCCTCTTTGCTCCAACATCTCTCCTACCAACTCCGATGTATCTCCTCTTTGCTCCAACATCTCTCCTACCAACTCCAACATATCTCCTATTAGCTCCAATGTATCTCCTATTAGCTCCGACATATCTCCTACCAACTCCGATGTTTCTCCTCCAAACTCCTACTCTGATCCTCCGGTCCATCCAGCCCGCTTCTGTCATACCTTCAGGTACATACCCTGTTTCCTTCCTGTCACTTACTTGTCACCCTGTTGCTACTTACTCCTTCCATGTGTTTACCCTTTTCATGTGCTTCTTCCTCTCATGTGTTTCTCCTACTCTGCCTTTCACATGTCTTGTGTTTATCACAAGGATCCTGTCCTTTCAGTTAGTATATAAGTCTCTGTGTATCTCCTCGTACCTTAATATTAACAAAGCTCTGTCCTCATCTTGCTTCTGCCTGACTCTAAGTTCCTCCTCCAACTCAACTCCTACTCCTACTCCTACTCCTCCTCCTCTGTCGTAACTCTGCTCCTCCAAAATACGAGGGCTGAGCCTGTCCAAGGGCACAGCACATAAGCTGAAGCTGACACCATCACCCCCTACGTCTTCCTTCCTCTTCTTCAGGTGCTGAACTCCTCCCCTGTAGGACTTGTCCTCCTCTACATTGGACTTGCATCTCCTCCTTTCGGAGTTGCACCTCCTCCCATCAGACTTGTCCCCTTTTTTGTCAGAGTAGCACCCAGAAGCAAGGCAGAGATTGTAGGTGCTTGACACTCAGTCTTGAAGGTTCATCTCCTGCTCCATCTGTCATTCAGGCGTAATCACTCCCCTTGTCACTGTTTGTACAATAAGCTGAGGACCTGATATCAGTACACAAAATCCAATTGTTGCACACCATTGATATGGACAAGGACATCACACAATTTTCAGCCCAATCCTTCCATTGATGCAAGTAGGCAAAAACCCACATGATCCTCTCACACAACTCAACAGCCATCCAACAGCCATCTCAGATTCAGTGCCTTTTCTGGGGTCAATCAAGTATGGGGGTCAACCCAAATGATCCCAATATGATACATGCATATATCCCTACCAGGTTATCAAGAACTCACTGGGTATCACAATATATACACGACACAGTTGCAAAGCACAATGAACTTGCTGCAGCTCCTTGAGCAGATATCCTCTGTCAAACCCTGCTGTCCTTGACCAAATCATCACCTCACAGTCATGGAACCCCAAGTTGGACACATTTTCAAAGTGATCAGTTCAGATGTATCATGTCAGCACCACTTTTATCATGCGCATATACTTACACTGACATAACCTCCATGTTCTGCGAGTAAGGTGGCAGTCCATTCGGCAACCCATTTGATGGACTCAGAGGCCACAATTAGTGTTTGAAGGTCCGGTCCTAGGACCGATGAAAGACCGAGGACTGGACCGGACTGCGGTCCTGGTCCTGCCCAAAATCATACAGCATTGGTCCTGGTCCTGACATTTTGGGCTGGGATCAAGGACCGGTCCTGGACCAGTCTGGACTGGTCTTTTTGGCATATCTGAGGTGGAATAATTTTCACAGTTAAATGAAAACATTTTGAATGATTCAGCCAATTTATATGTCAAAAATGCGAAAAACAGCCACACCCCCATTTTGCGCAAAACAGGGGTGCCATCTTTGCATATAAAATACTATGAGTTCAACATGGTTGAGCATTTTTATGTTGCTTTTGTCAGTTAAATGAAAATATTGAGAATAATACTTCTATTTAAATGTCAAAAATGCGCAAAACAGCTACCCCCACAATTTGCACAAAACAGAGGTGACATTGTTGCATATCAAATACTAGGAATTCCACAGGGTTAATCATGTTTATGTTTTTTTGACAGTTAATTGTTGATAATCCTGCTATTTAAATGTCAAAAACACACAAAACAGGGGGTGCCATCTTTGCATAAAATACTAACATAAACTGGTCTTCATCAGTTTCAGACCAGTTCTCACTGCAAGCATTTCCCAATGTTTCATGACAAAACATTGTAAAAACATAGAAGAAAGAGATACTCTTTTATTTACAATTTTGTTCAACAAAAAAGACAAATATCATACAGCATTATTTTTATCATTTTTGTGTCAAGACATGATTTGAGATCATTTCTTATGTTGAGAGTATAAAATATTTAACCTTTTTCTTCTGCCTGTTCCTTGCAAAACAAATAAAGAAAAGACAATGTAACTTTTCTCACAGTAAACATTTGCAATTTTCTGGAGTAAAAAATTGAATCAAAAGATATTCTATTCTATAACAATAAATGTTTAGCAAACATGCTATATATTCTTGGTAATAACACTCTAGCCAGCCAATCAGCATCCAGGAACAACCATGTTTCTTGAAGAAAAATTTGTTGTTTTTTCAACATGTTTTGAAGAATAATATGGTATCTTATTTTTAATAAAATATGCCAAAATGTTTGCTATGAGAAAAGTTAGAGTATCTCTTTCTTCTATTTTTTTTACAATGTTTTGTCATAAAACATTGAGAAATGCTTGCAGTGTCTACCACATGTGAGGACCAAGAAGGACCAGTCCTTGGTGGTCCAGTCCAGTCTTTTTCAAAATCAAGATTTTCTAGGACCGATGCGGTCCCGGTCCAACCACAATTAGGTCAAAAGACCGGACTGGACTGGACCTTAAAACATTAGCCACAATGCCATCACCCACAACTCCTGGACAACAATCTTTTGGTTCAGGGGCCAGGGGGCTATGGTGACTCCAACAGATACATGGCCACCTGAGGAGAGCTTGTTCAGCTCCAGGTAGCTTGTTTGAATCCCACTGCATATCAATTTGGTACACCACATAACTTTAATGTTTGTATGTAAATACCCTAAATACCCAACTCATGCAATGACCATACATGAGTATAAACAACCGCCATTCCAACCATGACTGCAAAAAGTGAGAAGAAAAGAAATCTACTTTGTTCCTGTACATCCTCCTCAGCAGTGTCACACACCAAATGTGTTTGGTACTGTGGACATGGAGAAAATTAGCCGATGAAACTAATGTGAAGAATGCACACAAGATCTGTTGAAAGATTGTTCCAACTTGAGGGATGCAGACAGCCCTTGCTATCCATATCATGCAAAGTCAAGACTATCCTTATTCAAAGAATGAATACAAGCTCATTGTAGCCATCTATCACACAAGAATGACTATCCTGGAACAAGAGATGAATGCCAATGGCTGACAGTCATCCCTTGCACAAGAACCACCAAGATGCAGAAGAATCCAATGAATAGTGACCATTTCAGTATGAGAGAGGAATGCAACCTATTGCAGTCCAACTCCCATACCAGAACAACCAAAGAAGCAGAAGAAATGATTGAGAAACAAAGGAGAAAGAGAAGAATCATTTTTTAGCGCCCAAATTAACCCAGACCCCAGAACCTTCTTCCTCTGAAGAAGAACACCAGACTTCCACCGAAGGACCGCCTTCTACTAGGCCGAACACCCCTGATCCCAATGATGCTTCCGAACCCCTTGCAAAACTACTTTCCTCCACACTCTCTCCCTTAGGCTCCCCACACCCATCTTTCACTATGTCCTCTTCTGCATCCGCATCCACTGGGAAGAACCCCGTGAACCCCTTCCCCTCTCTTGGGACTTTGTCCTCCTCCACTTCCTCCACCATCAAACCAACCGAGCTGAAGATTGGAGTTCCAATTGAGTATGATGGAAATCAAGAAACAGCCACAGGATGGCTAATGTTGATCAAAGCATACTTGCTTATCAACAATGACGTCTACAACAATGACGAGAAGAGAGTTGCTTTTGGCCTCTCTCATATGAAGAAAGCTGTAGCTCAGTCCTGGGCTATGGACTACTATGAACAGGCCCTCGCCCAGAACCCCCCTAGCTTCAGGACATGGAACAATTTTGAAAAGGAATTCAAGAAATCCTTTATGCCTGTAGACACTGCTGGCACCGCTATTGCCAAGTTGAGAACCTTGACCCAGAAGGGAACAGTCGAGGAATACATCACCGAATTCCGAACCCATGCTCATCAAAGCACAATCAACGACCAACACACCTTGATTGAGTTCTTCACCACTGGGTTGAAAACCCCTTTGGTAAACTGAATCTATGGGATGGACACTGTCCCAGACACCATTGAAGGATGGTACGAAAAGGCCTCCCACTTCGAAAACCAATGGCAGAAAGCGAGAGCCATCGCTTCTAGGTCAAACAGGACAGACAAGACCAAGAAAAAGAATTATTCCAGACCCAATGTCAGAGAAAGAGACCCTGACGCTATGGACATAGATGCTGTCTGACTTTCAAAGGAGGACAGAGACAGATATATCAAAGAAGGACGCTGCTTCAACTGCAGCAGTAAAGGACATCTCTCCAGAGAATGTAAGGGAAAGCAACCCACCAAAGGAGTAAAAAGGGTTGAAAGAAAGAAAGAAAGAAAGAAAGAAGAAGAAGAAACCTCTGATGAGGAAGGAGGAGCTGTCTCACTAGTCAAGGCAGCCAAATTCCTTGGAAAGGGTTTTTAGAAAGGAGGGTTGAGTTGATGCCAACACCTCCTCATTTTACGAAGGAAAGTTCATCTGCTTCTGTTCTCACTGTACAAGTGTCTTCTGCACGATCCATGCAAATTTCAGTATCTCTTTTACCTGATGAACCAACCTTTGAGTCATCAACACTCATGCCAAAGTAGACTCAGGAGCAGATGTCTCCTGTATTGATTGGGGATTCATTAGGAAGAACCATATCCCCACCGAACAGCTCCCAAAACCAGTCAGTCTCCAAAATGCTGATGGCTCCATAAATGCCAAAGGAAAGATCCTCTTCGTCGCTCCCCTCTTCTTCCGAATTGGAAGAATCACCCTGAAGGTCCACTTCTTCATCATGAGTTGCAGAAATGAAAACATCATACTTGGGCTCCCTTGGCTGAAGGAGGCCAACCCAAACATTGATTGGGAAAAGGAATCCCTTACCCTTGATGATACGATTGACCAGTCTAGAGAGTTGGTTGAACAACACAATGTTCGGAATGTCTCCCAGTTCAATGTCAGAACCGTTTCCTCCGACAAACTCCAACGAGAGCGGAGATAAGTACAAAGGGATGTTGATGACAGGTGGAGGAGATGGGAGGTGCTTGAGGACTTGGCTTCAGCATGTGCTGCACCCTTGCGATACCTGTGTCCTCATATTTCGGAGGGCTAAGGGACAGAGAGACGGAGGTCTGACGAAGGTCGGGGTTGCCAGAAGGCAGAGGGGACAAAGGAGAGTTTGCAGGAGGTATGCAAGCTGATATTCGAACTGAGGGACAATCCCCTCAGCGTGCGGAGTACTTATACTTTACATCGGGAATGTACAGTAACTGAGAAGTGGAGAGAAACATAGCGGAGACGTAGGTAAGAGTCTGCGGATGACAAACAGATGAGTAACATACATGGAACGGAGATCAGTGATAAGCATAACAGATCAAAAGGTTAACGGATCACAGCTATGAGAAATCAGATCTAATCTAAATCGGGAACAAAGGAAACAGGAACAGAGGCGGAACGGAAACATACAATAACCATAGGCATAGGCGTGGAACTGTATACTAAAAGGAGATGGAGCATCAATAGTTGGAGCGGAGATGGGTACGTAGTGTCAGAGGTGTTCGATAATGATTGGACTTGATGCTACAATAGACTAGAGGCCTTGCGGAGTCAAGAGGGGTCACGCGGTCGTGACATTCAACCCCTCTAAACATGATCCCTCTGGCACCTACTATGACCCACAGGATAGAAAGGGACTATTCAATCATCTTGATTATGAGGAGCCAGAACCATTCACAATCCGAGCTGTCAAAGCTTGGGCCTGGGAAACCATCCTCCAGGCTTCTCTAATCAAGTGGCCCAATAACGCTGCAATATGAAAGGTCAATGTGGCCACCGAGTTAGCTAGAGAGGCAGAAAGGTCAAAACCAAAACCAACCCTCCCACCTGAATACTCCAACTTCTCTGATGTCTTTGACAAACCACAGGAAGGTGTTCTTCCTCCACCCTGACCTTACGATCATGTCATAAACCTTGATGAAGACTTCGTCCCAAAGGTGGCAAAGACATATCCACTATCCCCGAAGGCAAGGGAAGCCACCGAAAAGTTTGTTGACGAAAACTTAAGGGAGGAAAGATCCACCCCTCCAAATCTCCTCAGGCTGCCCCATTCTTTTTTGTAGCCAAAAAGGATGGATCCCTTCAACCATGTCAGGACTACCAGTACCTGAACAAACATACAATCAAGGACGCTTATCTTCTTCCCCTTGTATCCACCTTGGTTGATCAGTTGAAGGGGGCATCCATCTTCACAAAAATGGATGTCAGGTCTGGATATAACAATGTTCGCATCAAAGAAGGAGATCAGTGGAAGGCCACCTTCATCACTCACAAGGGTCTCTTTGAACCCACGGTCATGTTCTTTGGCCTGTGCAACTCCCCCACCACCTTCCAATGGTTCATGAACGATTCTTTCCGAGACATGATTGCTGAAGGGTGGCTAGTGGTCTACATGGATGACCTCCTCATCTTCTCTGATAATGAGGAAACCCACCAACTCCGAACACTCCATGTTCTCCAACGAATGAGGGAACTAGCCCTTCCTCTGAAAATTGAAAAGTGCCATTTCAACCTCCCTGAAGTTGAATATTTAGGGATGATCGTCAGAAAAAACACTGTTGCAATGGATTCAGTAAAGGTAAAGGGCATTGCAGACTGGCCCACCCCATCCAAGGTCAAGGACGTACGATCCTTCCTTGGCTTTGCAAATTTCTACCGATGATTTATCCCTGGCTATTCCAACATTGCCCGACCCCTCATTGACCTCACCAAGAAGAATACCCCTTGGGAATGGTCTCCCAGATGCGAACGGGCGTTTGACATCCTCAAGAAAATATTTTGTATGCAACCTGTCCTGAAAATGCCTGATCCATCTGCCCCATTCTCCATCACTACCGATGCCTCCAAGCATGCTACTGGAGGAGTTTTGATGCAGCAGGGCACCAACGGTGATTGGAAACCCTGTGCATTCCTATCTCAGTCTTTGAACCCAGCTGAACAGAATTATGACATCTATGACAGGGAACTTCTTGCAGTCATTCGTGTGCTGAAGGAGTGGAAGCACTACCTCCATGGGTCTCCTTACCCAGTGAAGGTTCAAACTGACCATAAGAACCTCACCTACTTTAAACAACCACAGAACCTGAACTGTCGCCAAGCCTGTTGGCTCCTTGATCTCTCAGACTTCGACTTAGAGCTTCATCATATCCCAGGCAAAGACCTTGGGGCACCAGATGCTCTGTCGAGATGACCTGATCATGTCAGCAATGACTCTGATAATGAACAAGTCACTCTCCTCCCTGAGACACAGTTCATTAACCTCATTGACTCTTCCTTGGCAAAAGAAGATCACACTGTCCTCCAAGACCGATCCCGTGGTCCTCACCACCCTCCAGGCCCTGGATGGTGAAATGCCCCTCCCATTTAAGTCCAAATTGACTGATTGGACTTACAAAGGGGGTATTCTCTCCTACAAGGATCGGGTGTATGTTCCCGATCACCTTGAACTTTGCCATGCTGCTGTGGCAAAACATCATGACCACCCCACTGCTGGACACCCCAGTATTTTGAAAACATGCCAGCTGGTAACCACTGAGTTCTGGTGGCCAGGTTTACCCATCTTTATCTGACAATACATTGAGGGATGTGCTGTTTGCCAGCAAAACAAGGTCAACACCCACCCCACCACCCCACCCCTTGTCCCTATTCCATCCTCAGCCTCTAGACCCTTCCAGCAAGTCTTGTGTGACCTTATCACTGATCTTCCCCTCTCCTCAGGATTTGATTCTGTATTGGTCGTGGTAGACCATGGCCTTACAAAGGGGGTAATTTTCTCCCCAACTATGAAGACTGCCACCGCTGCAGATATCACCACCCTCTTTTATAATAGGGTCTATTCCAGATTTGGACTCTATGACAAGATTATCTCCGACCAAGGTCCACAGTTCGCATCCCTTTTTGCTAGGGAACTCAGAAAACTTCTTGGTTACTCCCTTGCCTTGTCTACCACTTACCACCCTCAAACTGATGGTGAGACTGAATGGGTCAACCAAGAACTTGAAGTCTACCTTTGAATCTTCTGTCAAAATGATCCGTTCTCTTGGGCAGACCACCTACCCACTGCAGAATTTGCTCACAACCACCATCCCCACTCTGTAACCAACCAATCGCCATTCTTCCTCATGTATGGCTATGAACCAAGACCGCTTCCGTCGGTAATCTCCAAAACCCATATCCCTGTGGCAGAAAACTGCATCAAAGAACTGTCAGAAGCAAGGGATGAGGCCCTGGCTGTGCATGACATCGCCCACAAAGTAATGAGAGATCGATCAACGGCAAAGTTCTCTCCCTTCCAGAAAGGTGACAAGGTATGGCTCAAAGCATGCAACCTGAAATGCCTATATGAAAACCACAAGTTTGTGCCCAAATGTGAAGGACCCTTTTTAATCTCTGAGGTCCTCTCCCCCATCACTTATTGCCTTGCTATCCCCACAAAGTGGAAGATTCACAACACGTTCCACACTTCCCTCTTATCACCCTATCACAAAAACAGCATGCATGGCCCCAACTACACGAGGCCACCACCTGACCTGATCGAAGGAGAAGAAGAGTACGAAGTAAAAGCAATACTTTCCCATCAGGGTTCCACTAGGAACAGATCATACCTTGTATGGTGGAAAGGGTATTTGTCAGCTGACAACTCCTGGGAACCTGAAACACACCTTGAACATGCTGCTGACCTCCTCACTGCATATAAGAGATGACACCCCAAAGCTTTCCCCTCCAGAACCACAACTTCCATTGTCTCTGTGAATTGCATTTCCCTAGACATGCCTGCCACTCGCACTACTCCCTTTGCTCATCGCCTCAGACAGCCCGCCCATGAACAGGTCCTTAGGACCCATAAACTCTTCCTTGACAACTCCTTGCACGCCAGTCCCCTCTTCCTGACTCTTGACCCCAACTCCCCCCTCTACCTCGTCTATCGTGCCGCTCTTCAGTCTTTTTGGGTTGAAAACTTGGCTAAATACCTTGATGAGAGCAAACCCAACCTTCGTCTCACCAAGACCATTTTAAAGACCATTGCCATGGAACTTGTTCCCAATTTAATGCAGTTGTTTGACCAACTCAGAGGTGCTGACCTCATCTATAATATCAGAAATGCTCACACAAACCCCACCACTCGACCTAGTGGGGGAGAATCTGCCTCATCCTCCAACTCATCTGCCCCCCTTCCTGTTCATGTGCACACCCCTCGATGTGCACGCTCTTGCTCCATTGTTTTTGAGGTTCCCCTTGCTGGAACTAGACAGCACACTAATCCTTCCCCCCCTGGCAGCCCTGCCAATCCCATTGACATTGATTCATCTTCCTCCAGTGAGGTTGACCCCAAGAAAGCCTTTGGAATCAACCCTTTCCGTTTTGAGGCCATGCTGCAGCATGTTGAAGAACTGCATTCTGACCCTCCCCGGTCTTCCCTGATCCTTGGTCCCCTTGGACCATCTCACCCCTTGTATCACCTGGCCTGCTTCAAATGCCGTTGCCTTGGGCATTGGCGCCAAGATTGTCCCTTTTACCAGTGCCTGTTCTGTTTGAACTTCCATCCTGGACACACCACTGGCACCTGCCCTAATCGCCCCACAGCTTCTCATCACTCTGCACCCCCTCCTGTCATTGAAGAAGAACTAGCAGACTATGATGACAACTACGAATACAATGAAGTTTCTGAAGCCAATATGACCAGAGAACCTTGCGGAGATGGTTTTTGAGAATCGGGGATTCTCAGTGTACATAGGGGGTAATGTTACAGTTGCCCCACTCTTTTCTTTCTTCACTTCCCTTTCTGGACTAGTCCCTTTCCTGAACAGTCTCATTGCTGTATGACACATGTTTCCCCGCTGTCTGTGTTGGCTGTGCCAACCTGTACCTTCCTGTGTTCGGCTGTGCCTGTGGCAGCCACTAGCTTTAGTCTCGCTTGCCTCATGTACACTGTGCTGCCTCCATGAGGCTATACAAACTGTAGTATATAAACCCTAGGGACAGCTCCTGTATTCCCCATTCTTGAGCTACCCAATCTAGCTTGCTTTTGCTCTCAGATTGCTCTCATATCTCTACCAAGAGATACTCAGAACTCTTGACCAAATCCAGTAACCTCGCTGGTTAGGGAACCACTGTCCCTAGAACTAAGTCCCAAGCATCGACTGTGGGCACGACACAAGGAATGACCTTGTGAAGGACAAACAAATGACCCTTTGGGTTAGAACACGCTGAGACTCTGTCTCAGCATAACAGAAACTGGACAGACACATTGAGGGGGCACAGAGATGTGCCATGCATTCAAATTGGTATGTATACGAGTGCAGATGTGACAGGATTCATCAATACATAGCAAAATACCACAAAAATGCAAGACTTGCCTGTTGATGCAGGAAGATGCAACATGGTCGAGCCCAGAATCCATGCAGGCATGCCTAACATGCACATACGCGCATGCGACATTTCAAATACTTGAGAAGACCTGCAAAGACAACAGAATCCATCAGAAAGCCTCAAACGACAGGAACCCCTCACACTTACCTGGTGGAAGCACAAGATTGCATACAGAGGAGCCACAGAGGCTCAGAAACCTCTCAGATGCATTGGCCATATGCAATCACACTCACAGTGTTTGAAACAGCACAAAAACGACAGCAAAAACAGCAGAAATTGTTAGCATACCCCAAACAAGCAGAAGCCACAGAACCCACCTATTGGCACAGAGATATAGTGTACAGGCATGGCAGACGGCTTGGGAAACGATACAGAAGCATTGAAATATGCACGCACATGCAGAGTGATGAAAACAACCTGAAATCGGCTGAAATCACAAGCAAAAATGTCAGATTGCATCAAATGGGGCTGAGGATGCAAAACTCACCTGTTGGGCATGAAATTGCAATGTCAAAGCATCCATGGACAATGGAAATGTGTTAGGATCAATGGGAATGATGCATACATACTGCAAAAGATGCTGACCAAAGCCCTGGAGACAAAATCAAAAGATTGTGTTTGGGCAAGTTGTTGAGGCATTGAGTATAGTCAGGAGGACTACTCAGAGGGTTTCAAGAGCTTGAAACAGGGTCAACGCACAACCAAATAGTGCATATATGCACTTACCTTGCCTGTGAAGGGCAGTACCAGAGAATCAGGTTCCCTTTCAAACTCCAAAAGAAACTGGCCGAATCCACTAGATGAAGGCATAGAATGGTTTTTGATATTATTCCATTCCATCTGACTGTGAGTGATGATACCCAGTGAGAAATGGACATATGCATAGTCATGGACACGTATGTATACCTATGGCATAGACAGGCATACACTCACATACAAAATGGGTTGCCTCATAAGTGTTTTGAATACATGTTTGATACCCAAAATTACTTGGATGTATGCCTTGGTATTCTGTAGGATTTCCATATATCTACATATGACAGAGTGTCCTTTGAATTGCTTGTCCGGTTCTTATGCCAATTCATTCCAGATTATACAAAACTTATGCTTTGTGTGATTTCAGCGTGGTATGCCTACATATGCACAAATAGACATTATGATTGCCCACCCACCCACCTCGCGCCACCACCACCACCTGCTAGCCTACAATCCCGCTCCCTCCACTGATAGACACGATCCCAGATGTTCAAACAATGATCCCATGCCTCTTGGAACGACATGATGAAGCGCCTAATGCATAGGTAGGCCTGAAAACTTCGTGACGACGTCTGCTGTCCCATTGATCCATACGCCAGTAGCAACCTAGAAATTTGTTAGGAAGACAATAGTTTAGTGGATAAATCTCACCAGGTTCTTTGTTTCCTCCTTGTATTTCTGTGTCTGATTACTAGTTAAGAACAAGCCATGGAAATAACTTAATATACATACTCCTTTTGCCTCTGCAGACAATGCCTCAAAATACGTGTTGAATTCTTCAAGCGAACCGCCAATTTGGCATTGATAACAATGCATACAAAGCGTCCTAATGGAGTAGACCAGTTAGCAAGTTTCTGTGTTGATTGTGGCACTTACCTCACATCTTGTTTGATGGCGGATGCCACACCTTCTTTTTCTCGGGTCCATTGGGTGCCATCTGTGTGGGTGGTCCAGCTGGTGGCTCTGCTGGTGACCTTGAAGATTGTCCGGGTACTGCCTGTGCCACTGATTGTGATGTGCTCGGATTCACTAGAGTGGTGTTATCAATGGACTCATTGATCTCACACACTTGCCTGTGTGGTCTAAAGGTGCTCCAGTGTTCACTTGATCAATTTGAGATGGTTCCTTAAAGCAATTGTCTTGAACAGTGCTTGGAGTTGTGGTACTCAAGATTGCGGCATCAACACAAGGCTTTGCACGCATGGAAAGCCTGCAACTCGAAGGTTAGCAGGTGGTGTATAAAGGTACATTTACTCACAGGAGGAGCAATGGGAGCCACCATGTTACCGTTTTCAACTACATCTGACCCAGCTACATCAGGCACGGTAGACCTACAACACCAAAGTCAGTAAGTGAATGTGAACACATGTTGACTCACAATGGGTTCTTGATGTTGTCATTAGAGATGGAGGCCCCTTCGACCGAGTTTGATGAGGCATTGGACATAGTAGACTTGGCTAGAAACAAGATCATTAGTATTGTAATTATTCCTTACATATCTTCTCACCTGGTGCACGAGCGTCAGTGTCAGCGCCAGTGCACATATCGCCCAGCGTGCCAGAGAAGTCATAAATCTGTCTGAAGTCATCAGCCTCAGGAGGGGCATAATGTAATGAAGGGATAGATGGTGTACGTGGCCCAGATACAGATTGGATGCTGGAAGAGCTTGCAGAGGAGGTGCTGATTGATGTGGGTATTTAAGTGTTGGAGTCATTGATGTTGCTGTTGCCATCATCTGGAGATGGCGAGGGACTGAGGTGTGCACATTTGGACTTCAGCAAGTCTACAGAATTGACGCTTTCCTTCTTTACCTTGCACTTACCAGAACCGGACACCTTATCATCTGCCCTGTTAGTAAACCAAGTCTGCTTGAAAGAGCCATAATTCTTTTTTCCGAGCATATCACTCTTCCACAAGTCTTTTCCCAAGTTGAGCTCCGGGCATGCTCTTGTGACCTCATCATGGAAGTTCCACTTGGCACTGGCAGACATTGATGTCCACGTAGTATCTGAGTCAATAAACTTGCGCTTGCAAAGTTCGTGCCAGAGATCTCGTGCAGTCTGAAGGATATTGCCTATCCGCTTGCTAGGAAGAGGTTTGCTGTCGTCATCTTCCAGGAACGATGTGTATTGGCTGGATTGTTGCCCTTCTGCAGTTGTTGCTCGCCAGGTCTTCCACTCCGTCTCCATCCAAAAGCAAACCTTGAGATAGTTGGTGCGGTCAAGCTGAGGAGGGGGATTCCTCTTCAAGAGAGAGCTGGTGACATCCATGGGCAAAGGGTGTAGTGCAACACCAATTGGACCATCCGCTCCAGAAACAACAGAGTCGGATTTCTGTACTGCTAGCTGTGAAACAAGGGTATTATATGCATTTCTATGATAGAAGTAGTGTCAGTAACCTAAATGGCCGTGATCAACTTACTGAATAGCAGAGTGTTCTGCTCTGAGTGAGGTATTTTCAACTTGGAGCCTGTTGATGGTATCTTGAAGGTACTGAATATGTTGTATATGCTGCATATATGCGCAGGAAATCAGGGTTGCAACACAAATGGACCAAAGACTTACTGATTGTTCTGGAATGTTTTGGCCAAAATTATTGTTGTGCATCTGTGGGAGAGGTGATAAGATCAACATAGAAGTATGCATAAACAGTTACATTGTATTGTTGCTCTTGTATTATCTGTGAATTACTGCCCCATGCTGGGATAGGGGGTGTAGGCACAGGAAATTGTGCATTGCCACCTCCATAGAAATTACCAGCAGGAGTGTTGTAAGAATCTGAAGTACTGTTGGAGTTATAGTTGGAGGGATTCTGGACATCTGGAAGAGGTGAGAAGGAGAGGGGACCAGATGACATGGTGGAGAAGGGCAAGATGATGTTTGTCACTGTTTGTTGCTTGAGCCCGCGATTTCTCTAAGTCCCAAACAAGGCCGGTGTCACGCACCAAACAGGTTTGGTACAGTGAACATGGAAAATAATGTCTATATCAAATGATCCTGATGCGAAGGATGAGTACGATGGAACCTCGTCGTAGCCATCTATTGCACGAGAAGACTATTCTGATGCAAGAGGTGACTGCCAACGTCTAGCAGTCATTACTCGCACAAGAACCGCCAAGAAGCAGAAGAAACTGAAGGATTAACAACCATCTTGGTATGAGAATGGAATGCACACATCTGCAGTCTGACTCCCATACCAGAATGAGCAAAGAAGCTGAAGAATTGATGGAGAAACAAAGGAGAAAGAGAAGAAACAAATTTTAGTGCCCAAATGTCATTTTTAGGCGCCCAGTGCCAGCATTCCGATATTTTGAATGGCTCTGTTGTTTCTGAAGCTATCAAGCACATGACTATACTGTCAGAAAGCCTAGAGTGTGGTCTATCTTCCTGTCAAGTTCCGACATAAATTCGTTCATTTCCCATGGAGATATTCCCCCCGCAATCCAGACGTTCATCTCATCGGTCACTATGGAGTCCGTATTTTCTCTGGATCATTTCTCCACTATTGCTGCAGATCTCCACTATGTCCTGCTCTTAGGACAGCCTCTCCCTGAGTTCCCATGCACTGCCTGGCACATATCTTCCCAGCCTGCTCCCTCAGTCCCCCTTGTTCTCGGTTAGCACGTTCTCCTCGTCAGTCCTGCGTCAAGGACGTACTTTGGTCGTCTTAGGTCTATTGTCAAGCTTGAAAAGTCATCTCTGGTCATCTCTGTGTCCCCTGAGCCCTCAGCCTATGGTCCCTTCCTCCCAGATACTTGCCATGTCCATCTTCCTCTGTCATTCATCTCGCTT
>Ga0307518_10000707_pt1 | contig 25016 bp, 23 predicted proteins | sample 25_EM_MG_FD_203889 | JGI IMG/M metagenome (GOLD analysis project Ga0307518, IMG submission 203889) | Populus trichocarpa ectomycorrhiza microbial communities from riparian zone in the Pacific Northwest, United States - 25_EM | ecosystem: Host-associated > Plants > Roots > Unclassified | place... | reverse complement strand
AAGGAATCTTCTTGAAGGAAAGTTAAAACGATACCTCCACCACCCAGAAAAGCAAGTCCCTCTCAATCAGATTATCAAATTGCAACACTTAATGGGCTACTTGAGACCAGATCCATCACCATTGCCAGTTAATATATGAATATATAGCATAATAAAATCAAAGAAAAATGCCTAAAAGTGAACATTAACACAACATAACATAACCAACGACAGCAATAGCAGTTGCAGTTGTCACATTAATTCTCAGAAATTTATAACAACACAACCGGATCATTGATGTTGAGAGAAGAGACAGATTCAAAGAAGCAAGAATCTAGTTGTGCAGCAGGTAGAATCTCACATGGAGGCTACTACAAGAAACAACAAGTGCTGGAATGGAACATATTTGAGAATGGCAGTACCGTGAAGTGCTTGAGTACTACAATCCATGCCACCTATCAAGAAAATGAGTGATTACAGGAACGTGGTATGTTAGAAAGGAGAAATAAGTAAAGCTGAATTTATTGACGAATTCAATTTATCAATACCTAGATTTGGTGCTCGTGTTAATCATCCAAAATATCTTTTCACCTCTGCTGCATAAGATGTTTCATCGTTGGGATCATAAATCCCGTCTTATTGGAGACATGGTACATTCTTGACCATCCAGTAGTCTTCCCCTCCATTGCATGGCAATCTTTGGGTGGAGTCATCTGGCATCCCTGCAAATGACAATTCTTTGAGGTCTTTCAAGTGTTGGATTCCTGAAGGCACCTGTCTCTGTTGCGGGCAAGCTCCTATAGCTAGCTCTTGAAGAAGGGGCAACGCTCCTTTTTCTATTATAATGGAATTCAATCCAGAAAGAGAAAGCCACTTAAGCTTAAGAAACCCTCCTTCAAAATGCACTTCCTCTTCATCGTATCCACAAAAGAGCCCAAGAGATTTTAAACTGGGCAAAGCTTGAAAGACTTTAACTGGATCATCAGTCAATCTTGAAAAAACTAATCCCAACGCAACTAGATTGTTCAGTTTGGAAATCCAACATGGCAACATTTCTGATTTCCCATGAAGGTATAGACTTTGAAGGCGAGGAGGAGGAGAAGACATTGTTTGCACTTCAAGAATCTCATCCTTGTTGACAGAAAAGACAGATAGTGTTGAGTACTTTAGCATCCTTTAGGCTTGAGTACCTTAGATGCAACAAGTTTCCCAGTTCTTTCGGGATGCGATCTATGGGATACCTTTCAAAATCTAACATGGTCAAAAGCTTAAATTTTGTAAATATTGCAGAGATTAAAGGCTTCTGGACATCAACTCCATTGAAGACCATGACAGAGCGAGTTTGAGAGTTGGTGATGCTGCTGCTCCTCGAAATGTTACTAATCACTTGTTTTCTTATGGAGAGTCGCCGTGCTATGCCTTCAATAGATGAGCAATTCTTGGAAATGTGGGGAAACTCAACTCCTCTGACTTGGAAAGAATGATGTCACGCACTAAATCATGAACTCAACATGTTCTAAGAATTCCTTTCAAACCAGCTTCATTCAGCTGAACCAAACTTCGATGGATAAGTTCAGTTAAGTATTCTTCTGCTGTCTCTTCTAACGTCATGCCTTGCTATTATTGTATAAACCCCTCAGCAATCCATAGTTTGATTAGTTTACTACGCCTGATCGAGAAATCCTCTGGCAACATACCGAAGTATAAGAAACAAGATTTGAGGTGGTAAGGCAGATCATTGTAACTAAGGAAGAGAATTTTTGTGATATTCTCAACATGCGGATCACAAACCAGTGCTGAACCGAGGTTATCAAGCAACCTTTTCCATTCGAGAACCACCTTTTCCTTGGTTGCTAGAAGTTCACCAACAGCCACAATTGCTAATGGCAATCCTCCACACCTTCTAACAATGTTATGAGATAATTCCTCCAAATCTTGAGGACATTTCCCTTGAAAGTCAAACTTGAATGCCTTCTTGCAAAAGAGTTCCCATGCCTCTTGTTGAGGCAGAGGTTCCATCTGATAGACATGAACTAATGAAGATCGTTTGCAAAAGTTAGCAACATCCTTGTTTCTTGTTGTGGCCAATAATCTACTTCCGTTATCATTGTTGAACAAAGCATGCTCCACATCTCCCCAGAAGCCAATTTCCCATTCATTATCAAATACAATGAGATAGTAGATATTCTCTAAGCTCATATATCAAGGATGAGACATACATGGCAACAATGGTTTTAGGGACAAGCTGTTTTTTGCCTTCATAGAGTTTCTTTAGTATGCTCCTCCTTATCATATGATTGAGACACAGTGATCCACGCACGACATCCAAAGTGCTTCTTCACTTCGTGATTGTCATACACCTTCTTAGCCAGAGTGGTCTTCCCTATACCGCCCATACCAACCAAGGAAATCATAGTCCTTTGGGATGCTCCGCCTACCAAGTAGACTATCAAGTCATCTCTTGGAGATTCAATGCCAACAAGCTCACCTTCTTCAATGAAAAGAGATTCTTCTCGGGGATCATGCAATTAGACTGTTGTCGCATTGCTACTTGACGTGACATGCTCTGAAGAAATGAACCGGAATCTTTCACTTCTATCCTTGATTTCTTGAAGTCTTGCCATGATATCTTGAATCCCTGATACTATCTCATGACGCGGTTTCAATTTGCTAACCAAGGAACAGATGCTATACAGGATGGAGCCCATTAATCCACGTTGTTGATCACGATGTTGTGCCGCACAGGCTTCAACCATGTACGTATCAATGACATCTTCAATGCAGTAAGCTACTTCTCTTCCTTGTTTTACCCATGCTTTCACACCTTCACTGATTCCTTCTTTATCTGCCTTTGAATCCGCATCTTTTAGGAAAGCCCTGATGATTTCCAGATCGTCTTTGATACAAGCAACTTTTTTATGGACTCCTTTCAGTAGTTTCACTTTGTGAGTTAGCAAATGAACCAACTTGTCAATAGCAAGACTCATTGCTGCATCTGCCATCTCCTTTACTCTTTATCAACTTCGATCCTTTTCTAATACCTCCCTGTCCTGTGACCATCCATATAATCTAAAGCTAAGTTTCGTAGCTAGTAACACTATATATATAAACCAACCATGTCCTAATTCTCAAGAAATGAAAGTTTTAAGCTCAAAATGATTTAATCAATAAATTTATATATAAGAGAAGATAAATTTAGTGATTCTTTTATTAACCAGCTGCTGCTACACCTCTTATATAGCCACCCGTGGAGTTGAAGAAGCTTGACAAAAGCAGCAGGCCACTGCCCCACTGATGCAATGAAAATCAGACCAGCAGCTTGTGTTGACTAGCTAGCGGTCTGCTGACTTATGGTAGAAAAAGTTCATTAGTGATGTGCAGCCTTGAATCAATAGCTGACATTTATTTTCTCATTTTTTTGATGACTTTAACGAGGATGCTAAGCTTAAAGACTTGAACCCTGCCAACCACGTTGGCTTGCAGAAGATCTGTGTTAATTTAGTTTAATACCCCATTTTGCCCTTGCTTAACTTGATTCTTTGCCCTCATTTGAGTTAATTACAGCTTAATTTCATGAATTTAATTAATTTAGCGGCTTTGTCAATTCCACATTGCTAGGGTGCTGAGCTCTTGTCAATATCCACTGATCGATTTTTTCCCCTAAAATATGTACCCTTTATTTTTTTCAGCCTAATGTTTTTAATTTGGTAAATTGGCCCTGAATTTTTGTATCAAACACAGATCAATGAGAGTCATTAACGATATCTGTTTTTTGTTTGTGTTTTCAAATTTCTGGAAACAATCCAAGTTCTAACGACTTTAAGAATTCCTGTGGTTATGATGAAATTGGAGAACAAGTGAGCTAGTATTCTTTGATTTTCTCTATAAAACTTTGTCATGCAACACCGGCAGGCTGTTTGGATTTTGATGAACTTCACTTCCATTGCTCTTGACTTTCTTACCACAGATGATGAGTAAGATGGGGGACTCGAGGAAAATAAATTTGAATCTTCGAGGTTGGATCTCTGACTTAAGGAATTCTGAGTTTCGGAGAAGCAATAAAAAAATACCAAACACCTTCATAAACTTTTCTGAAAGAAATCCTGAAGAAATTTCTTCGACTGTAATTTTGGAGCAAAAGAAGTGTTGGAATGCATCCTGCTCCAGTGTCACTGTGCTAATTAAGGCAGAGAAGAAGCCAAGAGCCGAGAAGAGAAAATAGGAGCAGCCAAGCTTGCCCTTGAAAAGAATGGTTTTGCTCTTCCTCGTTACAGAGGTAGTATTCGACCATTCAACTGGAGACACAATATGTTCAGAGTGTGGTCTTGTCTTAGAATCTCACTCGATCGATGAAACATCAGAGTGAAAAACTTCTGCGAATGAATCAGGAGATAACGATCCAGTTCGTGTTGATGGATCCACCAATCCTTTATTAACAGATGGTGGTTCGATTTTTGGATGCTTTGATCTAATTCTAGACCTGGACCAAAATGCAGTAATGACCTTGATGGTGACATCAACTCTATGCAAGCTGTTGAACTGGCTCATCCGACTAATGAAACTGCCATGGAAACTTCCGTTCTGATCAACAAGAGTCTCCTCTGTGCTAGAAAAAGTATCATTTTCAGAGGGCAACGTTGCACCTTGTGCAGACTCGAAAAGATACGCAGCGGCTTTGCCAAAAAAGCTTGGCGGCACTTCGAGTTGCTCAAATTTCTCAAGAAGGCTAACATTATAAAAACGTTTTTGATCAATCTTTGCCCGCGCTATGCTGAGGGTGGAGAGATCTAAATTTTTTAAAGTAAAAATCATCAATATAAGTTTTCTGTTTATTTTAGCTATCACATTAACTGTAATCATTATTCTATTTAAATTTTTTTTAATGATAATTAAAGTAAGTTAATAAAAAAATATTATATCTATTTTTGTGCCATTAAAAGCTAAGAAAATCACAAATTTGATAAAATAATGTTTAAAATATATTTAAAATTTTAATAATAAAAAACTGATTTATAATAATATTTAAAAATTATATCAAAATTAAAAAGAAAGTGAATCTAGTAAAAAACAAATTATAGACCCAATATAAACACAAATTCCTTAACATGTCTTACATGCTAATCAACTTAGCTACAACGCATTATAGTTATAAAACTATTAAAATAAGATATTAAGCCTATCCCAATTCTTTATAATAATATATATCCCAATAAATATTAAACGATAAAATTGTAAGAATATGACTGAATTTATATAATAATGATGTTAATATATTTAGGTCCCGTTTACTAGCTGGAAAATAGTTTCTTTTTGGAAAGTGGTTTTCTTAGAAAATAAATTTCTGAAAAGTAAATTATTTTTTGATGTTTGGTAGTGTTATGAAAAATAAGTTGGAAAATACTTCCTAGTGTTTGGTTATGTTATGGAAAATAGCTTATTAATATATATTTTTTTAAATTTATTAAAATAGTGAGGAACAAATTTTACAAATTAAAAAGTTGAATGAAAATGAAATTGAAAAAAATCTAATTTCATAAATTATCTTAAATAAACTAAATAATAATCATAATAATCAAAATAATAGATAGCAAATCTAACAAATAAAAAAAATTAAAAGATGATGAAATTAAAATAATAATAATAATTACAATTTCATAAATTATTTCAAATAAAATAAGTAATAATCAAAATAATGAGGACCAAATTTGATAGATAAAAAAATTCAATTAAAAAAATAATAAGAGGAAAGCAAATAGCAATCATAAAAATGAGGATCAAAGTTAATATAAAAATCAAATTAAATCAAATTTTAAGGGATGCAATTAAAAAAAAATTCAAACAAAATATATATCAATCAAAAGTTTGAGAATAAAATTTGATATAATCAGCAAATAATATAATATTTCTAATTTTTTTACAACTTTTAAAAAATATTTTTCATCTGAAATAAAAAGAAAACACTTTCCTGGAAATAAAGCCAAATTTTTCTTTGACTGGAAAGTGTTTTTCGTTAACCAACTTTTCTAATGAAAAATAACACAGAAAAGTTAGGAAAACAGAAAATCAATTTTTTTAACTAAAAAATATTTTTGTTAATTAATTTTTTTAATAATAAATAAATATAAAAATGTTTGGAAAATGATGAACACAAAACACACGTGGGCTTGACTGGGTTGGCTTGGCTTGAGCTCTGGCTGGGCCTTTCCCTTTCCCTGGAGTGGCGAGGAATCCATCTTATGCAAAACCTCATTTCAATTCCTTCCAGTATATTTATTTATTTCTTCAGCTTCTGCTGCTCCTCCTCCTCCTTCTTCATAAGGTAAGCCAATCAAATCACGTCTCTCTCTTCCGATTTTGTTGATTAGGGTTTTTCGTTTTCGAATTCATTAAACGGCGTTGAGTTGTTGACTATATCACTGCTTCACCGTTTGATTTCTTTTGCAGGTTGGAGAGAGAGAGATGTAATTTGTGGAGTAATTTTCTTTTTTGAGCAAAAAACAAAGAAAGCTTTTACAGGTTGGAGAAGGAGGAGAAAATGTGGACCAATGTATTCAAAATTGTATGTATTTTTAATGATTTTTTTCTTACTTTTTTTTTCAGCTCTGTTATTATTTATTACCGAATGCTCTCTCGTGGTAGTTAGTTAATGAATTGTTTGTTATTGAGTAGTGCAAAGGATTCTTCGGGTTTTGTGCCTGGATGAATAATTGAAATTCAAGTTTATTATTTAGAGAAATGCTAAGTTTTATCGGATGTTCGAGTTAGATTGTTTGTTTGAGATTGTTATTTGATCCGATTTAATGATGGGATCAAGGTTTTAAAGTTTCAGATGAATTAACTGAAAAGTCGTGTGGCATTATATGTAGTACTTGATTTGTGTTAGTGGTGGCGTATTAGCTGCTTAATTTAAAAAGGAATGCGTTTTGTGTAAATGGATTGCTATGTATGGTGTTCTTCGGGATGTGGTTTTTTCTAGGCAGTGGTTGAGAGGGATTTTGTTAGGAGAGAAAAGATGTAATGCATGGCGGAAATGAGACATTCTTCTAGAGATCATGAAACTTGACCAAGTGAAATGAGAGTTGCATGTATAGTAAAGATACTCCTGTAATGATGCACATGGCAGAATGCTAAAGTGATGGCATCTGAGCTTCTTTATCCAAAATTAGATGAATAGGTAAGTGCTGGTATTGATTCTAGAATTATGCTCCTTCCAAATACACCATTCCTTTGAGCATGTCAAGCTATTCCAAAGTACTTTACTTCACTTCGCTTTCTCAAAATCCTTTTCATGCATTAATAACAATTCTTTTCTGTTATCTGGACAAACTTAATGCTTTTTAGATATGAAAAAAAAAAAAACCTAATTGGCTTTAACAACAGGTTCATGGCTCAGATCCTCTGTTTTCCCTTCTGTTCTTAAGTTTGCCTTGGTCCTTATATGGAAGACTTGTTGTCCCAAAATGGTAGTAAAATATCAAAAGATCTTGGCATATTTGTGGCTAACAACATTTTTGAAGGGTTTTTTTTGTTCTTATTGGCTTCAATCTTTGTTATAGCTTTTTTATTTTGCATTTGCTCTTGCACGTAATGTTCTTATGAATATGAGAATTTCTTTTTCTGCCTGACTGCCTGATCAAACTTGCCACAGAATTTTATTTCCATTTTATAACAATTTGATCTGAATATTTAGTTTTTATGCATGTCATCTTTGTGTAGTTTGTTAATAACTATCCTTATTTTGCTCCATTTTCCTTTCTTAACTTAATCAACCATTTCTACAGGGTGGTCTGCATCATGTATCATGGTTCCAGTTTCTCCCTAATGAATCTGATTTGAACTCTTTACCTGATAAGAGGCAAGAATCATTTGCATCCCTTATCTTTGCCTGTGATTTGAACTCAAGAGCATCTATATATTAGAGATGGTACTCACAGTTAGGTGTTAAAAGATCATTAAAAGATATTTTTTATGGTTGAACAGTGTAAAAGTAGAGCAGAAAGACTTTGCTACATGGCTTGTGCTTTCAGCTCATTTTCAGTTGCAGAAGGAGGGGTTTCTAAGCACATGGACCAATTCCTTTGTTGGACCTTGGGATCCATCACAAGGTCTACATAATCCTGGTAAGAATTGCAATCAGTGACCATCTACCAACCACATGGTCCTTGCTTCCATCCATGAAAGAGAAAAACAAACGAATGAATCTGATCTTGTGATCATGCATGGGTTAGGCTGTGTTTGAGGTCTGACTGTGTTGGTTATATAACTTCCTAACAGATGAGAAAATAAAGCTCTGGCTTTTCCTTCCTGGACGTTACTCATCTGTCGTTGATAAGGCACAGGCTGCAGTGTCTAGATTAAGAGGTAACATTTGTTCATGAGTCTCTGTCGCTGCCACTCCCTTTATTTTATTTTTTGTCTGAAATTCATATTTTAACGATTCAGGCAGGTTATGAATGTCTGTTATTGTCATTACCTTCTCTGCTGTTCGCTTTTTGCAACATTTGTATGGAACTTGAGCTAATGGTGGATAATTATATTATCATGAGTTTAATCTCTTTGTATCTTTCTTTTGTAGTTGTTGCATCTGGAGTTTGGGTGGCTCCTGGGGACTCTGAAGAGGTTGCAGCAGCCCTTTCTCAGTCTTTGAGGAATTATATAGAGAGGTAAACTTTTGTTGCTTTTTCTGGATATTAAGCATCCAGTATATTTTCTGTTTGAATTATTTAAACTAAAATTATATTGGTATTTACAGAGCATTGACCGGGCATTCATACATGAGGTTTGGAGATGTATTTTTAAAGTACCATCCATCTCAAAGTGAAGGACTTTCCAGGTTGAACATAAATATTTCTTGATTAATAGTAGTATAATTATAATGATGGCAATTTTCATCACCAAAAACATGATATCAAACAATTTAATGATTTTAGGGCCTCTGCATTCTTTTGGTCCTTGCTGTTGCTTTTCCCCACCTGCCATTCCTTTTCAATCCAATTCATGACTAAACCTCCTAGTAAAAAGGTGTAATATTGTGTTAGGCAGTCAAACTTACGTTTCTTTTTAATAATGTAATTTGGTTGTATTCAGTAGTTTATTTTTGGTGGATGTTTTGCAGGAAAGGACGGCCCCCAGTTGAATTCATCTTTTCTGCCTCTGAGGAGGCGATCTTTGTGCACGCGATAATATCTGCAAAGTTGGTGAAATTTCATAACTTAATTGTTTCTAGTTATGATATTGCATTATAACTTTCCCTAATATACATGTTTAATATGTTTTCAGGCATATCCGTGCACTTTCAAATGGTGACGTGGAAAGAGTTTTAAAACAGTCTTCTTCTAATTCCAGTTATAGGCTTCCAGGTTGCTGCACATTATATTTTGGGATTTCTTAGAAATGATCTTATCACATATTTTACAAGAATATTAGGACATCTTCATGGTGATTACAGAATCAGAAAGCCTTTTTATTTTTGTTATGTTTATTATGTCTAGGTAATTCATAATTTCTGGAATGGTATGCAACAATGGTGCTTGAAGATTGGATTGAGCTATGGAACCAATTTCACTTTTTTTCCCTTGTTGTTTAGGGCTTAAGCTTTGATTTACCCTAGCTCCAAGCATCCAGGAAACGGTTTTGTAAGCTAACACAAGTATAATAAGATAAGAAACGCCTCATCTAGTTGAATCATAGCTTCTGGATGGTGTCTGAAACAAGAAAGAGATATGAAAAGGAGTGTCATCACATGTGGATACTGGTTTGAGAAACATAAGAGAAAAAAATTGTTGTCTGAGTTTGAACGACTACTTTAAAATACCTACAAGACAGAGCAATCACTGGAAGGAAATATAAATAAACATAAAAGTGCAATTGACTGTGGCTCAGGTAGACATCACTTTTCCTTGTGGAGTGTGGAGAAGGTAGTTCGTTGATGCATGAACATGTTGGGATGTTGTGATTTGTATCATGAAGGCATTCGAAGGATGCCCTGCTAAGGTTTCAGTGTTTTCAACATTCAAGCAATTTTGTTCTTATTGCAAGTATTCAAGGTTGTGCCACATGGTCAACTAGGAATATCTTGGCCATGTTACTGGGAATATCATTTCTGAGTTCTAGACAGCAACATAAGTATTTGCAAAGCATATGGTTATGATTTATTTGAGCAATTATTTATCCAGTATTTCTACACTTGCTTAACCTGTAAAATATTCCACATCCCCCTAACCACCTATATTGGTGGTGGAAGGGTCTATCTATGGGCATTTTTTTCACCCACCCTTCCTTCTTTATGAATAGCTGAATTTCTTGTCATGTGACAATGTCAATTATGCGTATCTTTTCTATATCGGAATCTCTAAATTGTGTCTTGTGTTTTCATCTTGTAGTGATCGCTTCTCCCCATGGAATTCGTGGTTCACTGACAGGATGTTGTCCAAATGATCTTGTCAAGCAAGTGTTCATGAGGTAATTTTATGTTTTATGTAGAATTCCGTATGTTCACACTTCTTCCTTTCTTTTGGAGTTTGGGCTAATATTTTCTATTGGCAACTTATGTTTTCCTCAACAGTTCTGGCAAGTCTAAGACATCGAATGGATTTATTGGCATGCCGTATCATGTTTCTCAAGGGCCTGGCTGCCAGCTGAGGGAGCAAAATTGCTATGTTGAAATTACACTAGGTTGCCCAAGGTCAGAGAGTGACAAGGAATTGGAAACAAACTTGCAGTCAACTAAGAATTCATCCAAGAATCATATTGCAGAATCTCCTGCAGTAAGGAGAGGTGATCAGAAGGTATCACCAGATCACTTATCAGCTTATGAGAAAGCATTTATTTATCCAGTTGAAGCAATTGTTGTCCCAGTCTTGCCAAAATCTTTTGCCAGGTCTTCTTTGAAAAGGTAAATTGAATTATGTTGTAGTTATTTTCTAGTTTTGGAGAGAGGGTTATACTTTTCAAGGTTGGGGGTATATTTATTCTCTAGTTTAATAGATGGAATGATCACAAAACTTGTTTCTGTTTGTTCATAAATGTTGTTATATGTGGCTTAAGCTAAAATTGATTTTGTACTTGCAGATTTTGGCTACAAAATTGGATAGGGCCATCACTGCCTGGTTCATCATTCTTTATGCACTGGTTAGTTATGATCATTTTTGGAAGAAAAATCGCTGATACTACTTGAGAAATTATGCTGTTAAAGTTCCCAATTTTTTTCAAGTTAATAAACCCAGTCCATCACTTGCTTTATCTTTTGACAATTATCTATATGCCTGGGTCTTTTTTTAGGTCATGTATGTGCCACCTTAGGTTGTGTTTGCCATGCTTTCAAATCACGATCCCAATGACAGCTTGATTGCCTTGGTCATCTTCATTATGCAGCATCATTAGCAACTTTTAGCAAATTTTTAGTAACTAGCCTTTTTAATACTGTATCTTAATGAACACAATAGCAACACTATGACTGGTTAAATATCATAAAAATACCCTATGCTTCAATGTCATAAAATGTTCGTCTACAAAACAATCCTTTTACTGAGATATTTATCTCAAATCTTCAAAAAAGGATAGTTGGATCTTGACTTTTGAAGCAAATGTTTCAAGTTTAATGCTTGATCCAGGTGAAAATGATATATATATATAATTGAAGAAAATGGTGTGGGGTATGGGGTGCTTAGAAAAAGTGCAAAAACACAAAGTATGAAAGAAATGGGATAGAGATCAAAACTGTTGGTGGGGATTTTTAAAACTGTTGGCATACACTAACAGTATGTAATTTATGGTTGTGATTTGAGAAAGTGCTGTTATTATAACAGTGAAAAATGGTAATGGGAAGTGAAAATCCCATTATTTATGGTGTTACAAAACATTCAATGATTAAATTTCATGGTAATTTTTATGACTGGTTGAATGTGGTTTAGTAGAAAAAGCAAGACTTGAATAGATACTGCCTGTCTCGTAATTATGGACCCAGCACATCCTTATTTTTAAGTCCTTGTCATCAACATGAATAATGTTTAAAAAATTATATTGACTTCTCATTTAGTTATACATACACTTTGATTTTTTCTCTACTTCAATAATTAGTAAAAAGGTTTGGAAACAAAAAAGACTCCTTACAGCAATTATGGTCTTTAATCTTCAGTTTGGCTCTTACATTTTTCTTCTTTCTCTTCAGTGGTGGTGATACAGATTTTCTGGAAGGATCTTGGATTGAATCTAATGGATTACGTATGCAGCACAGCTATAACAGTAGTAGCAATAGTAATAGTAGCAGCATCAGCTCCATAATTAGCGGCTCTAGTGATAGTGATTACAAGATGACCACCGGTGAGCTTGAGGCTGATGGTGATTCCTTGTCATGCAGACAATCCGGTTTATCTTCCAATGATCAGATGGAAATTGATGACCTCAAATTGGTACTCCTTTTCATCCATATTCATAGTATTGACTTCTACATTCCTTGAGTTTATTCATTATCTGTAGACAAGGATACCTATGTTTCAGCTGAAGATGAAGATGGTGTTGTACACACTAAAGTTCACAAAAGTCTACATATAATGACATGTCCACAAAATCTAAACACAAGGGACAGGCATCTTTTCCTGTTTTTGAGTTTATCTTATTGGCATGGGTTTTTCTTTTTAAGTGTGCACAAACTAGATAGAAGAATGGTATATGATCGTTTTAGAATGGCACCAAAGGATCCATATAGCTGACCCTAACTAGTTTGGAATTGAGGCTTTCTTGTTGTATAAACTAAATAGAATAAACAATTGTGAATACAGAAATCTCATAGAAGCCTTGAGTACTATAGCCTTTGTCAGCCTAATATTTCACAAGATTATGCCATTTAGTAACTCCTACAGGGTAGTCGTTTCTTGTGCAGAAATTGCCAGTACATAGCTCAATGTCTTCTTCACATAGTTGAATTTAGCAAAGTAGATTATGTAATTGCCATTTCATGTTGGCAACTGTCCAGCAGGAATGTATTGTTACATGCATGTACATATACTGCAATCTAACAAAATTATACTTATTGCAAGTTCTATAGTGAGTTGGATCATTTTGTTGTTTCATTCTTGTATTGTGTTTCATCAATAGAAGCAGGCTACTTGCCATTCCTATACACTGAATCCTTGGATCCTTAGATTCTTGATCTTATTCTTATATCTTTTGTGATTTGTAAAAGGGATGTCTAGGACCTTTATGGTACTTCAGCAATCCTAACAATCCATGATTCTACCTAAATGCATATCAGCCCATTTTCAACCCGACTTCCAAAGTGATAGAGACCAGGGAGGGTTAGACATGGGTTACTGCTTTTATGTTGCCTGTGGCCTCTAGCAGGGATTTCTGTATGATTGTTACTGTTTTGATTAATATTAAAAATTCTCATTCCTGGAGGTCCCCTCAATATGATTTAGGTGTGAACATTTGATGCTGTTGCCTAAGTTTCCCCTACAACTAAACTATCAATTGCCCAAACTGTGGATTCTGAGTTGGGGTTGAATGTGCACTTCCATGGTCTGCTTACTAGATTGCTCTCTTAATTAACTCTCATGTGGTCTCCTCTTGAGCAATATATGTCTTGATTGAGTTTTATCCTGCAAAGAAGGTATACAGGGGTAAAGAAACCACTCCCTTTAGTTGACTATGGCTGCACTTAATTACTCCTCATTAGAAGTTGTAAGTGATTATGTTCATTTCTTTCATATGTATCTTGTCAATATGATCTAGGCATGAGCCTTTGATGCTGTTGCCTTACATTTTTTGTTAGGCAAGATGGGTTCCTTTTTCATGATTTTCTGGACATGGTTTGAATGGGTTGTGACTAATTAAGGGACACTGGAAAGTGGAAACTTGTCTTTATGGATGATGAATTTAAACAGCACTTGAACCTGTCTTTATGTGTGTTCGTTTTAGACATTATGTGGGATTCAGACAGATGACTATGCTGGAATTTCTTATGCAGGGTTCTAAGCGTCCTCAAACAGGAATGAATGAGCCATATGGTCAAGTGGGCACGGTTAAAAATGCTCCTATGCAAGAGTTTGGTTCGGTTGAAGTTAATGCTTCAGCTATTACAGGAATTGCAAACGAGCAGATTGGATCTCGTTGGGATTGGGATGATGACAGGGGTGCAGGAATGGATATCCAAGCTCTTCTCTCTGAATTTGGTGATTTTGGCGACTTCTTTGAGAATGATGATCTGCCTTTTGGAGAGGTAATCTCTTATAAACTGCAAGCGTAACACAGTGCACAACAACGGGAGATATTCATTTGTATGCATGCTTTTACTAGTGCACACAAATTTTTATTGAACGTTTATCCGTTGAAAGGAATGTATAAGAATTGTAGATGTCGATGGGAAAACATTTTGTGACACGGGAAATAAAATACTCGATACAAAGCAATGGAATATTTGACACTCAATACAGATTATTATTGTCCTTGTGAACCTAGAAGGCATTTCTTTCTGCTGATAGACCTTGATGTTGCATTCTATCAATTGCCAAATAGCACTAGAATCTAGATGTTTTATTTGAATTGAAGTTCGAGAATTTCTTATCAATTTCCCCCCTGGGAACTTGGAAGGTCTATAATTGCTTTATTGCCTTGTTATAGTAAAACAAAATAAAGTTTTAAGCTTTTCTGGAACTAATTCCAGCCCTTTGTTTTGTGAAGCCTCCTGGAACAGCAGAGTCACAGGCTCTTATGTTTTCTGGTCCAGATTGTGGTGAAGTTGCTAACACTCCTATAGGAGTAATGGATGTTGTGGATCAGATGCTTCTGCCAGCAGCTTTCCCATCTTTCGAAAGTTTTAATCCATCTCCTGCAGTAGCCATAGATGAAAGTGCCAGCAAAAGCCAAGAAGCCACTCACGGTGCTCTGGCATTAGTTCCAGTGAACTGCACTCCACCATCTTCTTCAGGTGAGTTTGATTATTTAATCAAAGCCGAAGCTTTGTTGACATTTGCCCCAGAATATGGTGCAGTTGAAACCCCTACAAGCGAATTCTCCTCATCAATTTTCAGACGCCCATATTGTCCAAAATCTCGCCAAGTGGAGAGCTCAAATCCAAGTTCAAATAAGTATGCATATGGTGCAACACCACCACCTTCTCCTTTCTTTGAAGGATCAAATGAGAAAACTGGTATGCAGGTGAATCTGAAAACAGGTGCTGGAAGGAATGACACAAAAAAATATTACACTCTTGTGGAAAGTGGGAAAGTGCATCTTGATAGAAGAACTTTCATATTTAATGAAAGTCATCCTACAAGTGTGGTGATGGTGCCATCTCCATTATTGACTTCCAATTCCTCAAATACTGTCCAGAGGAAAATGAGCGATGGCATACTAGGAGCTGAAAATTTCTTATTTTCTATGAAGACTGTTCTGGCAACTGAAGTAGAATGCATTATGTTTCAAGCTTCCATGTGCAGTATTCGACACATGCTGTTGTCTTATGGTAACCCTACACCTGTAAATTTGAGTAGGTTAAGTGGAAGCACTGTTTTGAATCAGCTGCACGGTGATGCAAGTACCATGACGGACAGCATATCTGCCAGGTATGAAGTGAAGAAAAAAGAATCTATACCAGTTAGAATAGCTGGGGATATGGATGGGGGATTGCTAGATGGACACCTCAATGCACCTGTAGGTGTTTGGCGCTCTGTTGGAGTTCCTAAATTAACAAAACATACTAGTTCACCAAATATTGAAGTTAGCGCATCCTTGCCACACCATTCATTCAGCGAGGAAGGAATTCTCTCTTATAGGCAAAGGCAGCAGCCGCTGCAGGAGCTTTTGGATGGCATGGCATTGCTTGTCCAACAAGCTACTTCCTTCGTTGATGTGGCTCTGGATGCAGATTGTGGTGATGGTCCTTATGGTTGGCTTGCATTACAAGAACATTGGAGGCGTGGATTTTCTTGTGGGCCTTCCATGGTCCATGCAGGTTGTGGGGGGGCTTTGGCTGCTTGTCATTCTCTGGACATTGCTGGCGTAGAACTAGTTGATCCACTTTCTGCTGATGTAAGCTTTTGTTTTTCATTTAGTACAATTTATTGTGGGATAATGGTCGAACAGTTACTATATTTCTCCATCTAAGCATCTTTTTCTGTATTATGATGAGAACCACTTTCCTGTTCCTCAGATTCATTCTTCTGCAGTGATTAGCTTGCTGCAGTCTGAAATTAAAACAGCCTTAAAATCTGCATTTGGGAATTTGGACGGTCCATTATGTGTCACTGATTGGTGCAAAGGCCGCTTTCAGTCAGGTGATGGAGCAACCACATGTGATGGACTCATTGGGGAGTCCACTTTAAGTGGATGCAAAGATTCTTCAAGCATTGTAACACTGCCTGTTGGAGAACCAATGAGCCCAGCCCTCTCTTGTGCTGCTGGATCATCGTCCCTCAAAGGTATGGTAATGCTGTGTTCACGTGCACATCCCATGGCATGTTTGGTTTTTGAATTTACAGGTACTTAACATTTTCTCAATTGCTGCAGCATCCAGTACATTGGATGGAGCTAAAGTGGATGAGACATCCCAAAGGAGATCAAACCAGGAAATAGAGCCAGAGCTGCGTTTCAGGATAAAGCCGACAGTGTTTGTTCTTCCCTCACCTGCTATTCTTGTTGGGTATGTATTGTGATTGGTTTTGATTCCACGTCAACACCTGATAAATTAAGAAACAAATTTAATATCTTTAGATGAGCATTGTGAAGGGAATGTTTGGGATAGCTCTGTGAGTTCAGTTTTTTCATTCAGCTTTAATATTCGGTATCATTGTGTATGATATGTGCTCTTTTTTTTGTCTAATAGGTACCAGGACGATTGGCTTAAGACATCGGCAAGCTCTTTACAACTCTGGGAAAAGGCTCCTTTTGAACCATATGCTTCACCAAAACCAGTAAGAGCCTTGCAACCAGTGCATTCTAAGGATACTCCTGCTGTCTGTTTTGTATCCCTGGTTTTTTTGTCTCTGAAAGAGATCTTTTGTGGATTTCATTGTAGATGATAATGCAACTTTATTGTTCGTTAACTTTTGCAGATTAGTTATTATGTTGTATGTCCAGACATCGATCCCCTTACTTCTGCTGCTGCAGATTTTTTCCAACAACTTGGAACTGGTGAGTGTATATTCTTGCCCTGGTGATGTGTCAATTCATCATGTTCATAAAATACGCCCAACCATTCCAATGAGGGGAAGGGTCCCACATACTTTTCTCTTGGAGGAAGAAAGTGATTTCTAGGTTTTGTTCAAGTTCTGCTAACAACTATGTGAGAATTTTGCTGCTTAAAATTTTGTGATCCCAGTCTTTTAGGGAAGTTGTTTTTCTTTTGTTAAAGAAGTTCCTAGCTGTAGAGGAAAAAAGCCTCTGCTATTGACTTATTCTTTTCACTTGTGTTTCTATATCTAACTTATAAAACACATGTTTCATGAAATTTTCCTGGATTTATCAATTTGTGTGCAATCATGTGTTTTTCTATTGCATATCCTATTTGAGTAATTCATTTAAGTTCAATGGCTCCATGTCATCATGTAAAAATTGGTTCAGTATTGCAAGTGACTCTTTTTTTCCCTTCAGTTTATGAAACTTGCAAACTGGGAACTCATTCACCTCAGAGTTTGGGAAACCATATGGAGATGGATGCTGGGAAATCTTTGTATACTGGTTTCGTACTACTTGATTGCCCTCAATCAATGAAGATAGAAAGCAGTAATGCATCTCTTGTGGGATCGATAAGTGATTATTTTCTCTCTCTCTCCAATGGTTGGGACTTGGCGAGCTATCTTAAGTCTCTCTCAAAAGCTGTCAAGGCTTTGAAAATTGGTCCATCATTATTGACAAACCCAAAAGAAGGAAGTAGCAGTTCTTGTATGGTAAGTAGCAACTTCTATTTTCCTTTTCTGAAGGATGTGTTGGATTTTTTTTCTCCAATTGCTTTGCCTTTTGTATCCCAAAATGGCATTATTAGTATGGTGTTTTCCAATTCTTTCACTTTTAGCCACCGCTGTTGATGAGAAATGCTCTCTGTGTTTGATGGATGATGTCATTAACATATGATTTTACTTGTGATATCTTGTTATGATTGGAAACTGCTTCCTGAAATCATGTTTTTTATGTGCTTTCGGGTAATCTAGATGGGTTTGTTACTTTCTGCTAGTTTTAAGCTCCATAATCTGTAGAATTCAAATCATGCCGTGTACTATTATGTTGTGTTTCTGTTTCTTGAGCAGGAAATAATATGTTTTTTCATGGCCACAGTATGCTTGTCTGCATCTTGTGTCAGGCACATAACAGCATGCTAGTAAATTATTCTGTAACTGAATACCTCTCTGATGGTTACTTAGGTTATCTATGTGGTGTGCCCCTTTCCTGAACCTGCTGCAGTTCTACAAACTGTCATTGAATCCTCTGTTGCTATTGGATCAATCATTCCCCCAGCTGATAGAGAGAGGAGGTCTATGTTGCTGGGTCAGGTCAGGAAAGCATTAAGCAGCTTGGCAGCTGTGGATGATGCATCAGCATCAAATGTTCTAGTACTTTCAGGGTTTAGCACTCCTAAATTGGTATTGCAAATCGTGACAGTTGATGCCATTTTTAGGGTTACAAGTCCAGCTCTTAATGAGCTCATCATTCTTAAGGAGACTGCTTTCACTGTCTATAATAAGGCTCGGCGAATTTCAAAAGGATCTTCAAATGATGTTCAGTCATCATCAGCGTCAAGTAGATCTCACTCGGCATTAACACAAATGAGTTCTGTTCCAGCAATGTGGAATTCTTTACCACGAGAGGCTGACATTGATTCTAGATTGAGAGCCGGTACCTGGGATAATTCCTGGCAAACAATAAGGACTGGAAGCTTGACCTGTGATCCAAACAGAAATGGAGATTTTTCTCTTCAAGATGAGATTCACTACATGTTTGAACCACTTTTTATTCTTTCAGAGCCTGGATCTCTGGAGCATGCTGTCACGCCTGCAGTTTTTGGTAATTTAGGCTCTGAATCTTTAAAGATGCAATCTGATGATAGCAGTGGAAGCTTCATGCAAAGTGCAAGCTCAGCAGGGAGTGTGGATACTGGATCTAGCTCTCAACATGATGGATCTGAGCCCACTGGCTTTGGATCTAGTCATCAAAAAGCACTTCCAAGCCTGCATTGCTGCTATGGATGGACAGAGGACTGGCGTTGGCTAGTTTGCATCTGGACAGACGCAAGAGGAGAATTGCTTGACAGCCATATATTCCCTTTTGGTGGAATTAGCAGTCGCCAGGATACAAAAGGTCTGCAATGCCTTTTTGTGCAAGTTTTGCAGCAAGGATGTCAGATACTTCAGTCTTGCTCCTCTCCTGATACCGGCAGTGTAAAGCCTAGAGATTTTGTGATTACTCGCATTGGAAGCTTCTTTGAGCTTGAGTACATAGGTACAAAAGTTCCTTTCACATAGTCCTCCATTGTTCTCTATTTGATGGTTACAGTCAATTGATTTGTCATGTTCCCTAGTTGGAATAGCTGCTTCACAACTATTTTATTGTTCAAGTGCAACAAGTAAATGGTTTATGAATTCAGTTTAAATAATAGATGTTTTTCATTTTACTTCACTTACCAATTACCAGTAATGGCTGCAGTTTTGGAGTGCTTGTATATGGTTTATAGTATTTGTAACCTGTTGCTAAGTTGCCAGGAATTTATAGTCGCGTGCAACTATTATCCATTTAGCCTGTTGATTGAAGGATTTTCTGATGCTGTAATTATGACATGACCTTTATTTTTGTTCTATCCTTTCGGCATTAACATTCTGTTATTTTTCTTCTATTATGTGATTAAACAGAGTGGCAGAGAGCCATTTATTCAGTTGGGGGTTCTGAGGTGAAGAAATGGCCACTGCAACTACGGCGCTCAATGCCTGATGGGATGGCTGCAAGCACTAATGGTGCTTCCTTGCAGCAGCAGGAGATGAGTTTAATTCAAGAAAGAACCCTGCCTTCCTCACCTAGTCTATTGTATAGCCCTCTCTTGAAAGCATCTGGCTATATGAAGGGTGGTTTGGGGCAACCTTCTTCGAGAAAACAGCTTATGGGTGGGCACACTGTTGTTGACAACTCAAGGGGGATGCTTCAGTGGGTGCAGAGCATCACTTTTGTTACAATTTCAGTCGACCATTCTTTACATCTAATGTTTCAGGCTGATATGCCATCTCCTGGTAAGATGATATTCTTTCCCTCACTCTCATTCTTTATTTCCCCTCAATGCATTCATATTCAAAGCATTTTGATGCTCTTGTTAAAAAAGTTTACATTCTTCTTCTATTGTTTGCTGCATCTGCTTTTGATGTCTCTTGTAGCTACTTTTTATCAGCCGTCTTATTTTCTTGGATGTGGATGGACACCTTGGCATAGTCTTAGTGTCCTTGTGGGAAATATTTGGTGTGACTTTAGATAATGTTCTTATGTTGGTGTGGTGATGAAGATGCACAATAATGAACATATTAAAAGCTCACACTATGTCGCTTAATTATTGGGAATGGTTTTACTGGGCATGCATGGACAATTACACAGGCACACATACTTGGTGACTTATAGGAACATTTGAAATATTTTTGGTGTGGCTTGTTTAGAGGAGTTGTTAATATCTTAGCACATATGATCAAATCCTTGTAATCAGGTGCATGTTAAGATTTTTTGGAACATCTTTTCCTTCACCAATCAGGGCTGGAATTTGAAACTTTATTACCTTGAGTACTAAAACAGCAAAAGTTTGTGTAGGAGGAAATGGCAGTAGTGTTGGCCCATCAATCTATCGGGAAGGTATCTCTCCTGTCAAGTCTCTTGGTTCAACATCCTCATCTTACATTTTGATTCCGTCACCCAGCATGCGCTTCCTTCCCCCAACACCTTTGCAGCACCCCACATGCCTCACTGCTGAATCCCCACCACTTGCTCATCTCCTTCATAGTAAGGGATCTGCAATTCCTCTCTCCACTGGTTTCGTGGTTTCAAAAGCTGTACCTTCCATGAGGAACGACTATAGGAGCGATGCAAGAGAAGAATGGCCTTCAGTTCTTTCTGTGAGTCTCATTGATTATTATGGAGGTAACAACATGACCGAAGATAAAATGTATAGAGGGATTATGAAGCAAGGGGGACGGACTTTAGGCACAGATGGTAAAGATTTAGAAATCGGGACCCAATTAATTCTTGAAAACATCGCAGCAGAACTTCAAGCCCTATCTTGGATGACTGTGAGCCCAGCATACTTGGAGCGACGAACTGCTCTCCCATTTCATTGTGACATGGTTTTAAGACTCAGAAGACTGCTTCATTTTGCTGATAAAGAGCTCTCTTCACAGCCTGGTCGGTCACAGGTATAAGGAGAAGCAACTTGCTTGGTTTTTCTCTTTCTAGATATTTAAGAAGACTCAGAAATCTCTAGCAAAACTCTGTCCGTGCCGTGCCGCGCCGCTCCTTCATCCTCCTATGTACAATAAACTGTAAAATGTAAACGTAATTGTAGCCTGCTGATAGATAGCCCTCCTTTTTGAAGGCCTAGAAAGTAAGAAATGAAATGTTTGGGAAGAAATAGTTAGATCTAACAGGTATAGTTCTGACAGCAGATGCTGAAGATGTAAATGAATAGGACAGTTCATTGTTTCTCTAGGCACAGCATGTTTGTAGAGATCTTTTGTTTATGTTAGACATTATCACCATTGTAATAGTGTCCATTGTTCTTCATCTAGTTCAATATTATTTTTTTGTTGGTTATTATTTTGATTCTCTTATAGCTAAGATGGAAGATGTTTTTCTTCCGTTGATAAATCTGATCAATTAATTCCTGCCATTTCCTCTTTACCTCATATTTTCCATACATGACTAAACACTATACATCAGTTTCAAGTAGTTTTTATTGACATAACCGAGCCATAGATATTGAATCTATCCTGGACAATTCATAAATAAATAAAATAAAATGATGTTGTTTTGAATTGAATAGATTAATTTCAATAAACTTCTTCAAGTTCAATTAACTTGTTCAATTTCTAACTTGAATCAGAGACTCAATAAATTTGAAGTAAACAGTAAAAAAACAATTCTCATGTAGAATATTTTCCAAACCAATCTACTTTACACAAAACTAACGGGTTTCGTGTAAATAATAGATTCTCAACAAACCAAAAAATAATTTAAGAGAAAAAAAAGGGACAGGACATGGGTGGCACTAATTTCTAGAAGCCATGGTTTTTTATGCCAAGTCTTGGCGTCCAGACAAAGCTTGCCCCAACCAACCACTTCTGCCTGGTGATTCTGGATATGGTCACTTCCACACAAATGATGTGAGATTCCGCATTTCATCTTTGCAAGCATTTTTATTCATATATCCTCTGTTTAATTTAGTTGATTATGCATGTGAAAACAAAATTATAATGGGCAGCAGGTGCTTGGATTCCAACTTACTAAACAATATATTAGTGAGTATAATTATCCATGATTAAGGCCATTAGAGAGGTTTACAAAGCTTAATTAATATTTATATGAAGCTTTACAGGGAGGGGGGGCTGCAATCTCACATTCTAGGCCCCAACAAGCATGTGCCATTTGTTAACAATTTCACATCAACAACTGGTTTTAACTCCTGCCCTGCCCTCTTACTCATAATTCTCATAACATTGCTTGATAAAATGCCCAAGTCTAATAATCCAATGCATTTGTGGTGTGGTTTAGGGATTGGATGGCCTCAATAGTGATTTTTTTAAAAAAAAAATTATAGTTGGTGAAATTAATGGGGAACTCAAGGATGGCGGAGTTTAATGACAATGGAACCTTTTGTGACAGAATTTCAGTGATAACAAACTAATTTTTTCCATTAATGACTATGGTTTCCCTTGATAATCAAAATTGATGGTAGAATTCAGCAGGGTTATGGTGGCGCATATCATTGTGTAGGGTATCCCTAAAGTTTTGACGGCTATCATTTATCAATGGTATAGTTCATGAGAACAGAGGAAGAATCATGTGTCTCTATCAAATTGCATAATATCTTTCTTGTGGGGCTATGGTGCATCAGGGCAAAGGGCAATATTTCCCAGGCCATTTAGCCTTCCAAATTGGAATGTGTCACCTAAGTTTTGAGATGCATTTGGCACTTAGAATCAGAACATCTCTAATGCTTGGAATTAAGGTTTAGTTATTGTTATTTTGGAAGCCCTTTTACAGATTTGAATTGGACAGTGATTATCATAGAGATGCTTCTGCCAGGATTTTGTAGCAAAACAATTCCTTTCCTATAAACTACCAGGCCATTTGATTCTGGACCATATTTCTTCCCATGTTATGAAATTGTAACCATTTCTCTACATTCACATGGTAGGCCATGCCTTCAAGTTCAGTGACACTGTGCCTAATACAGTCAAAATTGAAGGCCCCAAAAAGCACTGTCTACAATCATCATCTTCACCACACAAATCCAGTAGAATCTGCCAAACTACAGCTCATTACCATCTTTCCAACAAAAGCTCTCAACTCTTTCGTTCACTTGTTTAACAGCAATCTTTTCTTAATGACCCCTCTAAGCCTCAATTATGGAATTTGTTAGAAGGTGATCAAATGGTTGAGAAGAACACCAGTTACTCTCATAAAAAAGAAAGAACACCAAGCATTCATTGGAGAAGTAGAAGTAAAAGAAGATTTATTACTAGAATAAATCACAAATACAAGTGAGAGAAGCTCAAGGGCAAGTAGGATACATGAATAATGGATGGACAAAATCCACCAACACAAATCCAAGCTCAAGGCTAGCTAATACTCTAGCTCCACATTCCCCCCCTCCCAAAAAAAAAAAAACAGACACAAGAATTATACAAGTCATGATAATTACAATACAAATGCCATCAAAATATATCAATCACACCCCAAGTACATGACTTTAAAGATCAACAATACATAAATAAATACAAAATAAGAAGAAGAAAAATCCCAACCCATTTCCTCTCCCTCTTTCCTTTGTCTCTCCCATGTTGTAGCGTGAAAGATCCAAGATTACAAAAGAGTAAAGAAATGTAATCAGAGAGGGAGAAAGAAAGATGGGTAGGGAAAGAAATGAGAAAAAAACATGGTAAAGCATCTAATGAGTTGAAGTTGGGTGGCTCAAAGGAAGAACCCAAAAGCAAGAGCAACAAACGATGCCAGGAATGTGGGAACAAAGATGGTGGCATCAGATGTTGGGCTTGGTGCTGGTGCATTGGCAGCTGTTGCCTTTTGCATGGTTGAAAAGGCCATCAAGACCACCATCAAGACAGCAAAGACCTTCATTTTCATTGCCTCCATTTTCTTGTTGTTTAGCAAAGAAAGAAAGACTACGATTCCTCTTTGAAATGAGATTTGTTTAGAGAGAAGTTGCAGAGAGAGAATGGAGACAACAGCTTGTAGGAATGTGGATGGTAGGTGTTTCTGTGTGGGTGTGGGTGCGCATATATAAAGGGGTAAAGAGAGAGATTTTGAAGAGAAGTGTGAGAACAGGGTGGCAAAGACAAGGGTTGCCAAACAGCTGTCCAATGTTCCTTTGTGGGTCTCCATATTTTGCTGTCTTGTTCGATCTCTCTCTCTCTCTCTCTCTCTGTTGAATTAATAATTGATTATTTTTTTTTGTTGGGTTGTGAATGATTTCATTCAACGTTGTGGGAAATATACTCTTTTTTTTTTTTCTTTTAAGAAATTGTTGGCCTTCCCAAGTTTGTTGATGGGAAAAACCTTTCATGTGGTTGCTTGCTAACATGGTTTGAGTCATTGTATGGTCTTAAATCATTGGCATGACTTGAAAGGATAATAAATTATTAAGGTTTTGTAATATATATATATAAAGATCTTAAATGAAGAATAAAATCTTGTAAATTCTATTTTCAAGGTAAACAAATTGGATATTAATTAGATATCAACCTTTTCTTCCCTCTATTTTTATTTTATATTAATTTTATTATAATTATAAAAATCAATTTAAAAATCAATTCAGAACTAAGGTGATTCAAGAAGATTAACCC
>Ga0307518_10000706_pt1 | contig 25092 bp, 22 predicted proteins | sample 25_EM_MG_FD_203889 | JGI IMG/M metagenome (GOLD analysis project Ga0307518, IMG submission 203889) | Populus trichocarpa ectomycorrhiza microbial communities from riparian zone in the Pacific Northwest, United States - 25_EM | ecosystem: Host-associated > Plants > Roots > Unclassified | place... | reverse complement strand
ATGCAGGACCGCGATCCCTTGCCGAGGTGGACGTCTGGCCGAGTGACCTTGCTCGGCGACGCGGCGCACGCGATGTACCCGATGGGCTCCAATGGCGCGACACAGGCTGTGATGGATGCCTCGGTTCTCGCGCGAGCGTTGGCAGAGCACGATTCCTTCGATGACGCGCTACTCGCCTACGAGACAGAGCGCAGACCGATCACCACCGAACTGCAGATCAAGAACCGGAGCATGGGGCCGGAAGCGGTGATCACTGTGGCACACGAACGAGCACCACATGGCTTCGCCAACGTGAACGACGTGTTCACCCAGGGAGAGCTCGCTGCTATCTCGCAGAAGTACGCACTGGCGGGAAATTTCGACATCGACTCGGTGAACCGCCGAACCGGCCCCGGGGTCTCACCAGAAGCGAGGCGCACGACATGAGCACCAAGAATCCAGAGCACGCGTCCAGTTGGGGCGGTGCCTGCGGGGATCAAGCGATCGCGGTAGTGGGGATGGCCTGCCGTTTCCCAGGCGCCAACGACGTGGATACGTTGTGGCAGTTGCTCCGGGAGGGGGTGGACGCCACCGGTGAAACACCGGTGGAGCGCTATGACGCGAAGGCGATGTACTCGCCACATCCGGCACCGGGCAAGGTGATCAGCCTCCGATCCGGGTACGTCGACGGCGTCGGCAACTTCGACGCAGAGTTTTTCGGCATGCCGGAGAACGAAGCTCGCAGCCTTGATCCGCAGCAACGGCTCCTGTTGATGACAGCGTGGGAGGCGTTCGAGGACGCGGGACAGGTGCCCTCGACGCTCGCGGGCAGCCGAACGGGTGTCTACGTGGGCAGCATGCACCTCGATTACTGGGACCTCGTCGCCAAGCTCGGTGTCGAAGCGATCAGCCCCAGTTCGGTCTACAACCAGCGGTCGGTGCTTTCGGGCCGCCTGTCTTACACGTTCGATCTCCGCGGGCCGAGCATCACCCTGGATACGGCGTGCTCATCGTCGCTCGTCGCCGTACATCTGGCGTGCCAGAGCTTGCGTCTGGGCGAGACGAACATCGCGCTGGCGGCAGGCGTGAATCTCAAGCTCACCCCGGACGAGGACGTGCTGCTCTCTCAGGTTCGGATGCTGGCACCGGATGGCCGGTGCAAGTTCGGGGACGCGTCGGCGAACGGGTTCGCACCGTCGGACGGCGTCGGTGTGGTGGTCCTGAAACGGCTCGCCGACGCACTCGCCGATGGAGATCGTGTGCACGCCGTCGTTCTCGGAAGCGCGGTCACCAATGATGGTGCCAGCAGCGGGTCATTGCTGGCACCCTCGGTCGAGGGGCACGTGCAGATGCTGCGGTGGGCCTACGAGAACGCCGGAGTAACGCCCAGTGAAGTCGACTTCGTCGAGGCACACGGCACCGGCACGCCCATGATCGATCCGATCGAGTTCGCCGGATTGAGCGAAGTGCTCGGTGAGGGACGCGACCAGGACCGTCCGCTCCTGGTCGGGTCCGTCAAGTCGAACATCGGCCACACCGAAGGCGCGGCGGGCATCGCGGCACTGATCAAGACGGCGTTGTGCCTGCGGCACCGCCGAGTCGCACCGAGCCTGCATCACCACGTACCCAACCCGAAGGTGCCGTGGAGCGAACTGCCGGTGCGAGTGCCGACCGAACCGCACCCGATCGAGCCTGTTGGCAGGCTCGCCATCGCGGGCATCAGCGGTCAGGGAATCTCCTCGGTCAACTGCCACCTCGTGGTGGGAGAGGCAGACCCTGCTTGGCGACGTGCGTCGAAGGCTCAGGTAACCCGGACACTGCCGTTCGCAGTGTCTGCGCGTACGCCCGCAGCACTGGACGACATGCTGCGTCGCTACATCACCTACCTCTCGCCAGGCGGCCAGGGACGACAGGAATCCCTCCTCGACGTGTGCTTCAGCGCCGCGACGAGCAGGGAGCACCACGCTCATCGCCTTGTTTTCGACGCCTCTACCGCAGCTGAACTCGTGAACAAGATGGAGCGACACCTCGCAGGTCAGACCGATGTGGAGGCCGCGACGGCGATGGCGGCGGTGTACCGCGCGGGCGGTTCTCCCGACTGGGCCGAGGTGTTCGAAGGTGAAGGCCGGTTTGTGTCGTTGCCTCACTACCCCTGGCAGACAATCGACTTCTGGCTCGATGACGCGGCGGTGACGTCTTGACGCGCGCAGCAGTGCTTGCCGGTCTGGGGGCGTGGGCCCCACCCCATGAGGTGTCCAATGACGAGGTGGCGGCGCTGATCGGTCGCGATGACGAATGGATCCGTGCCCGGACGGGAATCGGCAGCAGGCGGAGGGCCATACCCGGTACATCCACCGGAACGCTGGCTGTCGCCGCGGGCAGGCGTGCGCTGCGTTCGGCCGGAGTCAGCACTGTAGACCACGTCGTTCTGGCGACCACCACTCCAGACCGGATCACTCCGGCCACAGCGCCGGCGATCGCATCCGCGCTGGGACTCTCCGCGCCCGCATTCGATCTCAACGCCGCGTGCACCGGTTTCGTCTACGGTCTCGCCGTCGCGTCGAGCCTGATCATGGCCCGTGCCGCGGAGAGTGTGCTGTTGATCGGCGCCGACACGCTTTCCTCGATCACTGACCCCACCGACCCGATGACCGCACCCTTACTCGCGGACGGCGCGGGCGCGGTCATCCTGCGAGCGGGGCACGCGAAGGAACTCGGCGCTCTGCACACATTCGACTTGCATAGCGAGGGTGAGCACCTCGGATTACTCAAAGCTGAACATGGGGACCGCGTCGTGATGCAGGGCAGGCAAGTCTTCATGTCCGCGGTGCAGAACATGACGGCGTCATCGGCAGCGGCAGTCGAGGCTGCCGGCTACGCACTGTCTGACCTGGACCGTGTCATCGGTCACCAGGCGAACATCAGAATCCTCCACGCGATCGCCGACCAACTCGGACTGCCACCAGACCGGCTGGTGACGAACATCGAGCGGTTCGGCAACACCTCCGCCGCGTCAATCCCACTCGCGATGGCGGACGGTGTCACAGCGAACCAGCTGCACCCCGGCGAGCTCGTTCTCGTAACCGCCTTCGGCGCAGGTTTCACCTGGGGATCGACGACGCTGCGATGGCCCGAACTCGCAGTGGAGAACGTCAACTAAAGTGATCATGAGGAGTCACCATGAATGAGAACTTCCGCAGGTTGAGCAAGATACTGGAGCGTTGGTCCAAAGTAGCGGGCGAAGACATTACACCGCAGTCGGAGATAGACGACGGTCTGGACATCGACTCCATCACCCGGCTGGAGCTGGTACTCGCCATGAACAAGGAGTTCGGGCATGACTTCGACGACGTCGACGTCTTCGCCGCAAGGACCGTGCACGACCTGGTGAAACTCGTCCCGGAGTCTGACTGAACCGCGCGGCTATCGTCCGCGGTGACGACGGCCGCACTCGATTCCCGCTCGCCATCCTTGCGCGGACATCCGCCGACCCGCTCTGCGCGCTCGGTCGCGGCAAGCTCACCGACCGCCGCGACGGGCGGAGCGCCCTGCCGAGGAGCCTTCACCGAGACCGTCGCCTCAGCCGAGTCATGTCGGCATGACGTCCCGGCGAGGCGGAAGACGCGCCACCGCGTGGACGGTCGTCTACCCTGGCCGGCACTCTGCGCTGGTACGGGGCGATGACGTCGCCTGTTCCATTCTACGGAACAGGCGTTTGCTAGCCGACCTGCCCAAGTAGTCTAATTCGTTCGAACGAAAACCCCTTTGGGCGAAAGAATCATTTCCTTCGTCCGGTATCCCGTGTGGCCTATCTGCCGAGGAGCGGCCTATGAGCGGACCTGCTGCCACGCCACCCCCTTAGGCCGTCACACCAGACCGTAGCTTGAGCGAAGCACTCCGCTTGCAGACTACGGATGAGCCCTTCCGTGCCGCAGTCACCCGCTACGTCACAAGCGATGCAAATCAGACTTGGAATCATTATTCCAGTCGCCACAAAACTCCTGAGCGCCAAGAAGTCCGCACACTTGAAGGTGAGCCGCGGGTCCTTCGGACCCAGGAAGGACTGCCATGCCGGGCAAAGAGAAACGCAAAGCCCTCGTTCTCGGCGGAGGAGGTCTCACCGGCAGCGGCTGGCTGATCGGTATGTTGTGCGGACTCGTCGACGCCGGAATAGACATCCTGCGGGCGGACCTCGTCGTGGGCACTTCGTCCGGGGCCTTGGTAGGCGCACAGCTCACCACCGGATGCGACCTTGAAGTGCTCTACAGCCAGGTGATCGACAAAGCTTCTCCAGAGCCCGCTCTTGAGTTGAGCACTGCTGCCCACACCGCGTTGGGCGGAATGCTGGGTGGCGCACAGAGTCCCCAACTCTGCCGGGCGCGCGTAGGGAAGGCCGCTTTGGCCGATAAAAGCGCCTCGACCAGCCTGAGCGCCTTCATCGGTGCTCGGCTTCCAGACGCGGAGTGGCCGGATCGAGAGCTCTGCGTCACCTCCGTAGACGCGGAAACGGGCGAGTTCGTCGTCTTCGACAGCGGATCCGGGTTATCGCTCCTCGACGCCGTGACAGCCAGTTGTGCGCTGCCCTTCATCTACCCGCCCGCGCGAGCACTCGGGCGGCGTTGGATGGACGGATTCATCAAGTCCCCCGCGAATGTCGACGTCGCCGGCGACTACGAACGAATCGTCGTACTGGCGCCGATGCCGGAGGGATTCGCGGCGGGCAGCCGCGTGATAGACCAGACGGCCGAGCTCGCGTCTCGTACCGGCGCCATGATCGCGACAGTCGTAGCCGACGAGGTGCCGGTTCGGCCTCTTGACCCGGCCCTCCTCCCGGACGCGGCCCGCGCCGGGCGTGCCCAGGCCGAATCCGCGGCGACCGAGGTCGCCGCGGTCTGGAACGCGCCGTCGGCACCGCGGCCCCAGGCGGTCCGGTAGCGCCTGCGAGACAGGAGACCTTGATGTCAACGGACACCCACTGGATCGACGACCTCCTGCTGAGCCGGTCCGATGGCGAATTCCGGCTCGGAGAAGCGCTGCCACGCTCCGTATTGCGGGAAGAAGTCGGCATCCGCCAAGAGATGTTGCGCGGGTACGGAGTGGGACCGGCATCTTCGGTCGCCATCCGGCTTCCACCGTGCGCGGAATTCATCACGATCGCGCTGGCCACCTGGCGGTGCGGCGCCCGGCTCATTCTGGTGGACCATCGGGTCCCAGACCTCCAGTGGGAACGAATCGTCGACGTATACGGCGCGAGTCTCACCTTCAGCTCTGGGACGTATGCGGACGGACGGCCGGTCTGCGTCCCCACGCGCCTGCCGGGAGCACCACGAGCGACCGGACACGCGCTCATCCAGTTCAGCTCCGGGTCGACCGGAGATTTCAAGGGCATAGGACGGCACGTCGCCGACATAGTGGCAGAGGTCACGAAGTCCGCCAACGTCGACGGGGCTCCCACAAGCGGCGAAGACATCGTGGTCTTGACGGCTTTCGCGCACGCCTACGGGCTTTTCGCCGGGCTGCTCACGGCCCTCTACACGGGCGCGAACCTGATCGTTCCCGACCACGGGACCGCGTTGGGGATCGTTCGAACGCTGCGGGGTGCCACGAGACCGACATCTGTCCTCGGTGTTCCCTTTCACCTCCAGATGCTCGCCACGGTCCCTGAACCCCCGACGCTCCCCCACTTCAAGCGATTCGTGTGGTCCGGCGAAGCCGCACCTGCCAGTGTTCGCGACCTCGTCGCCGATCGCTACCGCACCCGGGTCGGCCAGCTCTACGGCATGACCGAAACCGGCATGATCTCAGCTGATCTCGACGGCCTGCTGCGCCCCTCCGCCGGTGTGCTCGCACCGGGCATGGAAGCACGAGCCGAGGACGGTGAACTGCTTGTCAGGCTGCGCTCGTCGCCCTACGTACCGGAACTCGCGATGCAGCAGGGTGCCTGGAAAGACGGGTGGCTCCATACAGGAGACGCGGCCACGATCGACCCGGACGGCCGGGTGAATCTGCAAGGACGCGTGGACTCCCAAGTCGCCGTCGGCGGGCTCAAGGTCGATCTGATGGCCCTCGAGCGCATCTTCGCCGCGATCGAAGGCGTGCGCGATGTCGTGGTCATTCACCGGAAAGCGATACACGCTTATCTGGTTCTGGATGTTCCCGACGCACTCCCTCGCATCAGCGGCGAGGCCGACAAAGTGCTGGCGCCGCACCAGCGACCCGCCGCATATCACGTGGTACCCAGTCTGCCTAAGACACTTACAGGCAAAAGTGTCCGTGATCCTGAACGACTTTCGTCCGCCGCGATGCCCACGGAGAGAGCTTTCCGATGAACTCTTCCACCGTCGCCGAATTGGCCGCCGCCCAGATCATCGGCACGCTGCGCTCCGAAGATCGGCGAACATGGCACTTCGCCCCGGACACCAGGCTGGGCACGCCCGGCCTTGAACTCACCCGTGGTGAATGCATCCAGCTGGTACTGGAGCTGGAGGATCGCTGGAACGTCCACCTTCCGGACGACCATACCGACCGCCTGGAATCCTCGACGATCGGAGAGATCACGACACTCTTCGCGAGTCTGCTGAGCGATCGCTCGTCCTCCGAACCTCCACCGTTACCGACCCGCGAAGACATTCTGCTCCTGGTAGCCACCGCCCGCGGCGTCGAGCCGGACGAAGTCTCCGAAGAGATCGACTCCTTTACCCGGATGTGGCTGCTGCACTCGATGGAGCAACGTCACCGCGTGCCTATGGACACCATCCCGAGCAGCCGCCTGGCGGAAATGAACTCAGTGGACCGCGCGGTGGAGATGTTCAAGGAAGTGCTGCAAAAAAACGGTTCGCATGAATCCTTCGACAGAGAGCCAACGCCATGACGAACACAGAAGCGCGCACCTTCGCAAGCGAACTGGGCGAGATGATCATCATCGAAATGGCCGACTTCGTGCAGCTCTTCTCCGAGACATTCGAGATCGCCGCCGGTACGACCCGCTCGGACGTCCCAGACACCTGCCCACGCTGGCATCAGCTGCGCGAGATGCCGTTCGTATCCAAACCTTACGAAGCACTGGCCGCGGTCCGCGACAGCGCGCCGCCCACCGTGATCGGCGAGTTCGGCGGCGCTCCGGTGTGGCTGGTCACCCGCTACGAAGATGTACGCAAAGTGCTGGTGCACCCATACGTGAGCAACGACTTCTACGACGCACCCTGGTGGGTGAACAAGGCCCGCGACCCGCAGGACGCGACTCCTGACGAGTACCACCACACAAGGACCATACCGCTCGCGATGGAGGACGAACGACACGCCAGGACACGCCCGGCATTGGTGAAAGCGATGAGCACCCGCCGGGTCGAGGCGGTAGGCCCGTTCCTGGAACAGACCGCCGCCGAGCTACTCGACGGCCTGTCCGAGGCCGAACCGGTCGACCTCCACTACCAGTACGCAGTACCGCTCGGCAACGCGACGCTCGCGAAAGTACTGGGAATTCCCACGGACCTGTCCATGACCTATCCACAGTGGAGCGACTTGCTCAACTACCACATGCTCGATCCACAAGCCGCACGGGTCGCCGCGGGCAAGTTCTACGGTTTCGTCGCGTCGGTGATGAGCGCGAAACGGCACTCGCTCGCCGACGACGGGTTCTCGGACCTGTGGCGCGCGCACGATGACGGGGTACTGAGTGAATTCGAGATTTACGGGGCGGCAGCGCTGCTCATGCACGCCGGCCAGGAGGCCACAGGCGTGGTGACGAACGGCTTGGCTTGCCTCCTGCGCCATCCCCGGGCTTTGGCGGAAGTCACGTCGGATCTGTCGAAACTGGCCGGTCGAATCGACGAACTGCTCCGGTTTGAGAGCCCACTCCGGCTGACCCTGCCACGCCACACCAATGGTCCGGTCGAACTCGAAGGAGCAACCATTCCACCACGAGCGTATATCGTGGTATCGCTCGCGGGGGCCAACCATGACCCAGCACATTTCGCCAACCCTGACGCTCTCGATATCGACCGCGACGCCGGCAGCCATCTGGCTTTCGGCCACGGCGGCCATCGTTGTGTCGGCGCGCGCCTCGGAACGATGGTGGCCACGACCGGCCTGCACGCTCTGCTGAGCCGATATCCGGCGGTGCGCCTCGCCGATCCTGACCAGCCCATCGCATGGCGCCCGAGCACTTTCTCCCGCCGGGTGGCGACAATGCCGGTCATCCTCGGCCGGACGCCATGAACCTGGGCAGCCACATTCTCCAGCGGATGCTCAGATTGCCTCCGCCTGCGACGCGTGCTCTCGTCGTCCAGCGTGATCTCCGGGTACCGATGCCGGACGGCGTCGAGTTGCTCGCGGACCGCTGGGCGCCGCGCACGGGCGGAGAAAGCCTTCCCACGGCCTTGCTCCGAGGCCCGTACGGCCGCTCGGGCATGTCCGATCTGCTGGCTCGGCCACTGGCCGAGCGCGGCTACCAGGTGCTGATCCAGAGTGTTCGCGGCACGTCGGGTTCCGGCGGGGCCTTCGATCCGATGCGCCAAGAGCGCGAAGACGGACAGGCAACCCTGGAATGGGTGGTGAAGCAGCCGTGGTTCGGCGACTCGCTCGTACTGGTCGGTGGCAGCTATCTCGGATACGTGCAGTGGGCGGTGGCCGACCGCCTGCCTCCAGAGGTCAAGGCGATGATCCCGCAGGCGACAGACTCCGCCATGACACTGGAGTTCCTGCGTGGAGACGGTCTGTCGCTGGAGACACCGTTCGGGTGGGGCGTGCAGACCGCGGTCCAGGAGCGCCCACGGTCCATGCTCCGGCAGCTGGCGCGTGCGCGGCGAATCGACAACGCGCTCGCGGCGCTGCCGCTCGGCCGCGCGGATGTCGCCGTCGTCGGCCACCGCGTCGACTATGTCCAGGACGTTCTCACCTGTGACGCGTCCCATCCGCGGTGGGCCGATATCGACCACCGAGAGCGCGTCGCGCAAGTGACCGTGCCCGTCAGCTCTGTAGGTGGTTGGTACGACATCTTCTTGCCTGGCCAGATCCGTGACTTCCGAACCATGCAGGACTCAGGACGACCGGCACGGCTCACGATCGGCCCGTGGACGCATGCCGGCTTCAGTGACTTCGTCGCCAGGACGAACACGGCTGTCCAGGAGGCCGTCGAGTTCGGGCTGACCTGCGCGCACGGTGACCCGCCACCGAAGCGCGCTCCGGTTCGTCTGTTCGTGATGGGCGCGGAGGAATGGCGAGACTTCGATACGTGGCCTCCGGCAGGCTGTCAGGAACGGCGATTCCATCTCGAGGCCGATGGGGTGCTGACCGGCCAGGTATCCGACGAGTCGGAGCCCGACCGGTATCGCTATGACCCGGCCGATCCCACGCCTGCCGTCGGTGGCGTGCGGATGACCCGCGGCGGCCGTGTGGACAACACGGCTCTGGAGTCCCGCGCGGATGTACTCACCTACACGAGTGAGGTGCTCGGCGAGGACGTCGAAGTCGTCGGCGAGGTCAGCGCCGAAATCTGGTTTCGCTCGAGCTTGCCCTATGCCGATGTGTTCGTCCGGTTGTGCGAGGTCGATCCGCGCGGCCGCTCACACAACATTTGCGACGGTCTGACCAGCCTATCCGGCGCCGACGAGATATCCCGCGTCCCGGTGCGGTTATGGCCGACCGCATATCGTTTCAAACGTGGCCACCGCATCCGGGTCCAAGTATCCAGCGGCGCCTTTCCCCGCTACGCCCGCAATCTCGGCACCGGAGAACCACACGCCACGGCCACCACCGTCCACGCGGCCGAACAATTCGTCTACCACGATCGAACTCGTCCCTCGGCTGTGCTGCTGCCCATCCGCCTGCTGTAGGAGCAGCGATGACCCGTACCCTCTCCGCATCCCTGATCGAGTCAGGCGCCGTGTCGCGCCTCGAAGACCTGGAACTGGCCGGCGAGCCCGTCGCGAACTCGACTTTCGCGCTGGGGAACGTCGCCGAGATGCACATACCCGCCGAGGAGGGCGCGCTTCTGACCTTCCTCGCCAGGTTGACATCCGCTCGGACGATCATCGAGGTGGGCGCCCTTACCGGCTATTCGACCATGGCGCTGGCCGAGGCCGTCGGTCCTGGCGGGTCGGTCATCACCTGCGGCAGCACCGGCAAATGGGCGCAGATCGCGAGAACCGCGTGGCATCGAGCGGGTTTCACCGACCGGATCGAGCCCATTTTCGGCCCCGCAACCGAGACCATCCGCGCATTTCCCGAATGCCCCCTTTTCGACCTGGCTTTCATCGACGCCGACAAGGCCCGCTACGTCGAGTATTGGGAAGCCCTGGTGCCCAGGGTCCGCCCTGGCGGACTGCTGATCGCGGACAGGATGATGTCACCACAGGAAACGGGGAACGCACGCGCGATCGGTGAGTTCGACGCATATGTGCACGCCGACCACCGGGTCGAGCCGGTCCTGCCCACGGTCACCGACGGAATCACCGTCGCACGCAAGAAACCCATACAACCGCAGGAGGCAGGACGATGAGAGCGGCGATATTGCGCGCACCGGGTCACGTAGACGTCGTTCACGTACCCGACCCCAGAATCGAACATCCGTCGGATGCCGTCGTGCGAGTGGTGGCCGCCGGGATCTGCGGAACCGATCTACGCGGCTACCAGGGGCGGCCCGGGCCGGTCCAGGGACCGGCTTGTGGACACGAGTTCGTCGGCGTGGTCGCCTCCGTGGGCCGGGACGTACGCACGGTGCGGCCCGGGCAACCGGTTGTGGCACCGTTCATGTTCTCCGATGGAGACTGCGTCCAGTGCGTTCGCGGCATGCAGAGTTCGTGCCAGAACGGCGGAATGTGGGGCGTCGCGGCGGGCGGTGGTCAGGCAGACGGCGTCCGTGTGCCCTTCGCGGACGGCACCCTGCTTCCCGTGCCGTTGGACGAACACGACGAGCGGATTCCGGCCGTGCTGACCCTGGCCGACGTGATGGCGACCGGCCACCACGCCATCCACGCGTCCGCGGGGCGCAAGCCCGCGACAGTCGCCGTCGTCGGCGATGGGGCGGTGGGCCTGTGTGCTGTCCTGGCGGCACAGCGAGCGGGCATCGAACGGATCTTCCTGATCGGCCACCATGAAACGAGACTGCGGATCGGACACAAGTTCGGCGCGACAGACCTCGTCAGCGCCCAAGGTGCCGAGGGCTGGACTCAGGTGATCGAAGCCACTGGCGGTGCCGGTGCCGACCTGGTGGTCGAGGCCGTCGGCGAGCAAGGTGCCATGGACACCGCGATGGCGGTATGCGCTGACGGCGGAGCCATCAGCACGGTGGGTGGACCGCACGGTGTCCTTGACTCAATGGCATGCTTCCTGCGGAACGTCACCGTCACCGGTGGCCTCGCGCCTGCCCGCGCTTACCTCCCGGCTTTGCTCGACGACGTCGTCGCCGGTCGCCTCGACCCGAGCCCGATCTTCGATCACACCGTCCAGCTCGCCTGTGTGGACAGCGGCTACCAGGCGATGATGGATCGCCAGGCGACCAAGGTCCTGATCACCTTGTGAGGTAGGGTACGGTGATCGTCCTATCGGCGTGAACTTCCTGTAACACTGATAGGAATCCGCATAAGCGGCACCAATGATCTGCCCCCTTGAGCCGCGATCATTCCCGAACGGACACATTCCCCCTCAGGGAACGGTTTCGAGCGCGGAATCACCTCTACAGTACCGTGCGGGATCAGCCGATCACTCGATTCGGCGACGCCCTCATGACCAGAAGCCGCGTACTGCCACGACCGAAGGCTCCCCATGACGAACGCTTCGCACCGATCCACGTCAGGCAAACCCCGTCGGACGCCGGTCTACCGACTGCCGGGCACCAATGGCGAAGTGCACATGGAGGCCCCTGGCGAGGAAATACGTGCCCGCGCGGCTCGAACCGTCTGCAGGTTGGCGCGGGATGAGAACGAACGTGCCGGCCTACTGGCGATGCTCGGCCTGACCGCAGTCGAACATCGCCAGTAGGCAAAGCCGATCGGATATCGGTTATCGATTCCAGCACCAGCATGCTTTAGCAATACGCTGGCGTGCTGTCAAGTATTTGCCCGCCAACAGACTACGCGTCTACCAAAAGTGTGAGATCGTGCAGGTTTTCCGGCGTATGCGCCACTCAAGAGTACTGTCTTGACATCTCGGGTTTCCTCGTCCCGCAGCCGCCGACTGAGACTCCCGATGCGGTGACAAGGGCACCAGGAGGTACTCCGGTGAAAAAGCGCATCAGTGTTTTCTGTGGTTCTTCGACAGGTAACGATCCGCGATATCTGCACCAGGCCGCGGCCATCGGCGCCCTGCTCGCCGAACGAGGCGTTGGTGTCGTATACGGCGGCGCGGGATACGGGACGATGGGCGCGCTGGCCGATGCGGCGCTCGCCGCCGGGGGCGACGTCATCGGCGTGATCACCAGGGAATCCGCCGGCGGCGCGGCCCCGCATCGCGGTATCAACCAACTGCAGGTGGTCGCCGATACGCATGCGCGCAAGGCCAGGATGTTCCAGCTCTCTCAGGGATTCATCGCCCTGCCAGGGGGAGCCGGAACGCTGGAGGAGCTCTTCGAGGTGTGGACCTCGGCGGATCTGGGCATGCACGCAAAGCCGATCGGCCTGCTGGACACCAACGGCTACTACCGAATGCTGCTGCGATTCACCGACCATATGGTGTCCGAAGGATTCCTGCGTGAGAAATGCCGGGATCGGCTTCATATCGAGGTGAATCCCGCGGCTCTGCTGGACAAGGTCCTGGCGGGGCTAGAGCCGCAGAACCATTACGGGAAACCTGCCACCAGGCCTGCCGAATCCGGGCTCTTGTCGGGAATCGGCTGATCTGCCGACGCCATGACCTGAGGGACGGCTGACGGCAGAGGTCGAGTACACCCCGCCACCAGCCGTTGACCCGGTGTTCCCTTTCCAGGAGAACAGACCCGTGGAACATCGAGGCCGCCTCTCCGGCATGTTTGCCCCATTAGCCCCCGATCGCTGGCCGAATCGCGGCCGACCCCGGGGTCACGCGTGCGGACCACGCGCAGGCCCGTGGCCGCCGCGTTCGGGCGACGCGAGCACCTTTGGTTCACCCGGCCATGCCCGACCGGTCACCCCTCCCAGAAAACCGGGCAGGCTTTACACACTGCGCGTTGACCACCGTTCCGGTGATGAGGGACGTTCCCAACCACCAACCGATGTCTCTGAATGTAAGCAGGAAGCGATGACTACCACCGAACGGCCGCTGACGGTCAGCGAGACCGCGTACATCCTCGCCGGATTCGGCCCGGTCGTGGTCCGCACCGCCTTCACCGGGCAGTTCGACCCTGTACTGCTCGAAAGCGCCTGGCAGCGGCTTGGCCGCGAGTACCCGCTGTTGCGCTGTGGGATTCTCGGAAGCCCGGACGGATTCCTGGTGGCCTTGCGGGACAGCATGCCGAAGGTGGCCGTAGGCGCGGACACGTTCGAACACGAGATCTCTCAGCGGCTCGAAGATGGCGTGATCAGCCGGTTGTCCCTGTACGAGACGACCGACACGACCGTCCTGGCCCTCGCGGTCGACCATTCCGTTTCCGACGCACGCCTGGTGCAGGCGCTGTTGCGCTCTCTGCTCCGTATCTACACCGCCCTGCTCCGCGACGAAGTCCCGCCCTCGGCGCCACGCCCGGTGTTCGAAGCGGGGTTGGAAGAGCTCTTCTCCGGACGGTACGAGCCAGGATGGCCTGAGCCGCACGGTGTGCCGGGCGAGCCCGCGGTCCTTCCGGGTGGCTCTGGTGAACCACCGTCGGGCATCGGCGTGCACCACCTCGAGTTCGAGCCCGAGCACACGGCCGAGGTGGTGGCGTTCGCCCGCGCAAGCCGGATCTCGGTCACGGGATTGTTGTGTGGAGCGCTTTCCAAAGCGGTACTGGCGCGATTGCCCGAAGAGGACGGCCCGCGACCGGTCACCTTCTGCATCCCGGTGGATTTGCGTGCACGACTCGATCCGCCGATCGCTCCAGACGCCCAGCTGTGTGGCGCCCTTCCAACGCTGGTCACCGTCCCGGTCGCCGCCGACGACGAACCGCTCGACGTCGGGCAACGCGTCGCCGCCGAGCTGCTCGCGGGTCTCGGCCGGGATGAACCGCAGCGTGTCCTGCTGGCCCGATGCCTCACCCCCGCACCACCGCCGCCCATGACCTTCATGGTCTCGAACATCGGTGTCGTGGAGGCCCCCGTGCTGCCCGAAGGGCTGCGCGTCACCGGTAGCCGGTTCGCCGCGACGCTGCACGGCCCGGTCCCCGCGATGTTCGTGACGACGGTGAGTGGACGCCTCACTGTCGACATCGTCTACGACCGTGCTTTCCACAACTCCGGGGAAATCGGTGAGGTCATGGCTTCGGTCGAGGCCACACTGCGCGCTCCTGTGAGCCGATGACCAGGACGGCTCCCCCGCCACCACCTCCGACCCGCCCGAACAGCAGTTTCGAGACCGACGGAAGTGATACCTCATGCGGGATTCGACGGTTCTCGTCACCGGTGGCGGGAAGGGCTTGGGTCGTGCGTTCACCGAGGCTCTAGGACAAACGGGCGCACGGGTCTTCATCACCGGACGGGATGCCTCGGCGCTGGAAGAAACCGTCGAAAAGCTGACCGCGGAGGGGATCCTCGTCGAGGCCATGCGTGCCGACGTCGTCGACGGCGGCGCGATGCAGGACGTCGTCACGCGGATCATCGCCAGCACCGGACGGCTGGACGTGCTCGTGAACAACGCCGTCGATCCCGGCCCGGTCGGGCCGACCGCCGACATCGACTTCGACGCCTGGTGGCGCACCCAGCAGGTCAACGTCGCCGGTCCGCTGGTCACCGCACAGGCCGCACTGGCGGTGATGATCCCGGCAGGCCGCGGGAGGATCATCAATCTCGTCAGCCCGGCCGGAATCAAACGCTGGCCGTACGCCACCGCCTATTCGGTGTCCAAGGCGGCCCTGCTCAAGCTTTCCGAGAACCTGGCGGCCGAACTGCGGTCCACCGGTGTCACCGTGCTCAGCTACAACCCCGGCATCGTCGACGCCGGGCTCACCCGCGAGGGCATGCGGTTCGCGGGCAACACCGACGACCCCTGGCTCGACCGGATCGGCCGCTGGGCGATCGAAGCCCGCGACTCGGGTGCCTTCACCCCACTCGACACCGCCGTCAAAGCGTTGGTGCGGTTGGCAAGGGGCGACGCCGACGTCCTGACTGGGCTCGTCATCAACGCCGAGGACGACCTTGATGCGCGAATTTCCGAGCGAAGGGCATTGTCACGATGAAGGAATCACGCCGACTCGGCGAAAGCGACCTGATCGTTTCTCCTTTCGGCCTGGGTACGTCGACCTGGGGCACTACGACCGACTTCGACGTCGCGACGAGCCAGATGAGCACCTATCTCGCGGCGGGCGGCAATCTCCTGGACACCGCCGACGTCTATGGCGATGGCCATGCCGAGCGGTTCATCGGCCGGATGCTCGGTGCTGGCCTGATGCGTGATTCCGTCGTACTGACCACGAAATCCGCGGCGGTCATCGTCGACGGGAAGCCTTTCGCGGACGCCTCACGCGGCTACCTGCTGAGCGCGCTGGACGCTTCACTTTCCCGGCTGGGCACCGATCGCGTCGACCTGTGGCAGGTGCACGCCTGGGACAGGAAGGTCCCGATCGACGAGACGCTCGAGGCCATCGATACGGCAATCGCCTCCGGAAAAGCGCGCTTCGCCGGTGTGTGCAATTACTCGGGTTGGCAAACCGCCGTCGCCGCTGTCCGGCAGGCAAGCAAGAACGGCCGGCCGCTGGCCAGTGCCCAGGTCGAGTATTCGCTCCTCGAGCGAGGCATCGAGCGTGAAGTCGTGCCCGCGGCGAAGCATCAGAGCCTCGGGATCCTCCCGTGGGCGCCCTTGGGCAGGGGTGTGCTGACCGCGAAATACCGGGACGGTGTACCGGAGAAGCGGGCCGGGAGCCGGTTCTTCAAGTGGTATGTGGGCAGGCATCTCAATGACCGGGCGGCCGGAATCGTCGAGGTCGTGGCCTCCGTCGCCGACGAACTGGGTGTGACCCCGGTTTCCGTGGCGCTGGCGTGGGTTCGTGATCGTCCGGGCGTGGTCGCCCCGCTGGTCGGCGCGCGGACCACGGAGCAACTCGAAGAATCTTTGGCCGGCGCGGATCTCTGCCTGCCCGAGGAGCACCGGCTCAGGCTCGACGAGGTTTCCAAGCCTCGGCGCGGCTATCCGGAAGTCAGTATCTGACCTGACGGCAGGAGGCTGTCATGACCGAGAACCGACCGAAGTACCTCGCGACGCCCCGATACACCGCCTGCCCCTACGCGGTGTTCGACGGATTGCGGGACACGGCGCCCGCGGTACCCGTCCAGGTCAACGGTTTCCGGATGTGGGCAGTCACCCAGTACGCCGACGTCCGCAAGATCCTCGCCGATCCCGGCGCGTGCAAGGACATCGTGCAGCACCGGAAGAGAGTCGTCCCGCAGTCCATTCTCCGCCCCGACCACAGCGCCAAACTCGCGCACAGGTCGCGGCGCAGCCTGCTCGATCGCGACGGCCCCGACCATCGCAGGCTCCGGGCACAGTTGAGCGGTGAGTTCAGCACGACGCGTGTCGCCCGGCTGCGGCCCGCCATCGAACGGACCGCCACCTCCCTGATGGATCGCCTGCCACTCGGCGAACCGGTCGACCTGGTCACCGCCTATGCCCGGCCGCTGGTCACCACGGTGCTGGCCGATCTGCTCGGACTTCCCGAGCACGAACGCGGAGAGTTCCCCGGCTGGCAGATGTCGATGCTGACCGGCAACAGTGTCGCCGAGGCGGAAAACGGCGCTCACCAACTGCACGAACTCGCCCTCCGCATGATCGAAGTGAAGAAGCGCGAACCGGGAGACGACCTCTTCACGCGCCTGTTGCGGATCCACGAAGCGGACGGCGCCATGGACGCCGACGAACTGGCCTCCACCTACGTGGTGCTGCTCATCGGCGGCTCGGAACCGGCGACCAGCATCGGCACCGGACTCGCGTTGCTGCTCGACCGGCCGGACGCGGTGAAGAAGCTGATCGCCACGCCGGAACTATTCGGCCAGGCCGTCGAAGAGATCGTGCGTTACGAGTCTCCGTTCAAACTGCTCCCCCCGAGGTTCTGTGAAAAGCCCGTCGAAGTGGACGGGGTGACGATCCCGCCCGGTGAGATGATCGCCGTCTCACCCGGTGCGGCGAATCGCGACCCGGCCCGGTTCCCGGACCCGAACACCTTCGACATCGAGCGCGACACGCGCGGGCATCTGGGGTTCGGGCACGGGGCGCATCGCTGTCTCGGCGCCACCTTGGGCAGGCTGGAAACCGAGATCGCACTGCGCATGCTGATCACCAGATTTCCGCGGACCCGGCTCATGGCGGCGCCCGAAGACCTGATCTGGCGTCCTGGTTCCTTCATGCGACGCCTTGACGGCTTGCCGGCGATACTCGACTGAATCGGCTTCACGTACTTGCCTCCAGTGACCGCCGGCCTGGCCCGGGCGTGGCGCGTGGTGGAGTTGTTGATCGCCACTCACGCCCCTCACAAAACCATGCAAAAGGCCCAAACTGGACACTCGCAGGTCGTGCGTCCCTCGCGGACAGCCCGAGGAGCGCCAGGGATCCCTGGCGAGTCCGCTCCCGCAGTCGGCTCCGCCACGCCATAATTCGACTTACCCTCGATATACTAGTTCGGAGACAGGCCGCCGCCGGCGGACCGCGCGATAGCGGCGAACGCATCCTCGGTTCGATCGAGTATTTCGTCGATGTCACTTTCCGTGTGCGCGGCGGACAGGAACCAGTTGTGCGTGGGATGCAGGTATACGCCGCGTCTCACCGCCTCACGTGCCCACCGCGTTGCCACCGTGAATTCCGGATCTCCGGCGAAGGTCAGCAGGGGCATTTGCACCGGTCCGGTCTGGTTGACCTCGAGCCCGTGCCGCTTGGCCTGAGCATCAAGCCCGTCCCGCAACCGTTGTCCCGCCCGGTCCATTCTGACCAGCGCATCAGTCTCGCGAAGCTCGGTCAACGTGGCGACGGAAGCCGCCATCGACACCGCCGAATACCAGAAGGACCCGGTCACGTAGACGTCGGAGGCCGCGTCGCGGAGTGTAGCGATTCCGGTGACGGCCGCGAGGGCATAGCCGTTCGCCATTGCCTTCGACCACGCCGCCAGATCCGGTCTCACTCCGAGAGGTTCCCAGCTACCGCCGAGACTGAGGCGGAACCCGCAGCGAACGTCGTCCAGGACCATCGCCGCGCCCGTGCGGTTGCACAGGGCACGGACGGCACGCGCGAACTCCGGATCGGCCAGCTCTTGATCCCGCCGCACGTCATGCCGGAAAGGACAGACGACGATCGCCGCGAGGTCGCCACCCGCCCGGTCCACCGCGGCTCCCAGTGAAGCGATGTCGTTGTACTCGAAGTGGTCGACATGCGCACGGTCCTCCACGGTGACCCCGCTCTTCCCCGGGGTGCACCAAGGCACCGCGCCGTGATAAGCGCCGTGGGCGGTCAGCACCTTGCGACGTCCGGTGGCCGCCCGCGCAATCGTCACGCAGGTGGTCGTCGCGTCCGTGCCGTTCTTCGCGAACATCGCCCAGTCCGCGGAGGGCACCGTGTCCACCAGCAGCTCGGCCAGTTCCACCATCACCGGTGCGGCGCCGTTGACACAGTCGCCAAGGCGAGTCTGTTCGTCGGCGGCCCGGCGCACGGCGGGGTGGGCATAGCCGAGAACCACCGGTCCCCAGCCGCACATGAGGTCGAGATACTCCCGCCCGTCCGCGCCGGTGAACCGGCAGCCGTGCGCCTCCGTCACGTACTGCGGATGGTCCTCACTGAGCAAGACACGGGTCATATGGCCGTACATACCGCCGGGAATCACCGCCGCCGCTCGGTTACGCAGTGACTTCTCCAGGGGGTCAGTCGTCATTACCTACTCCGCTCCGGATGATGTTCAGATCGTGGTGTGGACGCGGGCGGCTTCGATGGCTTCGCGCGCGCCGGCGACAACGGCTTCCGGTGTCAAACCGAAGCGCCGGTATAGCAACTCGTAGGGACCGCACTCGCCGAAACGATCGATGCCGACGACTCGGCCGGCGTCGCCGACGAATCGGTGCCAGCTCAGTGACGCCGCGGCCTCGATCGCGACACGGGCTCGAACCGTCCTCGGCAGGACGGATTCCCGGTAGGTGGCGGGTTGTTCGCAGAACCATTCGACGCAGGGCATCGAGACGACACGGGTCGCGGTCCCGTCGTCTTCCAGGATCTGCTGGGCCCGCAGCGCGATCTGGACCTCTGATCCCGTGGCCATGAGGATGACCGCCGGGTCGTCGGTGGCCTCGTGCACGACGTAGCCACCGCGTGCAGCATCAGGGTTGATCTCCAGCACCGGTGTCGCTTGCCTGGTCAGCGCGATGCCGTGCGGTGCGGGACGCTCGGATTGCCTGCGCAGGATCTCCTCCCACACCACCGCGGTTTCGTTGGCGTCGGCGGGGCGTACGACGTTGAACCCCGGCATGGCACGCAGTCCGGCCAGTTGCTCGATCGGCTGGTGGGTCATGCCGTTCTCGCCGACCCCGATCGAATCATGCGACCAGAGGTGGATCACGGGAAGACCCATCATCGCCGCCATCCGCAGCGCAGGCTGCATATAGTCGGCGAAGACCAGGTAAGTGCCACCGTAGATCCTGGTTCCTCCGTGCAACGTCACGCCATTCATGATCGCGCCCATCGCGTGTTCCCGGACTCCGAAGTTGACCGTCCGGCCGTACCTGTCCCCCCCGGGAAGCGGGTTGCCCTCGGGAAGGAAATGCGAGCTCTCGTCGATCGTCGTGTTCATCGAGGCGGCCACATCCGCGGCACCACCCCACAGTTCGGGCACAACACCGCCCAACGCGGTGAGCACCCGCCCGGAAGCCACGCGCGTGGGGATGTACTCTCCTGGCTGGAAGATCGGGACTTTGGAGCGCCAGTGCGGAGGCAGCGACTTCGCTTGAATACGGTCGAACTCTTCCGCACGCGCAGGATGCTCTCGGCGCCACCGTTCGAACCGCTTCTCCCACGACTGTCTCAGGGCCTGGCCTCGTTCCCGCGCTCGCCGCGTGTACTCGATCACCTCTGGATCGACGTCGAAGAACCGTTCGGGGTCGAAACCCAGCAGTCGCTTGGTCGCCGCCAGTTCTTCGGTCGTCAGTGGTGTGCCGTGCGCGACGGAAGTACCGCCTACCGTAGGAGCGGGCCAGCCGATGGTCGTTCTGAGAACGACGAGCGACGGTCGATCGAGAATGGACTTGGCCTCGATCAAAGCGGCACGGAGCTCCTGCGGAGCGATGTCTCCGGACGGAGCCGGCTCGACTTCCAGCACGTGCCAGCCGCATGCCTCGTGCCGTGCGACCACGTTCTCGGACCAGGCCGCGAGCGTCGAACCGTCGTTGCAGATCCGGTTGTCGTCGTAGAGGAAGACCAGATTGCCCAGCTTCTGGTGGCCCGCGAGCGAAGTGGCCTCGAGGTACACGCCTTCTTGTAGGTCGCCATCGGAGACCATCGCCCAGATGGTGTGGTCGAAGACCGACTGACCGGGTTCCGCGCCGGGATCGAACAGGCCGCGTTCGTAGCGGGCGGCCATGGCCATGCCGACCGCCGTCGCCGCGCCCTGGCCCAGCGGACCGCTGGTGGTCTCGATTCCAGCGGTCAGCCCGAACTCGGGGTGTCCCGGCGTGACGGACCCCCAGGTCCGATAAGCCTCGATGTCGGCCAGCTCCAGCCCGTATCCTGTCAAGTAGAGCTGGATGTACTGACTCAGACACGCGTGGCCCGCTGACAGCACGAAGCGATCGCGCCCACTCCAATCGGGTTGTGAAGGATCGTGTCGCATCACGGATTGGAACAACAAGTGGGCCGCCGGAGCCAGGCTCATGGCTGTGCCTGGATGTCCACTTCCCGCGCGGTTCACCGCGTCCATCGCAAGCACTCGCGCCGTGTCGACGGCTCGTTGCTCCACCGCGGTCCAGCTGAATTCTTGCACGACTTCCTTTCTCGACTGACTGAAGGCCATCGTCAGCGCAGGTAGAGCCCACCGTTGATGTCGATCGTCGCGCCGGTGATGTACGCGGCTTCGATGCCGCACAGAAACGCGACGGTCGCCGCTACTTCGTCCGCCGTTCCCATCCGGCCGACAGGAATGCCGCTGACGACCTCGGCTATGAGCGCTGGATCGACCTCACCGCGAATATCGGTGTCGATCAGTCCTGGAGCGACGGCGTTGACGGTGACTCCCGCATGGGCGCATTCCCTCGAGACCGCACGAGTGAGGCCTGCGACGGAACTCTTGGCAGCCGCGTAGTGGGCGCCGCCGAACACACCTCCGCCATTCTGCGCACTGACCGAGGTGATGTTGACGATGCGGCCGGCCTTCCGTCGCATCATGTCAGGAACCATTCTCTGCATCATGTTCACCGTACCGGCCACACTGACGTCGACGACGGCATTCCAGGACGCCACGTCGATATCGACGAACCTGCCGGGGTCGGTGATACCCGCGTTATTGACCAGGACTCCGACCGGCCCTAATCGCTCATCCACCTCGCCGGCAGCTTCATCGACCGAATTCGGGTCTGTCACATCACAGCTCACACCAACGGCGGGAATTCCGTATTTATCGGATATCTCGGCCGCGTACTCGCGAGCGGTGACCAGATTCCGGCCGAGCAACGCCACGGGATGACCGTTCTCGGCGAGTCTTAACGCAATTGCGCGGCCGATGCCACGCGCCGTGGTCGCTCCGGTGACTACCGCCGCAGGAATGTTCGCCATGTCCATCTTGCCCCCATTTTCGCCGCAGTACCGACTCTTTGTTCACTTGAGCGTCGCACGGCGGGGAAACCGGCGAAAGTCCCCATTCCGTTGCGCGGAACGCGAGCAACTTCTCCGTTCTGATCGACGGAACATCACCTTGTCAAGGTGATCCCGAGGAGGCACTGTGAACCGTGAGCAGTAAATGCCACGCACAGGAAAGGACTCATGTCGATCATCGATCTCGTCGGTTATGTCGCCGGACTGAGTACTGCCGGATCGCTTGTCCCGCAGATTTTCCGGATTCTTCGCACGACTCGCAGTGCGGACCAGCTGAGCATCGCCTTTCTCGTGATCCAAGGCGTCGCAATCGGGTTGTGGCTCGTCTACGGGCTCAGGTTCGGACAGGCACAGGCCTTCCAGTATGCGCAGATCGCCGCGATCGGTCCCGTCCTGATCCTCGTCTGCCTGACCGTCCGGTTCGGCAACCGGTCTTCTCGGGACGCGGCCCTCGGCATCACAGTGATCCTCGGGCTTCCGCTGACAGCGCAGATGGCCGAACTCCCGACGGCACAAGTCGGTTGGGTCGCGGTCACGGCGACGACGACCGCACTGGTGCCACAGGTGCTCCGGCTGCGAGCCGTCTCGAACTCGAACGAGATATCGGGCTGGTTCATGGCCATTTTCGCGGCCCGGCTTTCCCTGTGGTTCATTTACGGCGTCTCGTTGGGGAACACTTTTTTGTGGGCGGCTCAGGTGGTCACCGCACCCACACTGCTGTACCTCGTGATCCTGGTCGCGCGACGGCGGCGTGCCACTCGCCATCAAGGGCTCCCGCCCCCACCTATCCGTTCGCGGGTGGGCGCGGTTTAGGGGTGATCTCGTCCAACGCCGCGAGAACAGCGGACATCATCGGAGCCACCTGTGACTTCCGCCAGGCCAAGGCCAACCGAACGGATGCCACACCGGTGAGTTCCCGGCAGATGATGCCCGGCATCGGCAAACCTGCCGCCGATGCCGGAACGACGCCGATCCCGAGTCCGCCGGCGATGAGCGCGAGCACCGTCGCCGTACTGGACGCCCCATGCCTCTCACGGGGTGTGAATCCGGCATCCAGGCATCCGCGCAGCACAAGGCGACTGACCGCCGAATCCACCTCCCGGCAAGTCACGAAGTCTTCGTCACGCAAGTCGGCCATCGTCACCACCGACTTCCCAGCCAACCGATGCCCCGCGGGCACCACCACGATCAACGACTCGCTCCCGATCACCTTGGCATCGAGCCCGTCGCCGGTGAGCGGGGCGTGCAGGATTCCTATATCCAAAGTGCCGTCCCGCAGCCTGTCACATTGAAGGGAAGTGGAGAGGTCGTTGTGAATCTCCACTTTGATCTCGGGCAACCGCCGCTTGATCGCCTGTAGGACGGCCGGAAGATGAGCGACGGTGGACGCTCCGGTGAATCCGACCCGGACAAGTCCCAGATGGCCTTCCCCGATCAGCCGGACACCGCGGATCCCCAGATCCACCCCCTGGAGTATCCGTCGCGCTTCCCCCAAGAAGAACTCGCCCGCCGGGGTAAGGCGAACCTGCCGGGTGGTGCGCGCCAGCAACGACACGCCGAGTTCGTCTTCCAGCTGGCGGATCGCGGAGGAGAGCGCGGATTGGGCCATATGCAGAAGCCTGGCCGCCCTGCCGAAATGACACGTATCCGCCACTGCGGCGAAGTAACGCAGGTGCCGCAGCTCCACCTTGGTCTTCATAGGCTCCCCTCTTCCGCGTCGTGCGCGATCCGCCCTCGACAGCCGGGCCTGATACGAATTTCTCCGGACCGCACGAAGGAAGCAAGAACTTTGCTGAAAGAGGCACAGAAAAAGCATGTTTTAACCCTGGCGAAGCCTCGACTATTGAGCCATCCGGCCGAATAGACGCCCTGCGGTCCCGTCTCGGCCATCCAGGCGGCCGTACATTCAGGCGAGCCGCCCGAACGGCGGGTCAGCTGACCCACCGACCGCGCTCGTGCTCACACCGGTAGGCGATGGACGACATCCTTTCCCGTATATCGGCTCGGAATACCGCCATACGGGGCCCGGACAAGGAGATCGCTGCCAGCCGATCTCCGCGGATCATGATGGGTACTGCGGCGGTGAACAGCTTGTGGTGCGTCATACCGTCATCGAAGGCAATCCTGGGGGCGACACGCTCGGTTGGCGATTCCTGCCGCCTGCTCCAAAGCACAGCCCGCCCGGCTGCCACTTGGTGCGCCTGCCACCGTCGCCTGAAGTCGATCGGCCTGCTGAGCATGCTGTCACCCGGCGGCTCGAACTGGTCGACACAGCGGACTACACGGTCCTCGACGACCATCAACTGAACCAGCATGTGCGTCGACTCGTACAAGGACAACATGCCCTTCAGTGCGTGACGGCGCACGACCGCGTGACCGTCACCGGCCATACCCATCGTCGAATCGCGATCGCTCAGTTCGTATCCCGCGGACGTGCGGTGGACCACTCGTTCAGCCTCGAGAGTATGCAGTAGACGATGCGCAGTTGTCTTGGCCAAGCACACTCCCCTGGCTATCTCAGCGAGCCCGCACGGAGTTTCTTTCTGCCCCAGAAAGCGAATGATCAGAGTGATTTTACCCACGATATTGCGCGATTTATTCGATGAATTCGCCACATCCACAACGGTCCGTTCCGCACGAGGTGAACAAGCGGTCGTCAATTTTACTCCTGCGATAGTCAAGGTTGCCGGCAGAGTTCGGAGAGCGAGTCCTCACGATTCAACAACAGCGTTCTTCCGCGTATGACACTGACCGGCCGATATGCGGCAATGTGCAACGCATACTGACCGTAGCACGCGGTCACAAAGGACAACCAGAGAGAGCGATCCATTCATCGCAGAGAATCATGAACGAACCTTCCTCATCGAAATATGGGCCAACGGCCGGCGTGCGCGACGGCTCGCGACGGCAGCGGCCGGACAAGAGGCCGTGGCGGCCGAGAAGATCTGGGTTCATCGGCATTCGTCCAGCCGCGGGTCGAGTATGGCCGCGAGCGTCCTGAGCGCCACGTACGAGACGATGAACATGGCAACCGGAACGTGCCCGCGACCCCCGATATCGATGCCGCACGGAGCCCGAAGTGCATGAAGGGCCGCCTCGCGGTGGTCGTGAGTGGCGATTCGGGTTCCATAATGACCGTCGTTATCACTCACGCCCCCTCGACCCAGCGCTGTCCGCCAGGCAAACGGGGTTGCGAAAGCCACTTTCGCAACCTTCAACGTTGCGAAAGTGGCTTTCGCA
>Ga0307518_10000705_pt1 | contig 25097 bp, 22 predicted proteins | sample 25_EM_MG_FD_203889 | JGI IMG/M metagenome (GOLD analysis project Ga0307518, IMG submission 203889) | Populus trichocarpa ectomycorrhiza microbial communities from riparian zone in the Pacific Northwest, United States - 25_EM | ecosystem: Host-associated > Plants > Roots > Unclassified | place... | reverse complement strand
AGGTGTTCGGTTCGCGGCCGGAGGTTTTGGCGCACAACGTGGAAACGGTGCCGCGGATCTTCAAGCGGATCCGGCCGGGTTTCCGGTACGCGCGGTCGCTGGAGGTCATCACTCGTGCGCGTGAGGCGGGTCTGGTGACGAAGTCGAACCTGATCCTCGGCATGGGCGAGACTCCCGAAGAGGTCGCGCCCGCGATGAAGGACCTGGTCGACGCGGGCTGCGAGATCCTCACGATCACCCAGTACCTGCGGCCCTCGCCCCGGCATCATCCGGTGGACCGCTGGGTCAAGCCGGAAGAGTTCGTCGAGCATTCGAAGGCGGCCGAAGCGATGGGCTTCGCTGGTGTGATGGCCGGCCCGCTCGTACGCTCGTCGTATCGGGCCGGTCGCCTTTTCGCCCAGACGAAGGCCCACCGCGGCGAAGCGCTGTCGGAGAATTTGGCCCATCTCGCCGCCGAAGGGCCCGCGGCCCAAGAGGCCAGCTCACTGCTGGCCAGATAAGGAAGGAGGGCAGATCAATGGCGATCAGCGTCTTCGACCTGTTTTCGATCGGTATCGGCCCTTCCAGCTCCCATACGGTGGGTCCGATGCGTGCCGCACTGACCTTTGTGGACGGTCTGGCGGCCGACGGTGACCTCGCCGCCACGGCACGCGTCCAGAGCGAGCTTTTCGGCTCGCTCGGCGCGACCGGGTTCGGGCACGGCAGCGACAAGGCCGTGCTGCTCGGGCTGTCCGGGGAGCGTCCGGAGGAGATCGACACCGGCACCGTGCCCGGCAAGATCGCGGAGATCCGCGAATCCTGCCGGTTGAAGGTGCGTGGCGAGCACGAGATCGTGTTCACCGAGGACACCGACCTGACCATGCACCGGCGGAAGTCGTTGCCGGCGCATCCGAACGGGATGATCTTCCGCGCGTTCGACGCCGACGGGAAGGTGCTGCGCGAGCGCACCTACTACTCCGTCGGTGGTGGGTTCGTCCGCGACGAGTCCTACGAGACCGACACCGTCGTCGTCGAGGACTCGACTCGGTTGGAATTCCCGTTCCGCACCGGCGCGGACCTGCTGAAACACTGCGAGGACACCGGGCTGCCCATCAGCGAGATCATGCTGCGCAACGAGCTTTCCTGGCGCACGCGCGAGGAGGTCCGCGAGGGCCTGCTGGAGATCTGGCAGGTCATGGTGGAGTGCGTGCGCAACGGTTGCGAGCACGAGGGCGTCCTGCCGGGCGGGCTGAAGGTGCCTCGGCGCGCGAAGGCGTTGCACGAGAAGCTGCTCGCCGAGGACGGCGTCGGCGACCCGCTGTACGCGATGGACTGGGTGAGCCTGTACGCGCTGGCGGTCAACGAGGAGAACGCCGCGGGTGGCCGCGTCGTGACCGCGCCGACCAACGGCGCGGCGGGGATCATCCCGGCGGTCCTGCACTACTACCAGCGGTTCATCCGGGGCTCGTCGGACGACGGCATCGTGACGTTCATGCTCACCGCGGGCGCGATCGGCTCGATCCTCAAGCAGACGGGCTCGATCTCGGGCGCCGAGGTCGGTTGCCAGGGCGAGGTCGGTTCGGCCAGCGCCATGGCCGCCGCCGGGCTCACCGAGGTCCTCGGCGGTTCGCCCGCGCAGGTGGAGAACGCCGCCGAGATCGGTGTCGAGCACCACCTGGGGCTGACCTGCGACCCGGTCGGCGGGCTGGTGCAGATCCCGTGCATCGAGCGCAACGCCGTCGGCGCGTCGAAGGCGATCCACGCGGCGCGGATGGCGATGCGAGGCGACGGTTCGCACGTCGTGACGCTGGACAAGGCGATCAAGACGATGCGCGAGACCGGTGCCGACATGAGCGTGAAGTACAAGGAGACCGCTCGCGGCGGCCTCGCCGTGAACGTCATCGAATGCTGATGCCCCGCGTTTAGTCCTCTGGATGCGGTAGTTGCACACGCAAGTACCGCATCCGGAGGACGAATCGCGGGCCGCCTAAACTCGAGTGGTGGAGTCGAAAGCGGGTGACGCGCTGTTCCGCCCGGTGCGCGCGGGCAACGCCTTCGAGGAGACCGTCGAAAGGCTGCTCCAGGCGATCCGGCTGGGCGTGGTGGGCGCGGGGGAGCGGCTGCCCTCGGAACGTGAGCTCGCCGAGCGCCTCGGCGTCAGCCGGGTGACGCTGCGCGAGGCCATCCGCGCGCTGTCCGACGCGGGTTACGTCGAGTCGCGGCGCGGGCGGTATGGGGGCACGTTCGTCAACGACGTCCTGCCCGACCCGCCCGCCGCCGACGGCCGGAAGGTCGACAACGCCACGCTGGAGGACGCGCTCGGCCTCCGTCACGTCCTGGAGACCGGCGCCGCCGAGATGGCGGCCGCGCGTTCGCTCAGCCCGGCCGACCGGCAGCATCTGACCAGCACGCTCGCCGAGGCCGCGGCGGCCGACGTCGGCGACTACCGGCGCAAGGATTCGCGGCTGCACCTGGCGATCGCCGAGGTCACCGCGTCCGGCTCGCTGACCACCGCGATGGCCGACGCGCGGATGCGGGTCAACCAGCTGCTCGACATGATCCCGCTGCTCGAACCGAACCTGGAGCATTCCAACGCCCAGCACGAGGCCATCGTCGACGCGATCCTCGCCGGGGACTCCGAGGCGGCCCGCCGGGCGATGACGGAACACGTCGAAGGGACTGCTTCGCTGCTTCGCGCCTTCCTCGCCTGACCTGCCCGCATTTCGTCCTCTGAATGCGGTGGTTCGCGATGCCAACTACCGCATCGAGAGGACGAAATGCGGGAGGCCGGGACACGATTCGGTGATTTTCCCACAACCTTTTCACTCGTTCGGGCGTCTACCTGGCGTGGAAAACCCGGATGAGGAAGTCGCACCCGAGTCGGAGACCACGGCCAGCCCCGAGCCGAAACGGAAGAAGCGCAGGTGGCGAAGGATCGCAGCCTGGACGCTCGGCCTGGTGATCGGCATCCCGGTCGTCGCGTTCGGGCTCGCGTACGTCCTGCTCGACGTCCGCAGCCCGCAAGAGGTCCTCGCCGGCCTCGACAAGACCGTCGTCCTGCAGAACGCCGACGGTTCCGAACTGCTCAAGGTGATCCCGCCCGGCGGCGACCGGCTGTTCGTGCCCTACGACGCCGTCCCCGCGAAACTGCGCGACGCGATCGTCGCGACCGAGGACCCGACCTTCTGGGACAACGAGGGTTTCGACCTCACCGGGCTGGGTCGCGCGCTGGTGACCGGCGTCGGCGGCGGCTCGGGGATCACCCAGCAGTACATCAAGAAGTCCACCGGCAACGAGGACGCCACCCTCACCCGCAAGTTCTCCGAGCTCGTGCTCGCCACGAAGATCACTCAGCAGCAGACCAAGAAGGAGATCTTCGAAAGCTACGTCAACATCATCTCGTTCGGCCGCGGCACTTACGGTCCGGCGTCGGCTATGAACGCCTACTTCGGGCGCAAACTCGACGACTCGATGACCTGGAGCGAGGCGGCGTTCCTCGCGGGCATGATCCAGTCGCCTTCGGTGCACGACCCGTACGCCTCCAGCCACGAGCACGCGATGAAGCGCTGGTCCTACGTGATGAACAAACTGGTCGCGCGCGGCTACGTCAGCCAGGCCGAAGCGGTCGCCATGACCTATCCGGAGGACGCGATCCAGGCGCCGTCGGAGACCCGCGCCGGTCGCGTCACCTACGAGCAGTACCACATCAAACAGCAGGTCCTCGCCGAACTCGAGCAGGTCGGCTACCCGCTCGACCGGCTCCGCGGCGGCGCGATGAAGGTCGAGACGACCATCGATCCGCGTGCCCAGGCCGAAGCCGAGAAGGCGGTCAAGGAACGGTTGAAGGGACAGCCGGAGCACTTCCGCGCGTCGCTGGTCGCCGTCGAACCCGGGACCGGGGCCATCCGCGCCTACAACGGCGGCGGCTGGAGCGTGCACGACTACGCGGGCACCCCGTACGGCACCGGCGCGGCGTTCCAGCCGTTGATCCTCGCCGCCGGGCTCGAACGGGGGGTGAACGTGGACGAACCGCTGAAGGCGCCCGCGTCGGTCGACTTCCTCGGCGAGACCTTCGAGTTCCAGGACCAGTGCGGCGAAGGCGGGAAGTGCACGCTGCGCGAGGCGATCGGGCGGGGCGCGCAGGGCCCGTTCGTCGACCTGGCGAAGAAGCTCGGCGCCGAAGCCGTCCGAGACGGCGCCCGTGCGGCCGGGATTCCCGAATCCATCGACGGCGCCGTGACGCTGCGCGAGAAGGACGGGTTCCTGATCGGCCCCGGGATCGCGGTCGGCCGGTATCCCTTACGCGCCAGCGACATGGCCGGTGCCTACGCGACCTTCGCCGCCGGCGGCATGCGCGCCACGCCGCATCTGGTGTCGAAGATCCGGGACGAGAACGGCGAAGTCGTGTGGGAGCGGCCGTCGGACAAGACGCCCGCGTTCCAGGGCGAGGAGGAGCTGAGCCGCCGGATCGCGGGCACGATGAGCCAGGTGCTGGGCACCGGCCTGAAGGATCGTCCGGCGGCGCTGAAGACCGGCGAGTTCCGGTTCAACGAGACGGACGACAACGCCGGCGGCTGGGCGGTCGGGTACACGCCGCAGCTCGCGACCGCGGTCTGGGTCGGCTCCGACGAGCCGCGCCGGATGCGGGACGCCGCCGGGGAGAAACTGACGGGCAGGACTCTGCCGTCGGACATGTGGCAGGGCTTCATGAACGGTGTCCACCGAGGACAGCCGGTGCGGTGGCCGGACGGCTCCGAGCCGCGGCCCGCCACCACGGCGCCCCGGTGACCTCCGCGTGACGCGGCACGTAACTCGCGTGATCAGAGGCGTAACTCGCGTGATCAGGGACGTAACTCGCGTGATCAGAGCCGTACATCCGAGTTACGCCTTCAATCACGCGAGTTACGCGTCCGATCACGCGCGGGCGCCTTGGGTCAGGGCTTCACGAGCACGACGGTCAGGCCGTCGTAGCCCTTGCTGCCGACCGTCTGGATCGCTGTCGCGTCGACGCGGGGTTCGGCGGCGATCATCTCGTGCAGCCGCCTGATCCCTTGGATGTTCGGGTCTTCGCTGGCGGCGTCGGTCACCGCGCCACCGCGGACGACGTTGTCGACCACGATCACGCCGCCGGGCCGGACGAGCTTGAGCGACGCCTCGAAGTAGGCCGGGTTGTTGGCCTTGTCGGCGTCGATGAACGCCAGGTCGATCGGGCCCTCGACCGACGGCAGCAGGTCCAGCGCCTTGCCGACGCGGACGTCGACCAGCCCGCCGAGCCCGGCCGCGTCGATGTTGCCGCGCGCGACCTCGGCGTGCTTCGAGTCGTATTCGAGGGTGACGAGCCTGCCCTGCGGCGGCAGGGCGCGGGCGAGCCAGATCGTGCTGTAGCCGCCGAGCGTGCCGATCTCCAGGATGGACCGGGCGCCGATCATCCGCGCCATCAGGTTGAGCAGTTTGCCCTGGTTCGGCGCGACGGCGATCGACGGCAGCCCGGCCTCGTCCGACGCCTGCCGCGCGCCTTCGAGGGCGGGATCGGACGGGACGAGCACTCCGGACAGATAGTCGTCCACTTCGGACCACAGTTGCTGTGACATGGCACCTCCGCCGCCAACCTACTCCGAGGCGGTCAGGCGGCGCGGCGTCCGGCTTTCGGGATCACCAGCGGGGTACCGGTTTCCGGGCACGGCATGACCCGGCAAGGCAGCTCGAAGATCTTTTCGACGTTGGCGGCGGTCACGACCTCTTCGGGCGCTCCGGTCGCGAGGACCTCTCCGCCGCGCATCGCGATCATGTGCGTCGCGTAGCGGGCGGCGTGGTTGAGGTCGTGCAGCACCGCGACCAGCGTCCGGCCCTGCTCCTGGTGCAGTTCCGCGCACAGGTCGAGGATGTCCATCTGGTGCGCGATGTCCAGATAGGTCGTCGGCTCGTCGAGCAGCAGGAGATCGGTCTCCTGCGCGAGGGCCATCGCCATCCACACACGCTGCCGCTGACCACCCGACAGTTCGTCGACCAGCCGCTCGGCGAGGTCGTCGACCCCGGTGGCGCGCATGGACTCCGCGACCACGGTGGCGTCCTCACGGGACCACTGGCGCAGCAGCCGCTGATGCGGGTACCGGCCACGCGCGACGAGATCCGCGACGGTGATGCCGTCGGGCGCGATCGAGCTCTGCGGCAGCAGGCCGAGCCGCCGGGCGACCTCCTTGGCGGGGAAGGAGCTGATCACCTGGCCGTCGAGGAACACCGAACCCTGGCGCGGTTTGAGCATCCGCGCGAGCGCGCGCAGCAGGGTCGTCTTGCCGCAGGCGTTCGGCCCGACGATGACGGTGAACGACCGGTCGGGGATGACCACCCCGAGGTCTTCGGCCACGGTCCGGCCGTCGTAGGCGAGCGTCAGCGCGTCCGCGTGCAGGCGGGACGTCGTGCTCTGCTCGGTGAGGGTCTCCACGCAGGTTAGGCTAACCTAGGACTCCGACGTTGTGGTGTTCCGTAGGTCGCAGTCGTGCTTCGATGGCATGATCCGCGGTGCAATCGTGTGAATGCACTCGGTGCGATCGAAGGAACGGCATGGAGGACTACCGGATAGTCGCGGACGAGATCGCCGCCGACGTCGAGGCGGGAAGGCTTCGTCCTGGTGACCGGCTGCCCCCGCAGCGGCGGTTCGCCCGCGAACGCGGGATCGCGAACTCGACGGCCGCGCGGGTCTACGGCGAACTCGTCCGGAGGGGTGTCGTGGTCGGCGAGGTCGGCCGGGGCACGTTCGTCCGCGCCGGACGGCCGCCGCTGGAGACCGCGCTCGCCGAACCGGGCGGTGCGACGGTCGACCTCGAACTCAACTTCGCCGTCCTCCCGGAACAGTCGGCGCTGGTCGGGAAGGCGCTGGAGCCGCTCCTGCGCGACGACGTCCTCACAGCGGCGTTGCGGCCGGGAAGCGTCTCGGGCTCGAAGCAGGCGCGTGACGCCGTCGCCGGACTGATCGCGAAGGAGGGCTGGAAGCCCGAAGTCCTGTTCGCCGGAAGCGGGCGCCAGGCCATCGCGGCCGCCATCGCCGCCTTCGTGCCGATGGGGGAACGGCTCGCCGTCGAAGCCATCACCTACCCCGTGGTCAAGGCGCTCGCCGGGCGGCTCGGCGTCCAGCTGGTGCCCATCGAGACCGACGACCAGGGCCTCATTCCCGATGCGCTCGAAGCCGCGTCCGTCCGCGCGCTGTACGTCCAGCCGACGCTGCACAACCCGCTCGGGTCCACAATGGACGAAGCGCGCCGGGCCGAGCTGGCCGAAACCGTGCGCCGGATGGACATCCCGGTGATCGAGGACGGGATCTACACCTTCCTGCGGCCCGAGGTCCGTCCTTTCGCGGCGTACGCGCCGGAACGCACGGTGTTCGCCGACAGTATGTCCAAACGGCTCGCGCCGGGGCTGACCACCGGATTCCTCGCCGTCCCGGCCGAATGGACGGAACGGCTCGCCGCTGCCGTGCGCTCGGGCGGCTGGGTCGCGCCCCGGCTCGCGGTCGAAGCCGCCACCCGATGGATCACCGGCGGCACGCTGGAAACCGTCGAACGGGCGAAACGGCTCGACGCGGCGGAACGCCAGCGGGTGACGGCGGAGCGCCTGGCCGGGTTCACCCTGCGGGCCGATCCGCGGGCGTACCACTGCTGGTGGGAACTCCCCGAACACTGGCGCGCCGAGACCTTCGTCGCCGCGGCCGCGCGACGCGGGATCGCGGTCACCCCGGCGGCCGCGTTCGCCGTCGTCCCCGGTCACGCCCCGAACGCGGTACGGCTCGCCGTCTCGTCACCGCCGCTCGAAACGCTCGCGGCCGCCTTGGACGTCCTCGCCGGACTCGCCTCGGGCCGCCCCGAGGACGCCGGCGTCGACTGAAGGCCGGATCGGGCGGGTCCGTGGCAGGCTGGGGTCATGACCCTTCCCTTGGACGATCCCGAGCGGCGGCTCGTTGTCGCCTCGAAGACCTCCGAGAACGTCGAGCACATCGCACTGGCAGGCGGCATCTACACGATCCTGGTCACCGGCGAACAGACCGACGGCCGCTACACGCTGATCGAAATGCGGGTGCCCCCGAACGGCGGGCCGCCGCCGCACCGGCACGATTTCGAGGAGATGTTCACCCTGCTGGAAGGCGAACTCGAGTTCACCTTCCGCGGCGAGCAGGTGCGGGTGCGGGCGGGCGAGACGGTCAACGTCCCCGCCAACGCCCCGCATTTCTTCCGCAACGTCTCCGGCGAGCCCGCGCGCATGCTCTGCATGTGCACGCCCGCGGGACAGGAGGAGTACTTCCGGCTGGTCGCGGATCCGGTCGACGGCGCGGACTCGGCACCGCCCGTGCTCACCGAGCAGGAGCAGGCGGAACGCCGGGCGAAGGGCAGGGAACTCGCCGCGAAGTACCGCACGGAGATCCTCTGAACGCGGTAGTTCGCCCTGCCAACCACCGCATTCAGAGGACGAAACGCGTCAGGGGCGCGGGGCCCACTTGCCGATGAAGCTGCCGCAGGTGACGGTCTGCCCGGTGAGCCGCGACCGCAGGGCGTTCTCCAGCCCGAGGTAGTCGAAGATCGGCGCGTCCCCCGCTACCTGGGCGGGTACCGGCCCGCCCTTGGCCAGGGCCGGCATGCTCACGGTCTGGAACAGCACCAGGTAGTCGCCGTCGCGGTTGAGCCCGTCGGCCGTCGCGAGCATGCGTTCCGGGGCGTCGGCGACGATCTCCAGCGGCAGCGGCCATTCCAGCGGGAACGGGTTACGCAGGCCGAAGGCGGGGTAGGCGAACGGGTTGTCGGGCAGGACGGCCGTGCGCCCGGCGGGGAAGCGCGTGACGCAGTCGTGGATCTGGGAGATGTAGGTGTACGTACCCGGATTCGTCCGGATGCCGCGCATCGACGGCGTCACCGTGCCGAGGTCGCCGGTCAGCTTCTCGTGCGCCATGTCGAGGTACGCGGCTTCGTCGTGATGCGCGACCACGGCCCAGCCCGAAGCCAGCACCGCGACCAGGCCCATCGCCGTGGCGCCCGCCAGCCCGATCACGCGAGGCGGTTCCGGGAGCGGCGGCAGCGCGTCGAAAAGCAGCAGGATGGCCGTCAGCGCCAGTGTTCCGGTGAACAACGTCGGGGTGTCGTTCCCCCACGACAGGCTGGTCATGAAGCCGGTCGCGAAGACCAGCGCGCCCATTCTCGGGAACCGCCGCGTCGCCGCCCAGTTCACCAGGAGCGCGACACCGAGGATCCACCAGAGGACGTCCGCCCAGCGCGAGGCACCGGTGAAGTGCCCGTCGACGACGGTGCCGACCACCACGGCCACCCCCGCCAGGAGCAGCAGCCGGGCGAAGAGCGCCCCGGCGAAACCGACACGGTCACGGAAGATGCCGAGCAGGGCCAGGAACACGCCGGCGATCAGGAAGAACGTCAAGCCCCGCACCGGTGGCCGCAGCAGGGACGCGGGATTTTCCAGCCACAGCCCGAGAAGCCGCTCGCCGTACGCGGGCAGGCCGCCGGTGAGCTGTTCGGCCATCGCGCCGAGCCCGCCGTCCAGGGTGACGATTCCGACGTAGAAGACCAGAAAAGCGCCCAGCGCCAAGAGATCCCAGGCCAGCCGCCCCCACCAGCGGCCGGCGCGGAACGCTCCCTCGCGCAGCGACGGGTGCAGCAGCAGCCAGCACAGCGCGATCAGCGGCACCGGCGCGAAACTCTGTTTGACGAACACCGAGGTGCCCATCAGCACCAGGCCGAGCCGTCGCGGCCACGCCTTGCCGTTGCGCAGCCCCGAATCCAGCGCCCAGGCGCCGCACGCGGTCAGGAAGATCCCGTCGATCGTGTGCCACGCCATCAGCGGGAACGCGTTGAGGTTCAGCAGCGACGCTGCCGCCGTCAGCCCGGTGAGCCCCGGCCCCCAGTCACGGACGCGGCGGCGGGTGACCAGGACGGCGAACGCGATGGTCGCCAGGATGATCTCCAGCATGCTGAGCACGCTGGAGACGAAGAACAGCGGCCCCGGCACCAGGAAGTCGACGATGTGCAGGTACGCCGAACCCAGCGGCCGCGCGGAGATGATGTCGGAATGCGGGACCTCCCCGTGCCGCACCCGCCAGGCCTGGGCGAGGATGAAACCCTGGTCCGACGGGTGGAAACCGAAGCGCCCCACCCGGAGTTCGGTGGCGACGGCGAGCGCGAGCAACCAAGCCGCGTGCAGGGAAAGCCGCAGCACTGTCCTCGACGGACGTACCACCGCGGCGTCCGGTCCGGTCGACAGCGGGGGACTGGCGACGTCCACACTGCCCCTTCCCGGTCGTCCTGCCTCGGCCCGTGCCCGCCGACCCCCCGGCGTATCGGAAACCGATGGTAGCGGCCGGGGGCGTCCCCCGATCGAGCCCCGGCGGCGGGACGTCAGGGACGACGGCGCCAGACCAGCCGGGTGACCGCGCCCGCGACCGACGCGAGCGGGGCCTTCCGGGGCAGGCCACGGGATTCCGGCGCGGACTCGGGCATCGCGCGGTAGACGAGGTGGGCGAAGAACCGCGCCGTCTTCGGTGCGACGAGCGTCACCAGTTCGGCGGCCGTGCCCTCGGGCAGGTTCAGGATCTCCGGCCGTTTCTCCAGTGCCTTCACCACGAGCGCGGCGGCGCGTTCGGGGGAGCTCGACGGCATGCCGCGATAGGAACCGGTCGGGGTGATCATGTCGGTGCGCACCAGCGGCATCCGGACCGAGGTGAAGGTGACGCCGTCGGAAAGCGTTTCCCGGCCGGCGGTCAGCCCGAACTCCTCCAGCGCGGCCTTCGAGGCCAGGTAAGCGGAAAAGCGCGGGGTGTCGGTCTGCAATCCTTGGGTGGTCACGTTGACGACGTGCCCGAAGCCGCGTGCGGTCATCGACGGCAGCAGGCCCAGCGTCAGCCGCACGGGTCCGAAGTAGTTGATCGCCATCGTGCGCTCGAAATCGTGGAACCGTTCGGTGGACAGCGAAAGCGACCGCCGGATCGAGCGGCCCGCGTTGTTGACCAGCATGTCGACGGCGCCGTGCGCGGCGAGCACGTCCTTGACCAGAGCGTCGACGGCGCCGCCGTCGGTGAGGTCGCACGGATACGCCGACGCCTTGCCGCCCGCCGCGACGATCTGCTCGCGGACCTCTTCGAGTTCGTCGGCGCGCCTGGCCACGAGGATCACTTCGCCGCCCTTCGCGGCGACGGCCAGCGCGGACGCGCGCCCGATCCCCGAGGACGCGCCGGTGATGAGGACCTTCCGGCCGTCGAGCGGTTCCGGCCCGGGACGGCGGCGGCCGCGATCGGGATCCAGGTGCGCGAGCCAGTACCGGTAGAGCGGACCGGCGTACTCCTTCAACGGGGGCAAGGTGATCCCGCTGCCTTCGAGCGCGGCCGTGGTCGCGCTCGTGTCGAAGTCGACCTCCATGCTCAGATGCGGCAGGACTTCGAGCGGGATGCCGAGTTCCGCGAGCACCGCCGCGCGGGCCGACCGCCCGCCGGGGACGCGGTCGAAGCCGGCGGCCGCGGATTTCGCCAGCCGAGTGCCGGCGCGTTTGAGCGCTCCGGACGGCCGGGCGGGAAGGACGGCGGAGATCTTCGGCCCGCCCGCGGCCCGCGCGAAGGCGTTGTAGACCTCGTGCAGCGGCTGCGGCCGGGGCGACGCGAGGTGATAAGTGCTGCCACTGGGCGCGTCGACGTGCATGAGGTGTTCCATCGCTTCGACGACGTAGTCGACCGGCACGATGTTGGTGGCGCCGAGATCCGGGGCGGCCAGCGGGAAACGGCGAGGCAGCGCGGCGAGCCGCGAGATCGCGGGGAGGAAGTAGTACGGGCCGTCGATCTTGTCCATCTCACCGGTACGCGAATCACCGGCCACGGCGGACGGCCGGTACACGCGGAACGGTGTTTTCCCGTGCCGTCGCACGAGTTTCTCCGCCTCGAACTTCGTCGCGTGGTACGGCGACGCGAAACCCTGGCCGAGGTCGAAGTCGGCCTCGGTGAACCGCCCGGCGTACTGCCCGGCGACCGCGATCGACGAGACGTGGTGGAAGAGCCCGGCCTTCGCGGCGGCGGCGAACTCCAGGACGTTGCGGGTGCCGTCGACGTTGGCCGCGCGGTTCGCCGCTTCGTCCGCGGTGAGGTCGTAGATCGCGCCGAGATGCACGACGTGGTCGAGGTGGCCCAGGCTGGCGGGATCGATGCCCAGCGAGGGTTCGGTCAGATCGCCGGTGACGGGAACGAGCTTCTCGTGGCTCGGGAGCTTCCCGCGTGAGGTCTCCCTCACGAGAACATGGACGGCTACGGTCTCGGGTCGCCGTAGTAGGCGCGCGACCAGGCGTTTTCCCAGAAAACCCGTCGCGCCCGTCACGAAGTAGGTGGTCATGGCCGGCTCCTTCCGAACGGGGCCGACTCTACCTACTCAGAAGTAGGAACGGTAGTTGTCATTCACTGTGGTCCGGATGTTCGGCCACCGCGACCACGGCGTCGCGGAGCGCGGCGCGCAGGCGCCCCACGTCCAGCGGCCCGAGTACGGCGGCCTCTCCGGGCGGCGCCACGAGCACGATCTTGTCGCTGCTCACGAACACCGTCACGTCCCTGCGCCTGCCCGCGAGATCCCGGCAGCCGACCGACCATTCGTCCCGGGGTGCCAACGTCCTCATCCTCCCGTATCCCATGATCTCCCTTTCTCGTCCGAGGCTGGGACGGGGCGCTTTCGGGGGCGTGACGCCGATTACCCCATGTTCCTACTGATGGGTTAACCGATCCTTCATATCGTGATCGACTTCCGCTCTCGCTAGGCCGGTAGGGGAGGAACGGGAGTAGCGTCCGGGGGAGGGACTGCTTGGGAGGTCATGGATGTCCGAACCCAGGAAGATCGTCATCGTCGGCGCCGGTCTCGCCGGGGCGACGGCCGCCGGGACGCTGCGAGAACGCGGTTACGAGGGCGAAATCGTGCTCCTCGGTACCGACACGCATCGCCCGTACGAATTACCGCCCTTGTCCAAAGGGCTTCTCATGGGCAAGACCGATGAACCCGACTGGGTGCACGACGAGGGTTTTTACGGCGAGAAGGACATCGCCTTTCAGAGTGGCGCGACCGCGACCAGGATCGAGCTCGGCGCGCGGCTCGTGCACGACGACACGGGCGGCGAGCACCATTTCGACCGGCTCGTGCTCGCGACCGGCTCTCGGCCGCGGTCGTTGCCGGTGCCCGGTGGCGATCTGCCGGGACTGCGGACCCTGCGCACCCTCGACGACGCGCTGGCGCTCCGCTCGGCGTTCAAGGACGCGCGGCGGGTGGTGATCGTCGGCGCGGGCTGGATCGGGACCGAGGCCGCGGCGGCCGCTAGGGAGCACGGCGCCGAGGTGACCGTGGTCGACCAGGTCGGCTCGCCGCTGCTCGCGGTACTGGGCGAGCAGGTGTCCGGCGTCTTCAAGGACCTTCACATCCAGCACGGGGTGAACTGGCGTCTGGGTGAAGGCGTCGCCGGTTTCACCGGCGGCCCGGACGGGGTGACCGGTGTCCGCCTTCAGAGTGGTGACGAGCTTGCCGCGGATGTCGTCCTGGTGGCCGTCGGCGCCGCGCCGCGGGTCGACCTCGCGCACGCCGCCGGGCTGGAACTGTCCGACGACGGCGGTGTCTGCGCCGACGCCGGCCTGAGGACGGCCGCGCCCGACGTCTACGCGATCGGCGACATCGCCGCGCATTTCCACCCCCGTTACGGGAAACGCGTCCGCGTCGAGCACTGGTCGAACGCGAAGTGGCAGGGCGAGCACGTCGCCGGGAACCTGCTGGGGGAGAACGAGCCGTATCTGCGGAGCCCGTATTTCTTCTCGGACCAGTACGACCTCGGGTGCGAATACCGCGGCCTCGCCGATCCGGAAAGCGACGAGCTCGTCGTGCGGGGCGATCTCGCGGCGCGGGACTTCACGGCGTTCTGGCTGCGGGACGGGCAGGTGGCCGCCGCCATGAACGTCAACCAATGGGATGACGGGGACGCGTTGAAGGCCCTGGTCGAGGGACGCACGAGCGTGACCGCGGAGCAGTTGAGGACCGCCGACCTCAACGGACTCGTGAGTGGCTAGGACGGTTAGAACCGTCCTAGCCACTCACGAGCCCCTACGCCTGCGCGACCGCCAAGGCTGCCGTCGCGGGCCGGGTCATGGTCCCGAAGGCCAGCAGCGCGAGTACGCCGAAGCCCGCCATCACGATCCCCATCGGGACCGCGGTGCCCGGGCCGCCCAGCCCGACCAGCGGCGTCGCCAGCCCGCCGACGACGAACTGCAGCACGCCCAGCAGCGCCGACGCCGAACCGGCGGACCGCGCCTGTTCGGCGAGCGCCAGCGAACTCGCGTTCGGCGCGACCATGCCGATGCTCGACACCAGGATGAACAGCGGGATCAGCAGCCCGATCAGCCCGAGGTCCAGCACCGTCGCGGCCAGCACGCCGAAGCCCGCCACCGCCGCGATGACGAGGCCGACGGTCAGCAGCGTCCGCTCCGGGAAACGTCCGACGATGCGCCCGTTCAGCTGTCCGACGGCCACGATGCCGATGCCGTTGAGCCCGAACACCAGGCTGTACGCCTGCGGGCTGAGCCCGTAGACGCCCTGCAGTGCGAAGGACGAGCCGGAGATGTAGGCGAACAGGCTGCCGAACATGAGCCCGGACGCCAGCGCGTAACCGAGGAAGCCGCGGTCGCCGAGCAGGCTCGCGTACTTCCGCAGCACCGAGCCGAACCGCGCGGGGGTGCGGCGCTCCACGGGCAGCGGCTCCGGCAGCAGGAAGAAGACGACGGCGAGCAGGACCGCGCCGAACACGGTCAGGCAGACGAACACGCCTCGCCACGAAGTCCAGTTCAGGATCTGGCCGCCGATGATCGGCGCCAGGATCGGGGCGAGCCCGTTGACCAGCATGAGCAGCGAGAAGAACTTCGTCATCGCGGTGCCGGAGTAGAGGTCGCGCACGGTCGCCCTGGCGATCACGATGCCCGCGGCGGCGCCGAAGGCCTGTACGCCGCGGGCGGCGATGAGCAGTTCGGCGGTCGGGGCGACGGCGCACAGGATCGAGCCGACCATGTAGAGCGCGAGCCCGGCCACGAGCGGTTTGCGGCGGCCGATCGCGTCGGACAGCGGTCCGAGGATCAGCTGGCCGAGGGCGAGCCCGATGATGAACGCGCTCAGCGTCAGCTGGACGGTCGCGTCCGCGGCGCGCAGTTCGCCCGCCATCTGCGGCAGCGCGGGCAGGTACATGTCGATGGACAGGGGCCCGAAGGCGGACAGGCCGCCGAGGATCAGGACGAACCGGGCGCGTCCGGTCGTGAGAGGGCGCGCGACGGGTTCTTCCACTCGCTCGGGCGCGATGGTCATGCTCGTTCCTTCCCCAGTGATGGTTCCGCGAGGAACAACTTGCTTAGAGTAGGTAACTATTCCCGCTGTGAGTCTCGCCACCCGGACTTCGCAAGACTGATCCGATCAATTTTCGAGACAAATCCGAGTGGCCCCTAGATCTCGCGCCAAGTCGTCGGGTATACATCGGATGTCTGTTGGGAGCCGTTGAATGTTGACGGTTCGGCTGGAAGGGAAGATCCGTGCAGCTGTTGCGACTCGGGGAGCCGGGAAGTGAGCGTCCGTTCGTACGTGCCGGGGACGGCACGCTGCGCGACCTTTCGGGGCTGACCGCCGACATCGATGGCAGCTTCTTCGCGGGCGACGGCGTCGCCAGGGTCGCGGCCGCGCTGGCCGCCGGTGAACTGCCCGAAGCCGGACCCGAATCCGCGCGGGCCAGGGTCGGCGCGCCGATCGCGCGGCCGGGCAAGGTCGTCTGCATCGGCCTCAACTACCGGCAGCACGCCGAGGAGTCCGGCGCCGAGGTCCCGGGCGAACCCGTCGTCTTCATGAAGGCCTCCGATGTCGTCGTCGGCCCGGAGGACGACGTGCTCGTGCCGCGCGGCTCGACCAAGACCGACTGGGAGGTCGAGCTCGGCGTCGTCATCGGCAAGACCGCGCGCTACCTCGAAAGCGTCGAAGAAGCCCTGGAGTACGTCGCCGGCTACACCGTCTCGAACGACGTGTCCGAGCGCGAGTTCCAGCTCGAACGCGGCGGCACCTGGGACAAGGGCAAGTCGTGCGAGAACTTCAACCCGCTCGGCCCGTGGCTGGTCACCGCCGACGAGGTGGCCGACCCGCAGGACCTCGGCCTGCGGTTGTGGGTCAACGGCGAGAAGAAGCAGGACTCGTCGACCAAGGACATGATCTTTTCGGTCGCCGAGATCGTGCACTACGTGAGCCAGTACATGGTGCTGCGCCCCGGCGATCTCATCAACACCGGTACGCCGCAGGGGGTCGCGCTCGGCCAGCCCGAACCGAAGCCGTACCTGCGCGAAGGCGACGTCGTCGAGCTTGAGATCGACGGCCTCGGCCGTCAGCGTCAGAACGTCAGGCAGGCGTGATGGCGAAGATCGTGGGCATGGAGGTGCTCGACGTGCGCTTCCCCACATCGCGGGAGCTGGACGGTTCGGACGCCATGAACCCGGACCCGGACTACTCGGCCGCGTACGTCGTGCTGCACACCGACGGCGGCCCGGACGGCTACGGGCTCGCCTTCACCATCGGACGCGGCAACGACGTCCAGGCCGCGGCGATCCGTGCGCTGGAAGCGCATGTCGTCGGCCGGGACGTGCCGACCGACGCGGCCGCGCTCGGCGACCTGTCGCGGGCACTGGTCGGTGACTCGCAGCTGCGCTGGCTCGGCCCGGAAAAGGGTGTCGCGCATATGGCGATCGGCGCGGTGGTCAACGCCGCGTGGGATCTCGCCGCGCGGATCGCCGGGCTCCCCGTCTGGCGTTTCGCCGCCGAGATGTCGCCCGAGGACCTGGTCTCCCTCGTCGACTTCCGGTATCTCTCCGACGCGCTGACCGAGCAGGAGGCGCTCGACATCCTCCGCGCCGCCGAGCCCGGCCGCGCCGAGCGGATCGCGAAGATCGAACGCGACGGATACCGCGCGTACAGCACTTCCCCCGGCTGGCTCGGGTACTCGGATGCGAAACTCGTCCGGCTCGCCGAACAGGCGGTCGCGGACGGATTCCAGATGATCAAGCTGAAGGTCGGCGGGAATCTCGAAGACGACGTCCGCCGGATGAAGCTCGCCCGCGAGACCGTCGGCCCGGACATCCGGGTCGCCGTCGACGCGAACCAGCGCTGGGACGTCTCGGCCGCGATCACCTGGATGACCGCGCTGGCGCCGTACGACCCGTACTGGATCGAGGAACCCACCTCGCCGGACGACGTGCTCGGGCACGCCGCGATCGCCAAGGCGCTCGCCCCGATCCGCGTGGCCACCGGCGAGCACGTCCAGAACCGCGTGGTGTTCAAGCAGCTGCTGCAGGCGGGCGCGATCTCGGTGCTGCAGCTGGACGCCGCCAGGGTCGGCGGGTTCAACGAGAACCTGGCGATCCTGTTGCTGGCGGCCAAATTCGGGGTCCCGGTGTGCCCGCACGCCGGCGGCGTCGGGCTGTGCGAACTCGTCCGGCACCTGTCGATGTTCGACTTCGTGGCGGTGTCCGGTTCCGACACCGACCGGTCCATCGAATGGGTCGACCACCTCCACGAGCACTTCACCGATCCGGCCGCCGTCGTCGACGGCCGCTACGTCGCCCCGTCCGCGCCGGGCTTCTCGGCCCGGATGCACGACGCGACCTTGCGCCGGTTCACCTTCCCCGACGGTCCAGAGTGGACGGAGACAAACCAGTGAGTGAGTTCGAAGGCCTCGTCGCCGCCGTCACCGGCGGTGCCTCGGGAATCGGCAGGGCCACCGCGGACCTGCTCGCCGCACGAGGGGCGAAGGTCGCGGTGCTCGACCTGAGTCCCGGCGACCTTCCCGAAGGCCTCACCGGATTCCGCTGCGACGTCGGCTCCGACAAGGAGGTCCGGTCGGCGATCGACGCGGTCGCCGAGCGGTTCGGCAGGCTCGACGTCCTGATCAACAACGCGGGTATCGGCGCGCAGGGCGACGTCACCGCCAACGGCGACGACGAATGGCATCGTGTGCTGGACATCAACGTCGTCGGCATGGTGCGGCTCGCGCGGGCGGCGTTGCCGCATCTGAAGAACTCGCCGTCGGCCGCGATCGTCAACACCTGTTCGATCGCCGCGTGGGCGGGCCTGCCCAACCGCGCGCTGTACTCGGCCAGCAAGGGCGCGGTGCTCTCGCTGACCCTGGCGATGGCGACCGACCACCTCGCCGACCGGATCCGCGTCAACTGCGTGTGCCCCGGCACCGCGGACACGCCGTGGGTCGGCAGGCTGCTCGACGCCGCGGGCGATCCGGAGGCCGAACGCGCCGCGCTGGCCGCCCGTCAGCCGATGGGCAGGCTGGTCACCGCGGACGAGGTCGCGAACGCCGTCGTGTACCTCGCCAGCCCGCTTTCGGCTTCGACCACCGGAACGGCGCTCGCCGTCGACGGAGGGATGTACGGGCTGCGTCCGCGCGGCCCGGTCCAGCAGTAGTTTTCGCTGTCATCAAGGAGGATGCGGTGCGTACGAGGGTGATCAAGGTGGCCGCCGCGGCCACCGCGCTCGGGCTGGCGCTGACGGCCTGTGGGTCCACCAAGAACAACGCGCCCCAACCGGGTGCGGGCGGAGGCGGCAAGGTCGGCGCGACGATCCCGTTGCTGACCTCGCCGTTCTGGCAGGCCTACAACAACTACGTACCGCTGAAGGCGAAGGAACAGGGCGTCGAAGCGCTGCCGACGGTCAACGCGGACAGCGATCCGGCGAAGCAGATCACCGACATCAACACCTTGCTCAACCAGGGCGTCAAGGGCCTGGTCGTGACGCCGCTGGACTCCGCCGCCGTCGTGGCGGGCCTCAAGGCGGCGGAGAACAAGGGTGTCCCGGTGGTGGCCGTCGACGTCGCGCCGGAGGGCGGCAAGGTCGCGATGGTGGTGCGCGCGGACAACAAGGCGTACGGCACCAAGGCCTGCGAGGCGATCGGCGCGAAGGTCACGTCGGGCAAGGTCGTGCAGGTCATGGGCGATCTGGCCTCGGTCAACGGCCGCGACCGCTCCGAAGCCTTCCGGCAGTGCATGAAGGCGAAGTTCCCGGGCGTCCAGGTGCTGGAGGTCGCCGCCGAATGGAAGGCGGACAAGGCTTCGTCCGGTTTGGACAGTCTGCTGACCGCGAACCCGGACATCAAGGCCGTGTACATGCAGGCGGGCGGCGTGTACCTGGCGCCGACGCAGCAGGCGCTCAAACGCAAGAACCTCTACTTCCCGGTCGGCGACCCGAAGCATGTCGTGCTGGTCAGCAACGACGGGATTCCCCAGGAGCTGGCCGCGATCCGCGCGGGCGAACTCGACGCGACCGTCTCCCAGCCCGCCGACGACTACGCCAAGTACGGCATGTACTGGATCAAGAAAGCGATGGCGGGGGAGACCTTCAAGGCCGGGCCGACCGATCACGGCAGCACCGTCGTCGAGGTCCGGCCGGGGATCCTCGAAGACCAGCTCCCCGCGCCCGTCGTCACCAAGGACAACGTGGACGACAAGGCACTCTGGGGGAACAACCTGTGAGCGCGCTGCCCGCCGGGTCCGCCGCCGTGCCGGTGGTCAGCGCACAGGGTGTCGGCAAACGCTACGGGCCGACCGTGGCGCTGTCCGACGTCAGCCTCACCGTGCACCCCGGCGAGTCGCACGCGCTCGTCGGCCGCAACGGGGCCGGGAAATCGACGCTCGTCTCCATCCTCACCGGACTGTCCAAAACGGACACCGGACACGTCGAGTTCGGCGGCGTCCCCGCGCCGCCGTTGTCCAAACAGGACGACTGGAAACGCGCGGTCGCCTGCGTGTATCAGCACGCGATGGTCGTCCCGCAGCTGACCGTCGCGGAGAACCTGTTCCTCAATCGTCAATCGGGCAGGGGATTCGCGATCGGCTGGCAGCGGTTGCGCCGTCAGGCACGGGAACTGCTCGACTCCTGGGACGTCGGGGTCGACGTCGACACCCCGGCCGGTGAGCTTTCGGTCGAGGACCGGCAGTTCGTCGAGATCGCCAGGGCGCTTTCGTACGGCGCCCGGTTCATCGTGCTCGACGAGCCGACGGCGCAGCTGGACAGCCAGGCGATCGACCGGCTTTTCGCGCGGATGCGTCAGATGCAGGCCAACGGGGTGACGTTCCTGTTCATCTCGCACCACCTCCACGAGGTGTACGAGGTGTGCCAGGCGGTCACCGTGCTGCGCGACGCCAAGCACATCCTGACCGCGCCGGTCGCGGAGGTCGGCCGTGCCGAACTGATCGACGCGATGACCGGCGAACAGGGCGGGCTTTCCGTCCGTGACGCTTCCACCCGCGAGGCGTTGGACGCGGACGCCGACGAGGTGCTCGCCGTCGACGGGCTTTCCGGTGACGGCTTCTCCGGCGTGACGTTCCGGATCCACCGCGGCGAGGTGATCGGGCTCGCGGGCAGCAACGCCAGCGGCAAGCACCAGGTCGCCGAAACCGTGTACGGACTGCGTTCCCCGTCCTCCGGCACGGTACGGGTGGACGGGAAACCGTTGAAACCGGGCGACATCCCGGCCGCCATCCGCGCCGGGATCGGCTGTGTGCCGAGGGATCGCCACCACGAGGGACTGGTGCTGGAGCACTCCATCGCGGACAACGCCACTCTGTCCATTTTGGATCGGATGGGGAAGGGTGGTCTCGCGGCACCGGCCGCGCGGTACGGCCGGGCGGTCCAGGCGTTGCGGGACTACGACATCGTCGCGGCCGACGCGGACCAGCCGGTGTCCGACCTTTCCGGCGGCAACCAGCAGAAGGTCGTCCTGGCCCGCGCGCTGGCCGGTGATCCGCGCCTGGTGGTGCTGATCAACCCGACCGCGGGCGTGGACGTCAAATCCAAGGAGGCGCTGCTCGCGGTCGTCGACCGGGTGCGCGCCGAGGGCAAGGCGGTGCTGATCGTCAGCGACGAGCTGGACGATCTCCGCCTGAGCGACCGGGTGCTGGTGCTGCGCGCCGGCGCCGTGGTCGCCGAACACCGGGCGGGCTGGTCCGACGGCGACCTGGTGGCCGACATCGAAGGAGTCGAGCGCGGATGACCGAGCTGATGACCGACCCGAAGACCTCGTCGTTCGCGGCCCCGCCGAAGCGCCGGAAGTTCCGCTGGCTGCGCGAACTCGCGCTCGTGCCGGCGCTCATCGTGGTGCTGATCATCGGAGGACTGATCAGTGACACGTTCCTGACCTTCGGCAGCATCGTCGGGATCCTGTCCGCCTCCGCCGCGCTGTCGATGGTGGTGCTGGGCGAATCGCTCGTACTGCTGACCGGGAAGTTCGACCTGTCGCTGGAATCCACCATGGGTATGGCGCCCGCGCTGGGCGCGATGCTGGTCATCCCGGTGGCGTCTTCGGGCTTCGGCACGGAGATCCCCGGTTTCGCGGGCATCCTCGCCGTGCTGGTGGCCGGTGCCGCGGTCGGCTTCGTGAACGGTTTCCTGATCGTCAAACTGAAGCTGAACGCCTTCATCGTCACGCTGGCGATGCTGACGGTGCTGCGCGGCACGCAGATCGGGTCCACGCAGGGGAAGACGCTGTTCGACCAGCTGGACGTGTTCACCGCGCTGGCCACGACGACGTTCATCGGGCTGCCGATGTCGGTGTGGCTTGCCGCCGCGCTGTTCGCCGCGTTCGGGCTAGGGCTGCGGTATCACCGGATCGGCCGGTCGCTGTACGCCATCGGCGGCAACCGGGAAGCCGCGCGGGCCGCCGGTATCCGCGTCGACCGGATCTCGTGGGGTGTCTTCGTGGTCGCCGGTGTGCTGGCCGCGCTCGGAGGACTCGCGTACACCGGCTACGTCGGCGCGCTCGGCGCCGATCAGGGCGACGGATTGATCCTTCAGGTGTTCGCGGCTGCGGTGATCGGCGGTGTCTCACTGGACGGCGGGAAGGGCACTCTGGTCGGGGCGCTCACCGGTGTGCTGCTGCTGCAGACCGTCACCAACCTGCTGCAGGTGGCGCAGGTGCCGCCGGAATGGCTGAAGGCGATCTACGGCGTGATCATCCTGGTCGCGTTGATCATCTCGCGCTATGCCGGTGGGAAGGCTCAGACCTAGTCCGAAAGTCCGTGAAGGCCTCCTTCCCTACCTTGAGCGTAGGGAAGGAGGCCTTCACGGAGAGTTCATGGAGGAGAGAGCGGTGTCAGGAAGCTTCGGCGTCCGTGGTGGGGTCGTCGGCGGTGCCGAGGGCGTTGCGGAGCCATTGCTCCACCCCGGCGACGTGCACGGTGGCCCACGAACGCGCGAGCTCGGGTTCGCGCGCGGCGATGGCCTCGTAGATCGCCGTGTGCTGCTCGCGGGTCTTCGCGACCGCGCCCTCCTGGGTGAGCCCGCGCCAGATGCGGGCACGCGCGGTGGGACCGGACAGGCTGTCCAGCAGCGAGCACAGCACCGGATTGCCGGAGCCGTCGGCGATCTTGCGGTGGAACTGCAGGTCGTTCGCGACCAGTGCCTCCACCGTCGGCGAGTCGGCGAGTTCGTCGAGCAGGCGGCCTAGTTCCGCGATGTCCTCGTCGCTCATGTGCAGCGCGGCCAGCGCGGTCGCCGCCGGTTCGAGGATCCGGCGGACGGCGAGGAAGTCCAGCACGGTGTCGTCGCGGTGGAAGTCCACCACGAACGTCATCGCGTCGAGGAGGAGATTCGGTTCGAGGCTGGTGACGTACGTCCCGTCGCCCTGGCGGACGTCGAGCACGCGGATCAGGCACAGCGCCTTCACCGCTTCGCGCAGCGAGCTGCGGGACAGGCCGAGCCGCTGGGCCAGTTCGGCCTCCTTCGGCAGCCTGTCGCCCGGAGCAAGCTCGCCGGAGATGATCATGTCCTTGATCTTGTCGATCGCGACATCGGTGACCGGCATGTTCCACCGCCCTCCCCGAAGACCTCGGATGTTTGAGTGTCAGTTGACAGAGTGCCATGTTTCGAATGAAGGAGGCGCGGTGACCCACGGTGTCGCACTACAAAGAGTGGCACTCCACACCCGGCTGAAGCCGGGCAAGGAGGCCGAATACGAGTCGGTCCACGCCGTCATCCCGCCTGACCTGGACGAAGCCCTGCGCGGTGCGGGCGTGCGTTCGTGGCGGATCTGGCGGGACGGTCTCGACCTGTTCCACGTGGTGGAGGTCGAGGACTACGCGAAGATGCGCGCGGTCCTGCGCGATCATCCGGCCAACATTCCCTGGCAGGCGCGGATGTCCGAACTGCTCGACGTCGAAGACGACTACTCGGGCAAGGACTCGGGTATCGGCCTCGTCTGGGAGCTTCCGTGAAGATTCCCCTGTCCCCGCTAGGGCTCGGCTGCGCGCAGCTGGGCAACCTGTACCACGCCATCACCGACGAGACGGCCGAAGCGACCGTCCGGCAGGCGTGGGACGAAGGCATCCGGTATTTCGACACCGCCCCGCACTACGGTCTCGGGCTGTCGGAACGACGGCTGGGCGCGGCGCTTTCGGCGTATCCCCGCGCGGATTTCGTCGTTTCGACCAAGGTCGGCCGCGTGCTGGAGCCTGATCCCGAAGGCGCATCGCGCACCGACTCGCAGGGTTTCGTCGTTCCCGCCGCGTACAAACGGCGTTGGGACTTCAGCCGCGACGGGATCCTCCGGTCGCTTGAGGACAGTCTGGAGCGGCTCGGGCTCGAGCGCGTCGACGTCGTCTACGTGCACGACCCCGACGAGCACTTCGAGGACACCGTCAACGGTGCTTTCCCGGCGCTGCTCGAATTGCGGGAGCAGGGTGTCGTCGACGCCATCGGCGCCGGGATGAACCAGGCGCCGATGCTCGCGGAGTTCGTCCGCCGGTTCGATCTCGACGTGATCCTGCTGGCGGGCCGGTACACCTTGCTCAACCAGCCCGCGCTCGACGATCTCCTCCCGCTGTGCGCGGAACGCGGGGTGGACGTGGTGGCGGGCGGCGCGTTCAACGCCGGGATCCTCGCCACCGCGACGCCGGGCACGATGTACGACTACGCCGAGGCTCCCGCCGGGCTGGTCGAACGCGCCCAGCGGATCGCCGACGTCTGCGCGCGGCACGGTGTCGAACTCCCGCAAGCCGCTCTGGCACTGCCCGCCGCGCATCCGTCGGTGGTGTCCGTCGTCGTCGGCGCGCACGATCCCGGCCAGGTCCGGCTCAACGCCGAACGCTTCCGCCGCCCCGTGCCGCGCGAGTTGTGGACGGACCTGATCCGTGCGGGACTGGTGCGTGAGGACACCGTGCTGCGGGAGGAAGGACAGCCGTGATCGACGCGCACCACCACCTTTGGGACCCGTCGCGGCGGGACTATCCGTGGATGACCGGCACGGCGCTGGAACCGATCCGCCGTCCGTACACAGTGGACGATCTCCGCGCGGTGACGAAGGCGGCGGGGGTGAAGGGGACCGTGCTCGTGCAGACGGTCTCGTCGGAGGAGGAGACGCGCGAGTTCCTTGCGGCGGCTCAGGCCGAACCGCTGATCTCAGGCGTCGTCGGGTGGATCGACCTCACCGCCCCTGACGTTGCCGAGCGCGTGGCCGCGTTTTCCGGGCCGTTGGTGGGAATCCGGCACCAGGTCGAGGACGAGCCGGACCCGTCGTGGCTGACACGGCCCGACGTCCTGCGCGGTCTCGCTGCTCTCGGCGAGGCCGGGTTGGCGTACGACCTGCTGGTGAAGCCACCGCAGCTTCCCGCGGCCCTCGCGGTCGCGAAAGCGTTGCCGGACCAGGTTTTCGTCCTCGACCACGCCGCCAAGCCGCCGATCGCCTCGGGCGAATGGCAGCCGTGGGCGGACGGTGTCGCGGCGCTGGGGGAACTGGACAATGTGTACTGCAAGCTTTCGGGGCTGGTGACCGAGGCGGACTGGGCGCGGTGGAAGGTCGGTCAACTGGCGCGCTGGGCCGAGCACGTCCTGGAGTCCTTCGGGGCTTCGCGGCTGATGTTCGGCTCCGACTGGCCCGTCTGCGAACTGGCGGCCGCGTACGAAGTCGTCGTGGACACGGCGTTTTCGCTGACGGGCTCGCTGAGCGATGCCGAGCGGCTGGACTTCTTCGACGGGACGGCGCGGCGGGCCTATCGCCTCTCGTGAGTGGCAAGGACGGTTAGAACCGTCCTTGCCACTCACGAGACA
>Ga0307518_10000704_pt1 | contig 25100 bp, 29 predicted proteins | sample 25_EM_MG_FD_203889 | JGI IMG/M metagenome (GOLD analysis project Ga0307518, IMG submission 203889) | Populus trichocarpa ectomycorrhiza microbial communities from riparian zone in the Pacific Northwest, United States - 25_EM | ecosystem: Host-associated > Plants > Roots > Unclassified | place... | reverse complement strand
TAACCCCTCCTTAACTACTACCATAGCCCACCCATATCACATGGTAACAAAATCATAGTGTGTAGCCCACCCGTATTACTCGGTGATACTTCATCCGTGGGCTCCTGTCCGCTGGCCCGTGACACTCGGCTGATTTTCACCTTCGGGTGGCCGTGTAAGATGGGACAAAGTAGGTACATTATGTGCCCCCCTTTCCCCAGATACTACACCGTGGGTCCAAGTATGCTTATCACTCTTCCTCATCCCTTAGGAGTTCTGGAAGTGTTGCAATTCAGAATGAATCTGAAAAAGAATACATCAAGAAGCTTATGGCAGAATTCTGCATCTCCTCTACATTGCATCATGCCAACACCATTGAGACCATTGATGTTGTCCAGGACGAGAACAAGGCGTGGTGTGAGGGGGACCTATAGGGGGTGATCAAGAAAGGGGACATGTCACTGAGTGAAGTCAAGTGCTGTTTCAAGTAAATATTGATGGGAGTGTCGTATTTGCATGGTCAAGGTGTCACGCTGGTGAACTTATTCTTTGGCCCAGCACAGTGTCATCTCAAGGTTTGCCTTCTTTCCCCTTCTCTCACCAATGATCAGCTGAATGATTGATTGATGGCTTATGTTTGGACCTGTGATTATGGCATTTTGACAGTGTACTGTCTCTTGTCACAATGGATGTAGTTAAAGAAGCCTTAGCTTGCCATGACACCATATTCATTACATATTTATGATGTCTCATAATTCCATACTTGTTGACATGCTACCTCAAGTACCAAGCATGTTTTGTGCTGATGCAGTCAGCACTTTATGAGTACATACTGGTCCCAACCTGCACTTGTCCCCTGTCTAACTCACATTCACACCAAATTTAAGGACAAAAACAATTCAACATAGGCATGAATTTTGTAGACATTATTACAATGAAATGAGACCATGAATAAAGTATACAATGGAAGGAATATGAAAGTGGAAGTGAAGGCACTCCTAGCAAGCAACTACAACAGTCATGTGCCTACTACATCCTGTGGATAGTTGCACCTTACCCATTGGGAACCATGAACCATCTTGCTCAAGTCAAGCTTGGTACATTTCCCTAAAACAAATAACATACTAGGTAAATATAATGATGGTCTTGGCATATATGATGGAACCCATAGAAGCAGGTGACCTTCTGGGCTAGTAATCCATCCACCACTCTGCAACCCCACTAAAGTCCTGATATGCTGTGTGTTAAAATCAGTTTCATGGGTATACACATTGGAATCCAGCAAGGCATGAGATGGATTTGGAGAATAGCAGAGTGGGAGAAGGGCCTGTGTTGGAATGTGATAGGAGAACAGACTGCCCACATCATCTGGGGGACAATCCCACATATATATAGTATTGTCACCTGAGCCAGACACAACTCTCTTCCCATCTGGTGAGAATGCCACTGAGGTTACAACAATAGTGTGCCCTGTGAGACGGCTACCCAGCTGCAGTTGAGTCTCAGCATCCCACAAACATATGGTGTTGTCCCATGAACCTGATGCAATCCTTTTTCCATCTGGTGAGAATGCCACTGAGGTTACCCAGTTAGTGTGCCCTGTGAGACAGCTACCCAGCTGCAGTCCAGTCTCAGCATCCCACAAACATATGGTGTTGTCCCATGAACCTGATGCAATCCTTTTTCCATCTGATGAGAATGCCACTGAGGTTACCCAGTTAGTGTGCCCTGTGAGAGTGCTACTACCCAGCTGCAGTCCAGTCTCAGCATCCCACAAACATATAGTCTTGTCAGATGAACCTGATGCAATCCTCTTTCCATCTGGTGAGAATGCCACTGAGGTTACCCAGTTAGTGTGCCCTGTGAGAGTGCTACCCAGCTGCAGTCCAGTCTCAGCATCCCACACACATATGGTGCTGTCATAGGAACCTGATGCAATCCTCTTTGCATCTGGTGAGAATGCCACTGAGGTTACAGGGTGAGTGTGCCCTGTGAGAGGGCTACCCAGCTGCAGTCCAATCTCAGCATCCCACAAACATATGGTGTTGTCCCATGAACCTGATGCAATCCTTTTTCCATCTGGTGAGAATGCCACTGAGGATACTTCCCTAGTGTGCCCTGTGAGAGGGCTACCCAGCTGCAGTTGAGTCTCAGCATCCCACAAATATATGGTGTTATCATGTGAACCTGATGCAATCCTCTTTCCATCTGGTGAGAATGCCACTGAGGATACTCCCCCAGTGTGCCCTGTGAGAGGGCTACCCATCTGCATTTGAGTCTCAGAATTCCACAAATATATGGTCTTGTCATTTGAACCTGATGCAATCCTCTGTCCATCTGGTGAGAATGCCACTGAGGTTACTCCCCCAGTGTGCCCTGTGAGAGGGCTACCCAGCTGCAGTTGAGTCTCAGCATCCCACAAACATATGGTATTATCCAAGGAACCTGATGCAATCCTCTTTCCATCTGCTGAGAATGTAACAGAGGTGAAGACATGTCCTCTAATTGTCAGCTGAAGGTTTGGCCAGTGTAGCTCTCCTCCATCAACAATTTGGGCCAAATTTGAGTACTTGGGTGAGAACTCTGTATAAATGATGGATTTTACTGGAGAGAATGGCAGAGCTGAGATATACAGGTGTGGGGTGCTTTCTATAATGGCACCACCAAATGCTCGGACAAACCTGATGGCATTGCTTGCTATTGCTGATGCCTGTTCAAAGGTATCATCCTTCTAAACATTCTCATAAGCAGTATTGGTTGGGACCAGATTCAGAATAAACATACCTCCAGCCATAAAGCCATAGTTGCCAGATGTGAAGGCACAACATTGAGCACCTTCAATAAGCTGAGTGCTTCAATCCAGAAGAGCAGTTTGTCTTTCAACAGCAACTCCATTTCTTGTGCCAAGTTCCACCCAAACTCTACCTCCTGGACATGAATGGCCCAGAGTCGACAGGCATAAGACAAGTGGGCAGGGATGTATTTATGAACTCGCCCATCCAGGTCAGTGACCTTGGAGTTTGGTAGGTACGAGGTTTCCAATCGACAGATATTGAAACACAGCCCAGTTTTCATGACTCGAACACAAGCCCATGTAAGCTGACAATGAATGTCTTCCATTTTGATGGCAAACGCCATGCTCCACACAGGGTCGGCCAAGAAATCGTAGAATGATGCATGTAATGCACGGACTGGGGTTGATACATCAGCAATGCCACTCAGCAGGGCACCCATGGGGTCGAGTATTGCCTCGACCTCAGAAAGATCATTATCGGGGAAGTTGCGCCGCATCACATTCAACGACTCCATTGGGAGAGGCTCCTGGGTCCACAGTATTTGCCGCATCACAGAATGGAATCACGCACATGCCTTCGGGTCGTCCTCGATGATGTCTCTCAGAATGGTAAGATACATCTCATCCAAAAGTCCTTTGCCTGCTCCAGGCGAGACAGAGACCAGGTTCTCGTATCGCTCCATGGGTGTGAACCCACCCTTCCGTAATTTGATGAACTCACAAGCCAACCGAGCCCACTCGAATAACCCATCCGCCAGGTGTACGAGCCGTGAGATTTGTTGGCCAGTGAAACGATCCATCAGTTTTCTTCCTAGCTGAGCAGAAACGTACAGATGAATATCACGGTCGGCACTCGCGGTAGAGATGTCGCCCATGGATCTGCATGTGATGTGTGGAACGTCCTGAAGGGCCTCGGTAATATCGGGTAAAGGGCGGGACGTAATGAGAATACGAATGCTAGACGGGAGCTCGGTAACCTGTGCGGAAGCGAGAACGCCAAGAATTTCTTTCCGGGAGGCCTCGACACCGCTCTCATCGAGTGCATCAATCACGATGACCACCCGTTCAACCAAAGACGTTGCAGCTTTGGAAATGGGACCCAAAATGAACTTCTCCCAGTGTTGCTCCACATCATGTGAGGTGGATAGCGCTTTATCACCTGCAATGACCTCGGCCAGAATCCGCTTGAAAGTAGGGTCACGATCAGCAAGATCGCGTGCGATGGTGGTGAATATTTTTTCGTGGCGACGTTCCGCCTGTTGATCGCGGGCGAAGCAGAAACATGACCCAAGGGCTCCAAGAGATTTAAACCAGCTGGCGATCGTATGGGCGATGGCTGACTTCCCTTTGCCTGCCTGGCCATAGAGCCACAACACTCGAGGAGTATCAGGCTCCGAATTATTGATCCAGTCTACGATGTCCGCCAGGATATCAACCCTCGTGCCTTCCAAACAGACTTTCTTGGCGACAAATGTAGCATTCCCCACATAGGCGAGCTGGCCAAGGGTGGCCTCTTGATCTGCATGGATAATTGCTTAGGACAAGTCACAACCGTGTGGAACCATCCTTACCCATCTTTGAGAGTTTATTCTCAATTTCATCAATACCGCTCTGGACATGACTAATAGCATCTTCCACGCAACAGACACCATTTAAGACACGCCGGACCTCTTGTTGTATGTCTTTGACACCAATGTGCACGTGCTCCACATCTTTGCGAATGTCACCGACGACATCGCAAATGTTCCCAACATTGGCTGAGATATGGTCAGCCTTGTCACCGAGCTCGTGAACAGTCACCCAGGTATCCCGAGATATAAGGTCCCGAGACTGCTGCGTCAAGACATCCAGCGCATTGCCATAGGTAGTAATCACAGCGTTGGTTTCATGCCCAACATGCTTCGCCGTTCTTAGCCCTTCATGAAGAGACATCAGCCAAACATTGAAATCCAAGTGTGAGTATGACGTACAAAAGCTTTTAATTTTGGAATACTTCTGAATGAAGTTGACACATTTGCGCATCAGTTCGGAGATTTTCAACAGAGGTTCCTTTATCTGGGTGACCTTTTCGAGGGTACGAGGTTCAATGAGGAAAGCATAGACATGGCTGATTTTTTCTAAGAGATCGTGGACTGAATGATCCATCGTGTCCTGGTCAATAATAGTCTGTTCACATATTACATATAGTGCAATCTCGTATAGCTTTGGGACATACCTGAGCGGCCCATGATAGCGCACATAAAGCTAGTTTCGCGTATGGGTGGACCTAAATGCAGTTAGTAATGTGTGCACCAAAGGAAAGAGGATGGACATTAGAAATTGTCTGGACAACGGAGCCGAAGACTTTAATGGGTTGAAGGCATGAATTCACGTTATCGAACTGATCCACAACAGATTGGTATGTATTCACGGCATCGGACACCTTGTTCATGCTGCCCGGCATATTTTTCATCTGAGATACGTCTTTTCACACAACTTCGAGGCCGCTGACTAGGTTCCTCGCATCATCAGTAGGAGGAAGCTGAGGACGGATGAGACCCCTGTGATCCTGGCCCCAATATTGATCCTACTCCTTACCTGGAAAGGATCAGGTGTAGAATCCTGCCCTTCAGAAACTTGTTGTGCAGGAGATGAAGCCGTGTTGGTGATGGTATTGGTGACAATATTGTCGAGATTATCCTGTCATTGATGGAGTTAAATAAGATCGGTGCTTAATACTCAATAACATGCGCGTTGGCTCACGTTTTGAACCTCCGAAGCGAATGTCAATATCTCAACTGCTGAGATCGGAGCACACTCCACGGGAGTAGCACCAAGGTTGGTTGCGATGTTGGTATTGACGACCTTTGTTTTGTATCACCACAGAGATCGGAACACAATGCAAGATAACATACACCTTGACTCTGCGTGAACGCAATGTCTGCTGCGGAAGTGCCGGGGATAGGCACTGTTGCCTGCGGACGGAATTGCGCAATCACGAGGTTGATTGTCTCACCCAAACTCAATGCGCCGCTGCACTTACCAAATTGATTGTATCTGGGTTTTGCTCGACGGAAGTGTTCCTTGAGGGGCTGCGAGAGAGGCTGAACAACTGTATTGCGGGGCAATTCAGTACGGGCACCTAATACAACCGAAGTGCACACCTTGCGGCCAGGAAGCAAGGCATCCAAAAGCCTGCCTGGAGGAGAGGTGTTCCCAGAGGATCCCTGCTGTCCCTTCGGTTAGTTTGAAGAGAGACAGACGTGCGAATCCCAAAGCACCAGATTCTGATTTTTTCGGAGAGAAGAGTGGTTTTTATTTCTATCTTTTGGCATGATTTCAGTGGTGTATCTTGAGCAAGAATGTTCAATAAGTAGTTTCAAAGACAATGATGAGTGTGGACTGAGGGACCAGCCTGGGTGTGTGAGCCACAGCAAGACCGTTCCCCGGGGGGCTGTGCACCAGTACCACATGTGTCTTGCGCACGTTTCCTTGTCGTCAGTCAACCTCGCGATGGATGGAATCGAAACACATCCTCTGCTCCTTTATAGTGATATATACGACCTTAGTATGCTTTCTCCTCACCTGTTCCTCCGCGTGCGCTGAACAGTTGTGGCTTCTCCCATCCCAGCACACCTAAGGCAGCAGTTTTCAGTATCAATAAGGGTCTGTTAGATATAATTTTTGTGACACGCGTAATTATTTACCGTAATATATCTAACAGACCTACTATCCGCGCCGGCATTTCCTGACCTGTGCTAAGAATAGACGGGCGAATGATTGGCGACAGCAACCCTGATGACAGCAATAGGAATGACGGCAGAGGCGATGGATAGGCAGCGACAACAACAACAACAACACGGAAACCCACAGCAGCGACGACGACGACGACGAGCGCATGGAATGACCACGGCAGCACAACAACAAGGAGGTTACAGATGCGTATGCATGAGGCAGCGGCGGCGGCGACGACGACGACGAGATGACACGCATGGCCAGTGCCATGGTGGCACAACATCGTCGACGATGTCGATGGACGCGCATGCCAGCTGATGCGACGACGAGGGGACACGTGTGCTAGCCAGTCCGACGACAATGGCAACGATGATGGCGATGAGAGGGGGACGGCCGCGCGTGCTAGCTGGTGCGATGACAATGACGACGAGGAGGGGGGATGGATGTACGTGCCAGCTGGTGCGATGTCAATGACGATGAGGGGGGACGGGCGTGCGTGCCAGCCAGTGCAATGAGGATGCCAATGACGACGACGACGAGATGACGCACATGGCCAGTGCCATGACGACACAATGCCGACGACGACAATGACAACAACAAGAAGGGGACGGACGGGAGATGGACACGCATGCCAGCCAATGCGACAATGATACCAATGACGACGACAGGGGAGAACGGACGCGTGTCAGCTGTCATGGTTGGACAGTGACGATACGTGACAGCAAGATGGCAACGACTGGCGATGATGACGCGCACAATAGCAAGATGACGAGGTAACAGTCGACGGTGACGACCCCTGACGGCGATCTGCAGGGATGACGCACTGGCCCACCATACATAACATACTACATACTATACATATAATGCGCATGTACATACTTTTACCAGCAATTGAGATGCATCTGAGGATTGGCTAGCTACATGAAGTGAGGTGTGTTCTGTTTTCATGGAGGGTGGGGTATTTAAGTCTGTAGCCCCTGTGGATTGCAGTAAAGTACAAGATGCAAGCTGAAACCTGTATGATGTGGGCATGTTTAACATTACACACCATATATCTAGCACATATTAACTATTGTTGGGGTATTATGCTAATGGTATCCAATGGGGGGTGGGCAGTTGAATATTTCTGACTTTTACAATAGGTGGAAACATGATATTTAGTGCTCCAGCCATGTTTTAGTTTCAGTAGGAAGTTTATTCGATTTCTGATTGGCTGAGGTTGACCGCATGCTTATGTCCACCACGCGTCAACAATAACAAACTGTTTATCACTTCCAACACTCCCCCTTACATGGTACAAAGTAATATTAGTATGTAGGAAAAAAGTAGAAAGATAGCAAGAAAATACACCTAGCACTGTATACTGATCCATAGGCTTCATATGTCATGAGTTTCACATGAGTCTTGATGCGTGAGTCGTGACTTTTGTTTACTTTGACGGTGTTGCCTGATTTGATAAGTCGCGTCGTGTGACCTTCATCGTTGATCTCCTCGTCGATTGTCATCGATGCAGCCCTCTTTGCACTCCTGTCAGCACTCCCCCTGACTCATACACCATGCAGCCCAGCTGTCAGTGTGCCCGCACGCACTTGAACAGCGTGGTTCCACCCCCCTGCAGGTATGTTTTTTTTCCCCCTTCTCTTCGTTGATTAACTGGTATTACATCTCCTCTGCACCCGTACCTGCAACTGCGCCCACGTCTATAGGCGCAACCGCACATAGCTACATGTCCAAAGAGACGGACACAAGACACAGCCACACACACTGCAATGACAATGACACGATGGTACATATCCATCAGCTTCATTTTTTGTCTTGTTACAAGTACCAATAATTAAAATCTTACCAACACAGTACCATGACTGCACGCATGCACGGTGCGACTCACCAGTGTGGCACGACAACGACGGCGAGGCAACCGCTTGGCCAGTGCCAGTGCAGTGCCACATGACCACCACCGCCGTCACATGTCAACCATCACCACCACCATGTGTTGACAGCCACCACCACCACCACCAATGTCTCAATTTCAACCATGTCCACGACATGATGGGGACGCCAGTACTGTCCGCAACGCAACAACTACAGTATGCACCCACGCACAACGATGATGACGATACAAGTGCGAGAGACCGTGATAAGCACTGCAATCCTCCCTACAGGTGCATAGCTAGTCGACTACCACCACCACAGCTGACTATCCCTACAACCTTCATGCGGGCCCTCACCCTCTTGATGACGACAACAATGACATGCATGCATGCCGCTACTGCTGCTGTGAGACAGCGACGGCGACAAATGCCATGACTACCCCCACAGCTGTTGTAGGCATGCACAACAGCAACAAGTACTACCTCTACCTCCCTCTTGGCCACCTTCTCCACCCCCACCCTTGCTGTTCAGAACGATGGCGTGCACGTGGGTGGTCCACCACCCTCATGTAGGTGTTATATGTATTGTGTATTTAGCCTGCTAATCAATATCTGGCCCATGGTATGCTGTGGGTATGGTGCCCCCTGGATGTGTGACCTAACCAATGCCCTGTGACAAACCCTCGTGGGACCTCACAGGAGGGATGTAATACCCTCAGTGGAACCCTCTCCATGATGTTGATCAGCTGCCATCAGTGGCTCAAGATACCCAGTAGACTGGCGGGAGGGATGTAATACCCTCAGACCACCTTCCCCACAGTGTTGATCAGGCCTAATAATAGACCACCATCAGAGCAAAACCATTACTGGAATTGGAAGGAACCTCCACCTGAGGAGGGCATCTATTAGATACATTGATAGGTACACAAAAATTATATCTAAAGACCATGGGAATGGAAAAAAACTGCTGCCAAGGGTGTCCCAGCAGACCTACACGGCAAGGAAAAGTGTATGTCCACAGGTTAAACTGTAGATAGATATCCGTAGGTTGTCCTGAAAACCTAAAGTGTGGGTTAAAAAGGGGGAGCATAATGTGGGACGCGATATGATATAAACATTGGGCATGAATTCTCGCTACCAGTGTTTCTAATTAAAGTGTGCTACAACAGTGATGTACTACAACCATCCGAGTCAGTGCAGTTGAACCACCAGTTGGATTGACAATCAACCTGGGTTCAAATTGGCGGCGAACTTTCAGACAGCTTCTTTCCCCATATAGAATTTTTATGTCAGAGGATCATGCTTCAGACAGAGGAATTAAACACAAGACCAATAGTAGCCCTTGCACCATTACTGCTTATGCTGCTTGTCTTTAGAAAAATTGCATTATAATGGTACCATACTACCATAGGTGATCAGAAGTGTGAAGAGGAAAGGTGGTGTTTATATTGAAATTCTTGAAAACTCTATAAGGGCTCCTAAGAAGGATTCTAGAGCACTGTTTCATCCATGTTTGTTGTGGGATAGCAGGGATGTGAAACGTGAGTAGCGGATTCGATGTGTCCAGGGAAGCGAGATGAATGACAGAGGGAGATGGATGTGACAGGACTCTGGGATGAAAGGACCATATGCAGAGGACTCAGGAGACACAGAGACGACCAGGTATGAATCTTCAAGTCTAACAATAGACTTGAGGTGACCAAAGTATGTGTGTGATCCAGGACTGACGAGGAGAACACACTGACCGAGAATGAGAGGGACTGAGGGAGCAGGCTGGGAAGATATGTGCCAGGCAGTGCACAGGAACTCAGGGAGAGGCTGTCCCAAGAGTAGGACATAGTCAAGGTCTGCTGCAATAGCAGAGAAACGTTCCAGAGAAAATGCAGACTCCATAGTGACTGATGAAGCGGGTGTCTGGATTGCAGGTGGAATATCTCCGTGGGAAATAAATGGATTTACATCGGAACTTGACAGGCAGATAGACCACGGTCCAGGCTCCATGATGGTATAGTCACGTGCCTGATAGCTTCAAAAACGACGGAGCTATTCAAAATATCGGAATGCCGGCACTGGGCGCCTAAATTTGACATTTGGGCGCTAAAATTGATTCTTCTCTTTCTCCTTCGTTTCTCAATCGTTTCTTCTGCTTCTTTGGTTGTTCTGGTATGGGAGTTGGACTGCAGAAGGCTGCACTCCTTTCTCATACCAAAAAGATCATTATTCATTGGATTCTTCTGCTTCTTGGCGGTTCTCGTGCGAGGGATAACTGCTAGACGTCGGCAGTCATCTCTTGCTCCAGGATAGTCATTCTTGTGCGATAGATGGCTACAACGAGCTTGTATTCATTCTTCGCATAAGGATAGTCTTGACTTTGCGTGATATGGATAGCGAGGGCTGTCTGTATCCCTCAAGTCGGGACAATCTTTCAACAGATCTTGGGTGTGTTCTTTGCATTAGTTTCATCGGCTAACTTTCTCCATGTCCACAGTACCAAACACGTTTGGTGCGTGACATAGCCCACAAATTCGAGTTTGGGAGTCAAGTCGCCTTGATGGCGCGATCTGCTTCGATCGGATGGCTTAACTGACCCATTTACAGCTTCCTCTTGACGTTTCCACCCAGGTACTCGAGCGGTGAGCCCATCAGAGCTCTCCACAGTGCTTGTTGGCGCCCTCAGCCCCACAGGTGAGTTTGAGCGGCCTTGGACGAAATGCAGCCCTATCCCACGTGCTGACCCTTCCATTTCATCAGCATTCGCATGTATTTCATTGATGGCAAGGTGGTTGAGGCCGTTTGTGCCCACTCTTGCAGGCCTTCGGCGCTCACCATTGAGCTCGTCCGTTTGCAGCTCAGACCCTCGACGGCCATTTGTGCTTGCAATTGCAGGCCTTCGGTTGAGAGTTCTGGGGATGTATGGAGGGTAATTGGTGTCAGGTATGTCCCATTGTGCTCTAGACTCGAGCGCTTGGAGCATTCTGACCGGTAGCTTCTTTTTAGTGAATATTTTGTGTGGTGTGCAATTACTGGTGATCAAGGGCATAGGTGCCCAGTTCAGGGTATGGGTGGCATGCAGGAGGATGTCTCCCCAGTGCCCGCTGATCCAATCGGCGTCTGTCAACATCATTTGGGCAGTTTCGAGTAGTCTGCTAGCTGTCTGTGCAGCTGTGCTCTTGATTCCCGGTGCGTGCTCGTTTGCTACTTCGCAACTGATTCCTTTTGTGTTTAGGTAGGCTTGTAGGGTGTCAAATGTCCTGTTGCCAATGTCAGCCGTGCGGAAGTGAGCAGCATGCTCGCCTGTTACGGTTTTGGCACGATCAAAATATTCTTGGGTAAATTTTGATATTTCTCCTTTAGACTTCATGAGCCTGACTACGACGTGATGGGAATAGGTGTCAATGAAGGTGGCGAAGTAGTAGTTGCCCGTCCGCGTTGCCATATCAACAGGGCCACAAACGTTCATGTACGTTGTGTGCAGCGGGTGTGGATCTTCAGATTGCGGAGGTGCCTTCTTGGCATAGGTTGCCTCATTGAGGCGTTGTGCTGTGGAGAGAATATACAGTGTGTCCTTTTTATATGTGGTTCTGATTGTCTCTTGACTGTCCGTAATCTGGCAGGATTGCGCGCCAAAAATAACTTGAAGGTTGTGCCTAGCAAGACACGAGACAGACAATAAATTCTTGTCCAAAACTGGGACATGGCAGACGTCACGGAGGGTTAAGACCCTTCGGTGACCATCTCCAATATATACCAATAGACGAACGTCTCCAGTTCCTGTCATGGGGATGGTTCTGCCGTCGCCAAGACCAATGAGCTGGGGAGGCCACAATGGCCGATATGAATCAAATAAATCGCGTTCCGAGCACATGTGTGCGGACGCGCCAGAATCAACGATCCAGTCCCTTTGAGTAGGGGTGCTGGCTAGTTGTTGTGCCATAAACAGATGGAGTGGAGGTGAGTGGGTTAGTCCCGCTTTTGCGACATGAGCCGCTAACTCCTTTTTCTCGTCCGTTTTTTCTTTTGATGCATCATCTTTCTCCTTCGAGCGTTTGGCAGCCTTCTTCCAACACTCGTCCTCGGTATGGCCATTTCTCGAGCAGTAAGTGCACGACTTCTTTCCTTTATCCTCCTTAACCCCCTTTTCCATTCCCTTCCCTTTAGGTTGTCCTGTCGTCTTCGCGGCAAGAGCCGAAAGGGTAGAAGAAACCTTTCTCGACTTCTCTTCAATCAGGACCTGATTTATTACAGCGTCCGTCGTAAGTTTGTCATCGGCGGCCATTAAAATGGTCCGCAGGGTGGAATATGAAGGTGGGAGCGAGATTACCATAGCTATCGTGATAAGGGAGTCTTCAAGCGGCTGGCCGAGTGTCTTCAGCACATTGGCCTTTTGCCACATGGAGTTTAACTGGGTCTCCATAGACTCGTCATCCGAGAGCGTGCTGCGGAAGAGCTCGCTTATAAGGTAGGCGATAGACTGTTTCCCTTTTCCCTCGTAATGCTCACTCAACTTCCTCCAGGCTTCTGCAGACATTGTCGTGTACAGCACCCCACTAAGGGGCTCGTCCTTCAAGGTGAGAGTAATTTGGGTGTGGGCTTCTCGATCCTTCGAGAGCCACTCTTCGCTTTCGATCGGGTGAGTCATCTCATCTGGCTGGGCTTCATCTCCACTAACGATATTCCATAGGCCTCGGACACCTAGAACCATTCGGACACGAAACTTCCACATCTGGAAGTTCGTTCCATCGTTTTCCAGTGAAGGCATGTCGTACAAACGACTTGAACCCGCAGATTTGACTGCTGCCGACATGGCTACAGTTGAAGACTTCATTTTCCTGGCCATCAAAGCTGAGGATGGGCCAGACATGTTTCGCGTAGGAATAGTTTAGATAGTGCTGTTGCTTGTCTAGTTTATAAGCCAGCGGGGCTCATAACCTTTTGTGAGTTGGCTCATGCAGGGAACTAGACAGAGGCAATAAAGCTCAGTGTTTCATCTTCGAACACTATATGTAACTAACCTAGACAGAGGCAATAAAGCTAAGTAGGTTAGTACTAAATAAATGAATGTGTGAGTAGGTATCTTACCTCAGTGTTTCGTCTTTGAACACTGAGGTGAAAAGAATCTCCGAGCACAGTGAAAATAGTCCATGCTTACATAAGGATGCTCATCGCACCAATAAGGAAACTAACAGTAAGTGCCAAAGAATGGTAGTGACAAGATGGGAGTTTCAACACCCCCAAGGCCGTCCGTCTTGTTGACATCGCGTTTCGCGTCTCTAGCACCCAGGTACGTCTCTGCACCATCTCCAGAGCCTAACCTGGCTGTTTCAGCGTTGTTTGACGTATTCAGAGTGTCTCTGTGGCTGCTCGACGCATCCGCGTGGCTGCCAATGCCATCCGTCTCGTCGACGGTGCGTTTCGCATCTCCAGTGCTCAGGTACGTGCCTGCACCGGTTCTATGGCTCACAACGTCCATTTTAGCTTTGTTTGGCATGTTTGACGCATCCGCTTGGGCTCTTGACTCGTCTGTCCAGCCCTCCAACTCATCCGCCTGCCCTTTCGACACATCCGCTTGGCCTCTGGGACCGTTCACGTTGTCTGCACGCCAACTCTCGCCTCCAAGGCGTACGCGCGGTACTCCACCGCTGGCTGGACCCTCCAACTCGATCAATGCAATTACAAGCATCTCTGACTTGTTTGAGGTGTCCACTGGCTCGTCGCCATTGCCACTCCTCGCCTTGTTTGGGCTGGCCGCAAGCTTCTGGGGCATAGGGTGCCCGCTCAAGCCGTGTGTGTTGCCATTTGTGGCACGGACATGCCTCTCCCCTTCGAGCGGCGGTCTATGCCGCTTGGGTAAGTGGATTATGGGCTTCGGGTGCCCATCCGTTTGGCTGAGGTAAGTGTCATGTTGACTTATGCTGATGTTTCACAGCGTTTTTAGGCTGTTTTCACAAGGATGGTATTGGGCCATTGCCCATTGTCATCTCTGACATCCTGTCTGCCGTATTGGGGGCTGGCGAAGCCATTCTGTCATTTTGATTTACCTTGTGCACGGTGCGCTGCCACTGCCCTCCGATCTCAGCCGTCTCCTGGACATCTCCCCTCGATGTTCCATTGGGCGCGTTTGGTGGGTCTCCCGGGTCTTTAGGGTAGATAGTTGTAGTGTTTGTACTGGGGATACTGGGGATACCAGCCAGCGAGTTGCTGCTGGGTTTCTCGTTGTGGAATTCAGTCATTTTGAGCTTGGATGGACGACTACTATGGTCTTCGTCACAATCTGTGTTGTGCGCAACTTCTGCGGCTGCACTGGCTCCTTCGATGCCTTTTCCTTTGACAATATCTGCAGTGCGCGCTGAGTCAGCGCTGTCCGACTTGAGGTGCAAGTCCTCTCAGAGAGGCTCATCTTGGTCACTCTGTTCCGCTGGCGGTTCGATAGCTATTGGTTCGTGGTCACCAAAAATGGCTGCGAGGTGGCTGTAGAGGGTGTGTGCGAGCTCATTGTGCATGAGTCGCGCGAGAAGAGAATCTGTGATTACTTCAAGTATAATGTACTTAGCCACTGCATTAGACTGGTTCCATGCTTTGAGTTCATGCGAATCAACTGGTTTTGGTGTTGCACCTGTGAGGTGGCTGACTACACCTTCCGCGCCTGCGCTATCAAGGATATGTGCGTGGTAAATTTTCCAATTTTGATTTTCTCGTGTGAGTTCAGGGAGTTTGAGGACCATTTCACTTGATCTTTTCGAGGTAAGGATATATCCTGTTTTCCACAAGGTTGCTCCTTCCACTAGGCAAGAGCAGGGCTCATAACCTCTTGAAAAAAGTGTGTTGGGGGTTGCTGCAGTGGACCTAGAGGACAGAAGCTGTAGAAAAGAAGTTGGTAACCCTGTAGTAACCTCAGTAGATATTCAAGCTACTGTATTAGAGTAGTACCTGTAGGTAACTACTACAAGTTAGTATGAGTAGAAATGAATGTGTAGGACTACTTACCCTCAGTAGATGTTCAAGCTACTGAGGGACTAATGGAAAATACTACTGTGTGCGCTAGGAAGGCCTATGTAAGCCACGCGGTCATGTGCGTAAGTACCTAGTAACGCGTGCTGGTTAATTTACAACAGAAATTTGTCTAAGTCCTCGAGCTACTTTTTATATATGATGGGCTGACATTGATACCAATGGTCCTGTGGCCTAGTGGTTAATGTTGCTGCCATGCTATTAAGCAGTGTCTTGTGTTCAATTCCTGCAGTGTCCTTTTTTTTGCCTTATTTTCTCTGACATAAAAATTCTATATGGGGAAAGAAGCTGTGCGAAAGTTTGCCACCAATTTGAACCCAGGTTGATTGTCAATCCAACCAGTGCACCTATGGTTCCCACAGTACAGGTAGTATTAGAATAGTGGTTGACAGGTGTCAACCGGTCTAAGATGACTTGTTTGAGAGAATAACCACCTATATGAATAATTCAGAATAATGTATATGACTTAGAGTAGAATAAATCCTATTAGACCCTCGGACTAATTACGGCCAGTGTAGACCAGGTACCCCTTGCCTTATTTGGTACCGCCGGCAGTGCTGACGTCAGCAGCCAATGCCGCCGCCCTTGCGCTCACTGTTGCACACAGTGAGCTCACCTATCTCCCTTATTTTTCATGCTACGAATGTGGGACTTTCACGTCCGTGATCCTCGGAAGCTCCGCAATCTATCCATAGTATACAATACTTAGAGTACATAGAAATTCCAATTACACCAACCACTAAACTTTTGTAGTCTCCACATACAAATAAATATGAATAATTACGTGACTCGAAGGACTATTATCAATGGGTGTTCTGGTGTTTCAACATATGAATAAATGTGAATATTTACTTAACTGGTGACACAACTACTGACGTGTAGTACATATCAAAGTTATGGTAGTTGAGCTGTGTCTGATTGCCTACAAGTCGACCTAGTACAACTTGTTAGCCAAGAGAGAAAAGGGTGAACATAGACGTATGGAAGCTTGTTTCAATCAAGTGCACACACTCTCTCTGCATGTTCTCCAGTGACTCCTGCTGGGTGATGTCTAGACAACACTGTCACACTCGCAAAAACTGTAGAACAAGTACAACTTACTCTTATTCTGGCTACAACCCCACAACTCAAACTGTTTCGCGACCTGATCTGGTTCCAGCTTCAAGACGTCCTCCCAGAAGTCCATAGCTGCCCGTTCGCATAGCAAGGCCATCAAGATGCAGTGGGTGTAAGCGTCCATATTAATGTAGGCCAGTCACTTACATCTCGAATAATATGATCCACAGTAGCATGGACATCGCGCATGGCAGCAGCATTAGTAGCGTGGACGCTCATCCCTTTCTCAGCTCGATGTTGCTGTAATTCGTCTTTGAGTTGCGCCTTTGCTTCATTGTCAAGATTCTGTAGGGCAGGGTCTTCGGCGACCATCTGGCGAAGCTGTACGAGCGAGTACTTGGAGCCCGGTGGTCGGGCTACCAATAGGTATTTATTGTTAGTTCACCTGGCGAATAAGTATGTCCAATGTAACTCTTACCTGTGTTTACTTTGAGCGCTTTGGCCCGAATTAAAGCATTGGAGAACAACACTTTGCATGACTTCTTGTAGTTGATATGGCCAGTGAGAAGTTTGGAGACCTTCTCGACAGCAATGCTATGTTCCTGCGCGATGTCACCAATCTTTTCACCGAGCTCTTCTGCTAGTTTTTTTTCACAGTATCGGAGAGGGTGGCCTCCTTCCACTTCCGTTCCTCATTAGTGATTCAACGTGTGGCCTTTTGCGCATCTGTGAGTGGTTCACTATGATGAATGTGGAGTGTCGGGCGTCCAGGGTTATGTGAATGCCAAGATGAGTTGTCGGCTGCATCGGGTATTCCAGCTGCATTCGGAGTGATTAATGGACGATGCGATGAGGGATCGGCATCATGCGCATCTGTAGTACCATGAGAACTTGTGACATTGGTGGCACAAGTCGTAGACGATGATGATGGGTGTTGCAATTCATGTGGTAACGGTGGGAGCTGGATCCCAGAAGATGGTGACAAGTTAGACAAAGACGTCACCACTTGAGGAGACAACAGCCACGAGAAGTGTGGCTCCAGGGACAGTGACTGGTTGGGTGGTGGTATGAGGACTGCCAGCGCTGGGGGACAAGTAACAGAAGTTGCTGTGAACATATATGAGACCTTGGGCCTATTGGCAGCAGGTGGCAATGACGCAAACTTACGGTATGGTGTTACATCCCCAGATGGAGTGGGTGGGTTCATGTCGAGGGCTTCCTTGACAAGGGCTTGTATACCAGCATCGTACCAGTTGATGTCTTCAAAAGGGTTGGCATTGCACGCTGTTTCACCTGGCAACTCCACTGGCCTTTCCCATGTATTGTGGGGAGGGAATACGTGCTGGTAGGTCAAGTGGTGACGAGGGGCCACGTATGTTGGATCAAACTTGGAGGCCGCCGTCGCGTCGTCCTGTGCGTCGACACTACCACTTGCCTGACCGAATGAAAAATTATATGCAGAACTGTTCAAGAGGGTGTCAGTGGAGGAGTACTCGGTGCTCTCCATTGTGTGCCGTCAGCATACAATGCGAAGGTGGACTTGAGCAGCTAACAATACTTGCAAGAAAAAAAAAGGTGGTGAAGACGTCGGACGTTGTGCATGGATGGATGGATGAGCAGAAAATGGATAGCGTACCACTGTCAATCCTTTGGGCTCTGAATTTGACATATATCAAACGTTTGATATATGGGCAACAACTTAGCCCGAGTAGCTCATTTGATGTGCCAGGATGCTCCGAGTTATATGTCAGAGTCACGTGAAACAGCTGATAAATAATTACACAAAGGACTTGAATATGTTGATACGATTGCCATCTGTAAGCTGGGTGTGCTGGTGAATGGAAATTCCAGTCAATTCAAATGAACAGGAGGACCACCAACTTACATGGCAATGCAGGTATGCAAACTGCTGCGATGACTCCACAATGACCTAGCATGCTATGTTTAGCATGATACTTACAGCTTGTACACACCTGGCCATGGATTGTCCCTAATCACCTTATCCAAGTGGAGGTTCTAACAGAAAACAATGAGTTGATTTGTTGAACCTAGCACGACCAACAGGGACACTCATGTGAGTTACTTTTCAGCATAAAACAAAAGAATCACATACCTAACATGGGCTCAGGGGGTATTGTGGAGTCACACAACATGCCCGGAAGGCGCAGGAGACATCAGTGGTAATCGATCCTGGCGAGAGACCATAGATTGTCCTGTAGGTATGCAAACATGTCAGTAACTTAGTATATAAAGACAACAGATTCCAACCTACTTGATCGTGTGGCTGTCAGAAGGTGATATGCCCACTCTACTATGTTGAAGCTTTGCTCTGAGCATTGAAGTGCCAATCGGACGTGGATGATACCTTACATAAGTAGTTTAGTAAGCTTTGCTCTGAGCGTTTGAAGTGAGATGTCCTTACATAAGTAATTTAAGTACTGAGTCAAGGCTCACCACTTGCTATATTGTATATGTGTACCCCACCTAGTACCTCCCAGCCCAGCCAGCAAGCCAAGGCTACGAAACACTGGCTTTCCAAGCCTGGGTAAGTCCTGTTATGACAAACAACATACCTCTCACCTTGACCAGCGTTAGAGAGGCCCAGAATGAGAAATCATGCATCCGAATGCAACGGTAAGTACTTGTTGTGCCTATATACTACTCTGGATTAATTTGGTCTTGTAGACTTCAGGAAAGGTACACTATATGTGTATTCTCCATGCTACTGACATCAACAGACGTAGGAGGAAGGCCATTATGGATGCACAAGTCCCCGCCCGTGAAATCAGCAACTGCCAAAACGATTATTGAACGTGTACAGAGGTACCTGAAGCATTTGACTCGGATCACGATCAAGCTTCCACTGGAAGCTGTTGGCAATCCACCCACCACGATGACATGGAACCAGTCCCCTCGACTCTGCCAGAACTCCGTGTTGCAATCCATGAATGGCAGATGGAGTGGGAGCCCAAGGCTGACTGGGACCACAACTTCAACCTCGCATTGTGCCAAGCTAGGGAGAAAAGCTGGAGTTCAGCCGATCGGTTCTTCAGGGAATGTGAAACCCATGCGCACATGGGTCGCTGCTTTATCCGTGCGCTTAGACAACTGGTCCATGAATTGTGCCATAGCAGAGGGTCCCGAGACAAACTATGTGACACATTCTTGCAAATTTTTGATCTTCTTGTTGCTGTTGTATCTGAGGTGAAGTTCTTCGAGGTGAAACTTCACAAGTTTGCACCCTCGAATCCACTTAGTAAATGTTCAGATATATGCATGTATGCAGTAGTTTAGCTAGCCTATTACTACCTATATACCATAATCTTTTCTTCTGGGCTATTAGCAAGTGATTTGTTCATGATTTCCTTGCGAAATATAGAAGTCAACATGCCAGAGCTCAGGTGTTTTGATGGCAAACAACATAGCAAATGGTTCGCTATTGCACCATTGTTCTCATTCGGCATTGTTGAATGCATTCACATGAAATTCATCCGATGTACAGGAGTTCCCTACCATGTATTCTAACCAACTGAATGTGATCCAGAATCCTCAAATGTTGCCGATGCACTGTGTTAGGTATTTCCATAGAATTCATATCACACTAAGTCGAGATGTGTCACGACTCACATCCTGATTCTCCTATGTAGTACAATGGTCTTGCTTAAGTGCTCTTACCACATTACATTATAATTCATATAACACATAGATTCCACTTTCCATTTCTTGTTTACATGTTGCTTCTTAGCCAGAAATCAAAGCATTTATACTTCTGTGTCACGTAGTACAAGAGTAATACAGTTTGGCTATGCTACTGAGAGTGTATGTTTACCTGGCTAGTGAACCAGTCTGAAAGTTCTGACGTAGAATCGACATCCATTCTCCTCGAGGAACCCTGTGACTTCTTCCAGAATGGCCCACCAGGCTTGGGCATCACACGCAGCTTGCCAGCATAGTAGGCCTTGTGGTAGTGCTTCAGAGCATCTTGGAACATTGTGTAGCTTTTATAAATAGCACCGCTAACATGAGTAACCCATATAGCGGCATTGTTCCTAAGTAGTACATAAAGTTAAGTCATTCAGAATTATTACTAAAGCACTTGGACATACCAATCAAAGAATATTCTGATTTCTTGACCGGCTGTGATAACATAGAACTTGCTGGGAGTGGGAATATTCTCAGGAAGAGTAATTTGCTTTGGATGAGGGACATCGGGGGGATATCTTGGCGTGTTGCGTGTAGGAGTCATGGAAGTTTGAGAGAGATTGTCGTGAAAGTTTGGGCCAGGGGTACAAGGGACGCGATCCACAGATCTCACAGGTATATGAGAACAGGGGGCCTTAGCACTAGGAAGTTTCTCAGTAATTTCTTTGTGCTGTTTTACTTTTCTTTCAATATAAGTGGTCTCTGAACCATCAGGGTTGGACTGAGTACGGGTTGTTTTGATCACGGTCTCAGTCTCCACAATAGTTCGTGTAGTAGTATAGCCTAAATCAGTTTATTAGTTTAAGCCGCAGTGCAAATGAATGTACAACATACCTTCATCAAAGGGATCGGAGGACGGCAAGGACGGCATCATATCAAAGGGTTGTTGGAAATTCAAATCACAGATAAGGATCTTTGATGTAATGCTTGAGTCACGTGCCAAAGTTAACTTTGTTTGGAGTCACACGATTAGCTAAGCCCTTAGCCCTCAATCTGAATCTCTCATTTTGTAATGGGTCACACGGGGTGTCAGAAGGCCAACCATACAGGTTTAGCAAGCTCCAAAGTACGGCGGGTTACCTCGTCTCGCCACTTAAATGCCCATAGCATTCGCCCAGTTCAACAAATCTTTGGCCCAAAGAAGATTGCAGAGCATGTGGCAGCTGTGAGAGAACACCACAATGCACATTTAAACGGTGAGTTAACTCTCATCTCCGACAATACAGGGTTCTGACATGCATAAAGCTATGACTCTTGAACAGAAGCAGGCGTTCATGGCCCTCTGTGAGAGACAGACCGACAGCTTCCTGCAATCCGAAATGGTGGGCGAAAACACTGAAGACTTTGGCGACAATAACCCAGACTTCAGGGCGTTTGACAACATCCTCAGTGGTACACACCCATTTGAAATCAGTCATGCAGGTGGGGAGTTCCAGGAGACAGCAAGGCATGTCTTGAATGCGATGCGCACCAAGTACGCTTCCCACCTCACATCTTGCAATGAGACTGATCCTTGACTACAGGCTTTTCGTCTCTCGTCAGTCGCGCAGAGATTATCGGAGCCGCAGGGACCGTGCACGCCTGCGGGCCATCGCTTTCGAACAGCAAATACCAGCAGCGGCAGAGGCCTACCTTACTTGGAGTTTCAAGCGTTCACAGCAAGGGCGCAGAGGGTTTTTTGAGGAACTTACTGATACCTCTGCTTGCAGCATGGATACTTGTACTGGGCAAGTCACGCTTAATGTTATAGACGTATTTCGTAAGTGACCCACTCTTCCGCAACTATCACTGAAGTTAATGACATTCAGGCACGGAAAAAGTAGCCTTCTCGATTTTCTCGACGGACCCTTACATTCTACCAGCAGTTGTCCGACAAGGCGCAGTTCCCTGCTCCCCTGTGAAGCCTATGCATTCGTTTTCCATCGACGCACTTGAATTATTTCGAGTTGCACGCAACTGCAACCCGCACTTCTCGATACAAGCTTTTGTTAGGACGCTATGTGACTTACAAGGAGTACGTATTAAACCTAATAAACATTGTTTTATTTTCATTTTGAACGTAGGTGGCCTTTCGGCCATATATTTCTCGCCAATTCACCATCGCCCTCAACCAATACCTGCAGATCTTGCGGTATGTGCGGCACATGACGTCAACTACAATTCATCGCACAGCCCCCCTTTGGCGTTTGAAGAACGCATGTCCCGCGTGCACATATACTCTACAAGGCGAGCCAGAATTGTGATTTTCTTTACTTTACACAATGGATGGCAATGACTCTTTGAAGCGCGCCACGCGACAAGCAGAAGATGCAGATGAAGCAGACGAAGCGAGCACTCAGTGTCCTGGCAAATCTGAAGAACTCCTCCCAGGGCAAGTTCTCGCATGCGATCGGTACCTTACACGGGAACAGGTTGACATGTTTGCCAAGAATCACCCGGTTGATATTGATATGCTTACTGAGGTATGGATGGTTCCCTTTGTGACACAGGAGATGTTCATGACTTAATACAGGGCAACGAAGACAATCCATGTGCCGGTCGCTGGAAAAATATGAAAGACCAGCACACTGCTAGGATGTGGAGTGTATTCGATGAGACAGGAATCTTTATGGCAGTTTGCCGCCATGGCTTCTCACTAGTGATCGCTGATATGGTTCGGAGCGGTGAGAGGTGAGCACGATGTCTTCTTCTGATTTCCTCTCTCACATTATACAGAGCTAAGTATCCACTTGCTGTGGTATCGAGGCTCCTTGATGCATTTGGCAAGGGACTTGGCGGTGGATATGATATCGGGTGCAAGTTCAAAACTACATTATCTAGGAGCTCACTTGCCGAACCTGCCCGGCTTCTCGCACACACATCCCTCGTCGGATCGTTCCATGGGCATGCCCATGGGCGCCTGTGCCAGCTCGACCATCTTGCAACATACGTTGAAGGACTCAGCCTTGAAGACCTGGAAGGTTGTGAGCGTGCATTCTCAAAGTCAAATGCGCTTGCATCCACAGTTCGTTATTCCGGGATATTCCATCGCAGGCAGGCCATCGCTAATTACTTCAAACACAATGATGAGTACGATGTCTACGCTAATCTATGTACGCACATTTTCCCTCAGCGTTATGGGAATATATGGCTCACTTGTACAGCGATGTTCCTACATAACAACTACAAACAAGCCTTGAGCATCCTCGGAGAGACCCGGGAGCGCCTGCCACAGCTCAAACATGAGCTTAATATTACTGACGATTCGGTTTTTCATGCGTGGCTCGCTGAAGAACGGGCCTACCTTTTGTCTCAGAAGAAGGAGCCCGAAGAGGAGACTGCGCAGATGACATATTGGCAAAGACTTGTCAACCTTACTGCTAGCAGGTACGTCATCACACAGATACATTCTTATTCTTATAACTAACAATCCATCAGAGAACGCCTTGCAGCCACTGAATCATGGTCGGTTATCACATCAAAAACTGCCACGCATGACCTTGGATGTGATACAACATCCACGACAAGGCTAGAGACCACACGACGTCACGCTCAAGAGACCTATGACAAAGACCTAGTCGCTGTACAGGAGCTGGAGGTGAAGTTAGGGATCACTTCTCGCTGGAAGCCTGGAGATGTGGAGTGGCAGAATGCGGGCCATTTGGTGGCCCAACGGAAGTACCAACGCGCCCTCGACCACTTGGAGAGTTTAGTTGTTGCTCGCATTTTTGAACTCAGGAAAATGAACTGAGCAGGCACTGGTGAGTTGCTAATCAATGAAGTACTTTGTGATGACAACTGACGCTCTTTCAGGGTACAAGCTACGCAAGCATATAGGTAAGGTGTTGCAAGCACGTTCGTCAGCAATCAAGACTGCATTGGACCAATATAATATCACTGCTCAATCCCTTTCTCCCCCGTGCCATACACTTACTCTTGAGGAAGTGGTTGAGTACACATTCTTATCCAACTTCCAGCTACTTCAAGACACTCGCGAGGACATATTACAGTGCCCCTGGGCCAGTCCAATGGTATGCCTTGTGTTGGACATGTTTTTCAAGATGTGTCGTGCACAAGAAGAAATCATACGACTAAATGTTGAGATATGTCGCTTTGTCACATATCTCCAAGACGAAGATTGGTATCTCCGTGCCTGTGAAGAGAAATTACTCACCTCACACCCCGCCCTTGCCTATCAGATCCAAGTCCTTCGAAATGTGCACAGACGGTTCAATAGCTCCCATGTAGAGCGCCTAGTGGCAATTACCAGATGTAACGGACTCACTTTTTATCTTATCTAATCTGTGATTAGATGACATCTTATCTTATCGTACCGTAGTATCTTATCTAGTGCGTCTTATCTGTAGGCCTGTCTGGACTACAGCCTCGCGCTGTACATGCTGTACCCCTTGACGTCGTTAGCATAGCCTCGTACAGCATACAGCCTCATGGATAGCCTCGCACAGGACACGTGTAGTGTAGTATATATACTGCTGCAATCCAGCACCCAGAGGCTCTCCATTCGAGCTCTCTTTGGGTTTTCGCTCTAAGACGCTTGTATCCTACTTCCTCCTCAGAGTCTCGACGTGTGGTAGTTCTTTGGGTTGTTTGCCCTTAGGGTTGTCTCACTAGAGCTTGAATCTACCCATTCACCACTTTGTCTACCACGCGCTTGCTCAGCCTTATAGAGCAACTATACCCGGACTCCAGGGTTAAGGAGCTTTGTTTCACACCGTTCACGTTCGTACATGGCCAGCCTTTTAGTGCCGTTCCCTGTAGCCCACTTGGGTTTGGGAGTTTCTAGTACCGTTACCCTTACGTATCATACACCAGCCCAGGGTCGTGCCTGGTGTCTGTAGGGCGGCTCCCATTCAAACGCGGTTCGCACCCGCAAGGAGATTGAGCCATAGTCACATCGTAGTTCCTCCGTCCGTGGAGAGGTAGACCCGTGATCTGCAGCCAGTGGCCGTTTGTCTTCTGCATAGCTGTGCCACTGC
>Ga0307518_10000703_pt1 | contig 25120 bp, 19 predicted proteins | sample 25_EM_MG_FD_203889 | JGI IMG/M metagenome (GOLD analysis project Ga0307518, IMG submission 203889) | Populus trichocarpa ectomycorrhiza microbial communities from riparian zone in the Pacific Northwest, United States - 25_EM | ecosystem: Host-associated > Plants > Roots > Unclassified | place... | reverse complement strand
CACACGAGGCCAACGCCTCAGTCGGACTCGGCAGGTGCCACGGCTTGCGAGAGGCCGCTGGAAGCGGCATCCGCCTCGAGATGGGCCGCGATCAGGTCCAGCAGCTTGTCCGTGTCGACCGGCTTGGTCACGTAGTCGTCCGCGCCCGAAGCGAGTGTCCGCGCCTTGTCCTCGGCGGTCGCCTTCGCGGTGACGGCGATCACGGGCAGGTCTTCGTGCGCGGCCTCGGCGCGGATCGCGGTGATCGTGGCGTTGCCGTCCAGTTCGGGCATCATCACGTCCATCAGGACGAGCGCGGTGTCCTCGTGCCGTTCCAGCGCCCGGATGCCCGCGACGCCGGTCTCGGCGTAGATGACCTCCAGGCCGTTGCGTTCCAGCACGGCGGCCAGCGCGAAGACGTTGCGCAGGTCGTCGTCGACGATCAGGATCTTCTCGCCGTGGAACCGCTGCGACGGCGTCACCGGGATCACCTGCGGCACGGCCATGATCAGCGGGACACCGCTCGCCTGAGTGGTCGGGACGACCAGGTTCGCCGCGCTCACCGGCAGGTACAGGGTGAACGTGCTGCCCTTGCCCGGTTCGCTGCGGACCCGCAGTTCGCCGCCGAGCAGTTCCGTCAGCTGCTGGCTGATCGACAGGCCCAGCCCGGTGCCGCCGTACTTGCGGCTGGTGGTGCCGTCGGCCTGGCGGAACGCGTCGAAGATGATCGCGAGTTTGTCCGGCGCGATCCCGATCCCGGTGTCCTCGACGGCGAACGCGAGGACACCGGGGGCGTTGCGGAGCGAGTCGGCTTCGACTTCGCCCGGGTCGGCCATGCGGATGTGCAGGCGCACGCCGCCTTCGTCGGTGAACTTCGCCGCGTTGGACAGCAGGTTCCGCAGCACCTGCTGCACGCGGTGTTCGTCGGTGTGGATCGACGAAGGCACCGGCGGGTCGATGAGGACGGCGAACTCGAGGCCCTTGTCCGAAGTGAGCGGACGGCAGATCGATTCGACGTACTCGACCAGTTCGGGCAGCGTGACGTCGGACATCTGCAGGTCTAGGTGCCCGGCCTCGACCTTGGCCATGTCGAGGATGTCGTTGATCAGCTGCTGCAGGTCGCTGCCCGCCGAGTAGATCGTCCGCGCGAACTGGATCTGCTTCTCCGACAGGTTCCCGTCCGGGTTCTCCGAGAGCAGTTTCGCGAGGATCAGCGCGCTGTTGAGCGGAGTCCGCAGTTCGTGCGACATGTTCGCCATGAACTCGGACTTGTACTGCGACGCCATGGTCAGCTGCCCGGCACGCTCTTCCAGCTCCTGCCGCGCCTGCTCGATCTCGCTGTTCTTGACCTCGATGTCGCGGTTCTGTTGCGCCAGCAGCGCCGCCTTCTCCGCTAGATCCGTGTTCGACCGCCGCAGTTCCCGTTGCTGCGCCTGCAACTGCTCGGACCGCGCACGCAGTTCCTGTGCCAGGCGCTGGGATTCGGTCAGCAGGGCCTCGGTGCGCGAGTTCGACTGGATGGTGCTGACGTTGACCGCGATGGTCTCCTTCAGCTGTTCCAGCAGGTCGATGTGGACGGTGCTGAAGGCGTTGATGGTCGCCAGTTCCAGCACACCGAGCACCTCGCCCTGGAACAGCACCGGCAGCACGATCACGTTCACCGGGGCGGCCGAACCCAGTCCCGACGAGATGAGCGCGTACTCCGGCGGCGCTTCGTGGACCAGTATCGTGCGCCGGTCGACGGCGGCCTGTCCGATGAGCGATTCGCCGGGGGAGAACCGCAGCCCGGTCTGGGATTTCGCCAGCCCGTAGGTGGCGATGCTCTCCAGGACCACTTCTTCCTGCTCGTCCTCGCGGGCGAGGAAGAACGCGCCCTGCTGCGCGGACACCAGCGGCGTCAGCTCGGACAGGATCAGCGACGCCACGGACGCGAGGTCGCGGTGCCCCTGCATGAGCGCCGACAGCCGCGCGAGGTTGGTCTTGAGCCAGTCCTGCTCGCGGTTCGCCCGGGTGGTCTCCTTCAGGTTCGCGATCATCATGTTGATGTTGTCCTTGAGTTCGGCCACCTCCCCGGACGCGTCGACGGTGATGTGCCGGGTCAGATCGCCGGCGGTCACCGCGGTGGCCACCTGCGCGATCGCGCGCACCTGGGTGGTCAGGTTCCCGGCCAGCTGGTTCACGCTTTCGGTCAGCCGCGACCACGTGCCTGCGACCCCGGGCACCTCCGCCTGGCCGCCGAGCGTGCCGTCCGTGCCGACCTCGCGGGCGACACGGGTGACTTCGGAGGCGAAGGCCGAGAGCTGGTCGACCATCGTGTTGATGGTCGTCTTGAGTTCGAGGATCTCGCCGCGCGCGTCGATGTCGATCTTCTTCGACAGATCGCCCTGCGCCACCGCGGTGGTCACCGTCGCGATACTGCGGACCTGGCCGGTCAGGTTGTCGGCCATGACGTTCACGTTGTCCGTCAACGCCTTCCACGTGCCCGCCACGTTCGGCACCCGGGCCTGGCCGCCGAGGATGCCTTCCGTACCCACCTCGCGCGCGACGCGGGTGACCTCGTCGGCGAACGCGCGCAGCGTCTCGACCATGCTGTTGATCGTCTCGGCGAGGACGGCGACCTCGCCCTGCGCGTCGATCGAGATCTTCTTCGACAGGTCGCCGTTCGCCACCGCCGTCGTCACCGTGGCGATGCTCCGCACCTGGTCGGTGAGGTTGGTGGCCATGACGTTGACGTTGTCGGTGAGGTCCTTCCACGTCCCGGCGACGCCGCGCACCTGCGCCTGGCCGCCGAGCTTGCCTTCGGTCCCGACCTCGCGCGACACCCGGGTGACTTCGTCGGCGAACGCCGACAGCTGGTCGACCATGATGTTGACGGTGTTCTTCAGCTCCAGGATCTCGCCGCGCGCGTCGACGATGATCTTCTGCGTCAGGTCGCCCTTCGCGACGGCGGTGGTGACCTGGGCGATGTTGCGGACCTGGTCGGTCAGGTTGTTCGCCATGAAGTTGACGTTGTCGGTCAGGTCCTTCCACGTCCCGGCGACACCGGGCACCTGCGCCTGGCCGCCGAGCCGCCCGTCGCTGCCGACCTCGCGGGCGACGCGGGTGACTTCGTCGGCGAACGACGAGAGCTGGTCGACCATCGTGTTCAGCGTGTTCTTGAGTTCGAGGATCTCGCCCTTGGCATCGACGGCGATCTTCTGCGACAGGTCGCCCTTCGCCACCGCCGTGGCCACCTGGGCGATGTTGCGGACCTGCGCGGTGAGGTTGTTCGCCATGAAGTTGACCGACCCGGTGAGGTCGCGCCAGGTCCCGGCGACACCCGGCACCTGCGCCTGTCCGCCCAGCTGACCTTCCGTACCGACCTCACGCGCGACTCGCGTGACTTCGTCGGCGAACGACGACAGCTGATCCACCATCGTGTTGACGGTCGTCTTGAGTTCGAGGATCTCGCCGCGCGCGTCGACCGTGATCTTCTGCGTCAGGTCGCCCTTCGCGACGGCGGTGGTGACCTGGGCGATGTTGCGGACCTGGTCGGTCAGGTTGTCGGCCATCTGGTTCACCGAGTCGGTGAGCCCGCGCCACGTCCCGGCCACGCCCGGCACGGTCGCCTGGCCGCCGAGACGGCCTTCGCTGCCGACCTCACGCGCCACCCGCGTGACTTCGTCGGCGAACGACGACAGCTGGTCGACCATCGTGTTCAGCGTGTTCTTGAGTTCGAGGATCTCGCCCTTGGCGTCGACGTTGATCTTCTGCGAGAGGTCGCCCTTCGCCACCGCCGTGGCCACCTGGGCGATGTTGCGGACCTGGTCGGTCAGGTTGTCCGCCATCAGGTTCACCGAGTCGGTGAGGTCACGCCACGTGCCCGCCGCGCCGGGGACCTGCGCCTGACCGCCGAGACGGCCTTCGCTACCCACTTCGCGCGACACCCGGGTCACTTCGTCGGCGAACGACGAGAGCTGGTCGACCATGATGTTGACGGTGTTCTTGAGCTCCAGGATCTCGCCACGCGCGTCGACGTTGATCTTCTGGGTCAGATCGCCCCGCGCCACCGCGGTGGTCACCTGGGCGATGTTGCGCACCTGGTCGGTCAGGTTGCTGGCCATGACGTTGACGTTGTCGGTGAGATCACGCCAGGTGCCCGCCACCCCCGGGACCTCGGCCTGACCGCCGAGCCGTCCTTCGGTGGCGATCTCGCGGGCCACTCTGGTGACCTCGGTCGCGAAGCGGGAAAGCTGCTTGATCAGGCCGTTGACCGTCTTCGCGACTTCGGCGAACTGACCCTGCAGCGGCCGTCCGCCGACCTCCAGCGGCATCGGCTCGGACAGATCACCCTCGGCGACCGCGCCGAGGACGCGGTTGAGCTCGGCCGTGGGCCTGCTCACGTCCTCGATCAGCCCGTTGACGACGTCGACCGCGGTGGCCCAGCCGCCGGGGCCGATCTCGGCCGCGACGCGCTCGGTCAGCCTGCCTTCCTTGCCGACCGCCTCGCGGACACGCAGGAGCTCGGTCACCAGTCGCTGGTTGCGCTCGGCGATGTCGTTGAAGGCGCCCGCGAGCTGGGCCGCGAGCCCGTCGCCGTGCGCCACGAGCCGCCGCCGGAAGTTGCCGTCCCCGAGGTCACGAGCCGCCGCGAGCAGGCGTTCCAGGGTCGCTTCGTCCACCTGGCCGCCACCACCTTCCACGGGGATCCGGTCCCTTTGGGAGTGCTGTGTCATCTGTGTCGACCCTCTCCACCACGCATGCCAAGCCATGGTCGTCGCATCAGCGTGCCATGATTCGACCTACACTTCGAGCCAGTCCGCCCGCTCACACTGCGCTACCCGCCAGGCAGGAGGAGGTCCGGGAATGGTGTCACGGCCGGCCCCGGCCTCGACGTCGCTCCCCTCGGAGTCGTCGACGGCGACCAGCGAGGGCGCGCTGCCCGAATCCGGGCGGTTCTGGCGTGAGCTGCTGGAAGACGTCCGTGACGCCGTGCTCGTGCAGGACGTCGGCGGCGCGTTGCGCTGGTCGAATCCCGCCGCCCGCGAACTGTTCGGCGGCGGCCGCCCGATACTGACCGCCGAAGGTCCCGACGTCGGGCATGTCGAGCACACCGGCCGCCGGTTCCCGGCCAGGATCCGGACGCTGCCCGGCGGCTGGCACGCGTGGACGGTGACCTCCGCGGTCGCGGCCGACGGTCCCCGCGTGGACGGCTTCCTCGCCGCTTCGGCACCCCGGCTGGCCTCCGCGCGGGGACGGCACGGGACGGCGAAGGTGATCGCCGAGGTCGCCGCCGCCGAGCTCGCCGATTGCGTGTTCGTGCTGCTGCCGACTACCCGGGGCCGGTGGGAATGGTGGAGCTGCGATCACCGCACCAACCACGGGCACGGCCGGATCCGCCGGGTCCCCGCCCAGCTCGCGCCGGTGCTCGCCGGCACCTTCGCCTCCACCGAGGAACCCGAGGCCAAGGCCGTCCCGGAGGAAGAGGTCGCGACGCTGCCCGCGATCGTCGCGGAACGGCTCGCCGTCCATCCGTCCGTGACCGTCGTCTCACTGGGGTTCGACGGCGGCGCCGGGGTCACCGGGGCGGTGGTGCTCGGCAGGCGCGGCGCGCCCGCGTTCGGCGAGGACCATCCGCGCGCGGTGACCGAGTTCGCCCGCGCGGCCGGGACGGCGCTGGCGAACGCGCATCGCTACGCCCGCCAGGAAGAGGCCACCCGCGGCCTGGAGACCACGCTGCGCCCGACACCGCCGCCGGACGTCCACGGCGTCAAGTTCGACGTCTGGTACGAGCCGTCGGGCGGCTTGCTCGACGTCGGCGGCGACTTCTACGACGTCTTGCCGCGCGAAGGCGGCGGCGCGATGTTCGTCCTCGGCGACGTCTGCGGGAAGGGCGCCGAGGCGGCCGCGCTCACCGGCCGGGTCCGGCAGACCCTCGCCGCGCTCGACCTCGTCGAGCACGACAACACCACGTTGCTGAGCCTGCTCAACTCCCTGCTCATCACCGGCGGCAGCGGCCGGTTCGCCACGCTGGTGCTCGGTTCGGTGCTGGCGAACGAGGACGGTCTCGGCGTCACCTTGGCCTCCGGCGGGCATCCCGCGCCGCTGGTGGTGCGCCGCCGGGGCGGCGTCGACGAGATCACCCTGCCCGGCACGCTGGTCGGGATCTCGCCGCAGGCCCGGTTCGCCGAGACGGCCATCCGGCTGGCCGAGGGCGACGTCTGCCTGCTCTACACCGACGGCATCACCGAAGCTCGCCACCACGAACGGCCGTCGGACCTGTTCGGCGACGAACGCCTGCGTGAACTGCTGGCCGGCTGCCAGGGGATGTCCGGCCGCCAGGTGGTCGCCCGGATCCGTTCCGCGGTACGGGAATGGCTCGGCAGCGGGACACACGACGACATCGCCGTCCTCGCCATCGAGGCCTCACGACCCGTTCAGTAGCCGCACCACCGCCCGCTCCACGATGTCGCGGGCCTCGTCGGGATCGGACACCTTCTCCGCTCGCCGCGTCGCACGCGCGATCGTCCGGTCCCGGCGGTAGGCGGTGATCACGCGAGGGTCCACATAGGACCGTCGTGCCACGGCGGGTGTGTTTCCGAGTCCTTCGGCGACTTCGGTCATCACGGCCTTCTCGACCCGCTTCAATCCTCGTTCGCTGGAAGGCTTTTCGGTCTCCGCGAAGGCGGATGCGGCCAGGACGGTGGCGTTCCAGGTGCGCAGGTCCTTGGCCGTGAAGTCGTCGCCCGTGAGTTCCTTGAACCGCTCGTTGAGGTCCTCGGCCCGGATCTCCTGCCAGCCGCGACCATTCCGGTAGGCGAGCAGGCGCACCTCGTCGCCGCGGGCTCGCCTGAGCGAGCGGATCAGCCGGACGAGGCCCTCGTCCCGCAGCCGGACCTTCCGCTGGATCCCGCCTTTCGCCGGGTAGTCGCAGAGAAGACAGTCGTCCCGGATCGAAACGTGCTCGCACAGCAGGGTCGCCACCCCGTGCGTGCCGTTCTCGTCGGCGTAGGTTTCGCCGCCGGTCCTGAACACCCCGAGGTCGAGCATGCGGAGCGCGCCGGCGAGCACCCGTTCGCGAGTGAGACCGCGGGAAGCGAGATCTTCCTGGATGGTCCGGCGGAGCGCGGGCAGCCGCCGTGCCAGCGCGAGGACGCGCTCGTGCTTCTCCTCGTCACGGGCCCGTCGCCATTCGCCGTGGTAGAGATACTGCTTCCGCCCGGCGTCGTCGACCCCGACGGCCTGGATGTGGGTGTTCTCGTGCGGGGAGATCCACACGCGCCGCCACGCGGGCGGGATCGCCAGCGCCTCGATCCGCTCGATCGTCTCCTCGTCCTTCACCGGTTCGCCGTCCGGCGTGAGGTAACCGAAACCCCGGCCTCTTCGCCGCCTTCCGATACCGGGGGACCCCAGATCCGCTCGCCGCAATCGCATGCGCGGCGAATACCCCCGGTGATCGCGGTTCATACCCATGGTTCGGCGAGGCCGCTCCGGGGTAGCCGGGGGCGAACACGACTTCAGGAGGGAACCGATGGCGACATCGCTGAACGGACGCCGCGTGGCCATCCTCGCCGCGGACGGCGTGGAACAGGTCGAGCTGGTCGAACCGCGCAAGGCGGTCACGGACGCCGGGGCGACGGCGGAGGTCGTCTCGCTGGAACCCGGCGAGATCCAGGCCATGAACGGCGACATCGACAAGGCGGACAAGTTCCCCGTCGACCGGGTCGTCAAGGACGTCACCGTCGACGACTTCGACGCGCTCGTGCTGCCCGGCGGCACGATGAATCCGGACAATCTGCGCGCGGACGAGGACGCGGTCCGTTTCGTGCGCGACTTCGTGAACAGCGGAAAGCCGGTCGGGGTGATCTGTCACGGGCCGTGGACGCTGGTCGAGGCCGACGTGGTCCGCGGCCGCACGCTCACGTCGTACCCGAGCGTGCGCACCGACATCCGCAACGCCGGCGGCACCGTCGTCGACCAGGAGGTGGTCGACGACAACGGCCTGATCTCCAGCCGGAACCCCGGTGACCTCCCCGCGTTCTGTGCCGCGATCGTGGCCCGATTCGCCGGCTAAACGAGTGGCGCGCGTCACAAGGATGGGGGATCGTGGTGGCAGAGGAGGAGGTGCCGCGATGACCGTGCATGCCAGACGCTACGGCCGTTGGTGCCGTGAGCACTTCGAGACGGAGCACGAGCCGGACCAGCGGCCGCCGGGCGAGACCGAGTCCGCTCCCGAGGTCACCGACGCCCAGGCCGAGCAGGCCCAGGCCGGTGACGCCCCGGAAGCGAGACCGGGCTCGCTCAACTGAGCGGTCGCCGGTACCAGACCCGTTTCGGGCCGGGCAGGCCGATCCGCGAGACCAGATCGGTCACCACGCCGCCGATGATCAGCCACAGCAACGCGGCGAGGCCGTCGTTGAACAGCGTCCGGAGTTTGAGTCCTTCCGGGGTGAACAGGTTCCGCAGCCCGAGCGAGACCGCTCGCGACCACTGGTCGATCAGCCGCGCGAACCCGTTCCCCGGATTGGCTTCGCCGAACACCAGCAGGATGTGCACGATCAGCACGAGCGCGAAGATCCAGCACACCGCGTGGACGAGGGCGTTGACGATCCGCACGACGCGGATCCTGGCCGGCGTCTGTTCGACGATCTCTTCCGGTGGCTCACGCGGGTCGTTGACGTAGGTCATCGCCGTCTCCCATCATAGTCCACTGTGGACACCCGGCCGGGCGGTCGCTCAGCCGGGAGGTCCTGGCCTGCTCTTCGTCGGGGGGCTCGGCCGGGTCTTGCTCGGCTTGCCCGAGGTGCTCTGCCGGTCGCTGGCGGCGGTCGTGTCCTTCAGTGCCGAGGTGGCGCCGACGCTTTCGGTGGCACCGGACGGATCCGCGGAGGCGGGCGCGTCTTCGGTCACCACGACGGTGCCGTTGCTTGCCTTCGGGCCGCTGGTGGCCACCTCGGCCGCTTCCGAGGACCGCGGCCCCTGGCCCGCCACCGGGGCGGACGAGCCGGTCGCCGCGGGGGGAACCAGGCCGCCCGGCCGGACCGGCTGGTCCGCCGGGGTCTGGTTCATCGCGAGCAGCACCCCGACGGTGATCGCGGCGGCGGGCGCGCTGATGGCGGCGACCACGGCCGCCCGTTTGCGGGTGGCGGGCGCGAGGTGGGCGACCTTCGTGCCGGTGGAATCCTCCAGCAGGATCCGGGAGATCGCCGCGGCCGTCGGGCGCTGCGACGGCTTCCGCGCCGTCATCCCGCGCAGCAGCGTCGTCATGGTCGCCGACAGCCCGGCGGGGATCCGCGGCGGCCGGTGCAGCCGCCCGACCGCGGCCTCGACCGGCGTCCCGGTGTACTCCCGTTCCCCGGACAGGCATTCGAGCAGGACCAGGCCTAGCGAATAGACGTCGGCGGGCGGGCCGACGTTCTCGCCGCGGACCTGTTCGGGCGCCATGTACGCCGCCGTGCCGACGACGCCGCCGGTCTCGGTCACCCTGGTCGCGTCGAAGGCGTGCGCCACCCCGAAGTCGCCGATCAGCGGACCGTCGTCGGCGATCAGGATGTTCGCCGGTTTGAGGTCACGGTGGGTGATGCCGTGCGCGTGGACGTGCGCGAGCGCGTCGGCCAGCCGGGCGGTCAGCTCGACGACCTCGTCCTGGGGGAGCGGGCCGGACCGCAGCCGCTGGGCCAGGTTCGGCCCGTCGACCAGGCGCATCGTGAGGTAGGTGTAGCCGTCGTCGGAGCCCGCGTCGTACAGCGGGACGAGCCCGGGGTGACGGACCGCGCTGAGGGTCTGGATCTCCTGCTGACGGCGGCGCTCGTCCCGGGTCATCGTGTCGGCGTGGAACAGTTTCAGCGCCACTTCGCGCTGTTCGAGCAGGTCACGGGCGCGGAAGACGCGTGCGGTCGCGCCGCGCCCGAGCAGTTCGCCGACCTCGTAGCGGCCGGCGAGCCGGCGCGGAAGATGGTCCGGGTCGTGGACGTTCAGGCTGAACCGGCGTTGCGTGGTCCCGGCATCGGGTTCTTCCTCCTCGTCACCACGCGAACCCGCGTCGTCCATCGGTGCTACCTCCGTCTCACCGGCCGAACGCCGTATACCCGGTCCGGCCCCGGGCGAAACAAGGTTGGGGAGCCTACCGGAGACGGTCCGCGGGTTCACCCCGAACGGCGGGCAACCCCGGCGCGGGCCGTACGTCTCGTGGTCATGAAGCCGAACCGGTGGGCCGCGCTCGCCGCCGCCGCACTGACCGCCCTGGCCGTCTTCACCCCGCCCGCCACCGCGGATCCGCTGGTGCCCAAGGGTTTCGCTCCCGCGTCGACGAGCTGGACCGGGCCGTCACGCGGATTCGTCCTCGGGTTCTCGCCGTGCGGGAAACCGGGATGGTGCGCGTCCCTGCTGTCGACGACCGACGGCGGCAAGCGGTGGCGGCGCGCGGGCGAACCGCCGATCTCGTTGCCGGACAACCACAATCAGGTCAAACTCACGGTGATCGACGAGCGCGACGTCTTCCTTTCCGACGGCACCCGGCTGCTCGCCAGCCACGACGGTGGCGGCAACTGGTCCGAGGTCAGGCTCGCCGGGGTCCGGGAGCCCTTCTATATTTCGAAAATCACCGAAGCAGGCCCTCGGGTGTTCGCGATGGTGACCGGTTTCGGCACTCCGTCGACGACGACGCTGTACGCCGGGATCTCCGGCACCCGGCTTCTCCTGCCGGTCCCGGGATTCACCGTCACCGGCTCCACGACCTACGGCGACATCGCCACGAGCGGCGGGGTGCAGGTGTCCATGGGTGCGGACTACCGCGTCCAGAAGTACTGGACGTCTTCCGACGGCTTGACCTTCGCGACCGCGCCGCCGCCCTGCCCGGCGGACGGTTCGGCTTCGCTGAGCGGAGTCCGGCGAGGGCAGGTGCTGGCGCTGTGCAGCGGGGGACCGGGGACACCGCAGCCGGGGGCGACCGTCCGGCGGCTGTGGCGCGCGCCGAAGCTCGGCGGGCATTTCACCGGGACGGCGCAAGCGCCGACGCTCGGGATCAACCAGAGCTTCAGCGCGGCTTCGCCCACGGCGGCGACCGTCGCGGCGGAAGGCGGCGGCACCGGATTCCTGCACAGCACCGCCGACGGCGGGACCACCTGGACGACGACCGTGCTCAGCGGCCGCGGGGTCTGCCTCAACGATCTGGACTTCCCGGACGAACGGGTCGGCGTGGTCGTGGACGGCCTTCCCGACGCCGAGGGCGGGTCCGCCGTGTATCGCACCACCGACGGGGGACGCACCTGGCGTGAACTCGGCTTCGGGTGATCGTCGCAGGTAGCCAAGGCCCTTGGGGAGGTTCACGGGGGTGCACGCCATGTCGTAATCTGTGTACGGTCCGTCGATGTCGAGGGAGCCGTGGGCGCGTTCGCGTGGCCCGTGCGCGGCTGAAGGGTGGAACGTGTCCATGACTTCGGACGAGGTCCGGTCTGTGCCGAGGCGCCCGCTCCCCCTCGACTACAGCAAGCCCAATCTCGCCCGGATGAAGGACGTCCTCCTCGGCGGGCACGACCACTACGAAGTCGACAGGCGTGCCGTCGAAGACCTGCTCGCCCTCGCCCCGGACGCCGCCGCGATGGCCAAGGAGTTCCGCGCCTGGGCGAACCGGGTGGTCCGCTTCCTCGCCGACGCCCGCGGTATCGACCAGTTCCTCGACCTGGGCTCCGGGCTGCCGACCGCGGAGAACACCCATCAGGCGGCGCAGCGGTACAACCCGGACGCGGTGGTCGTCTACGTCGACCACGACCCGGTGGTCCAGGCGCACGGCCTGGCGCTGCTGGAGGACCACCTCGTCCACGTGAGCGGCGCGGATCTGACCGATCCGGCGCGGACCCTCGCCGATCCGGTGGTCGCCGAGCACATCGAACTCGACCGCCCGGTCGCGGTGATCCTGAACTCGGTGCTGCACCACATCGAAGACCTCGGCAAGGCTCGGGCCGTCGTGCGCGCCTACGTCGACGCGATCGCGCCGGGGTCCTACGTGCTGATCACGCACGACTTCACGCCCGGCGAGGGCTCGCGTGGCGCGCTCGCCCGGAAACTCGACGATCTGATGGCCGGCACCGGGCACCGCACGGTGCACCGCGGCCGCGACGAGATCGAGTCGCTGTTCGACGGGCTGGAGATCCTGGAGCCCGGCGTGGTGCACCTGCACGAATGGTGGCCGGAGGGCCCGCGTCTGGCGCCGCTGACGGAGCTGAACCACCTGAGCCTCGGCGGTGTGGGGCTCAAGCCTTAGGGACTGTCAAGCCTTCAGCGAGTCGAAGAACGCCGTCAGTTCGTCGTGGGCGGTCCCGAAATCCTCGGTGTTGCCGGTGATCGCCAGTTCCAGCGTCTCGCCGTCGGACAGTTCCAGCGTCAGGTACGAGGTGAGCTTCCGGCGCGGGAAACCGCCCGCGACGATGTCCGAGAACGGGATCCGCCGGGCGCCCGGTTCGGCGCGCAGATCGTCGAGGCCGCGCTCGCGCAGCTTCCGGATCCGCTTGCGGTCCGACACGCCGCGCCCGCCGATCAGGCCGGCGAGGCCGCGGCGGATCAGCACCGAACGCGCCATCGGCAGCAGCACCACCTCGGCGTCGCAGACGATCAGGTCGTAGAGCTTCCGTTTGGCCTTCAACGCCGTGAACACCCCGAGCATGCGGGCTTCGGCGGGATCCGGCTCCGGCTGGGGCTCCTGTTTGCAGAAGTAGGCGGCGGGCACGCTCAGCAGTTGCAGGTTGTGGACCAGTTCGTCCACCGCGCGCGGGCTGCGCACCGCCGCGCCGACCAGCTCGATGACGTCGAACGGCTCACCGTCGCCGAGGCACAGTTCCCAGCCGCCGCCCCAGTTCAGGCGGTGCGCGGCGACGCCGTTGTCGATCATCGCGGCGGTGACGGTATCGGCGAACAACTCGGTCAGCAGTTCCAGGCCCTCTTCGCGGGACGGGGCCCGCAGGGGTTTCGCGAGCGCGTCGGCGTCGCCGTCACGCAGGACCCGCACGACCTCGCCGATCGTGCCGCGCGGCGCCAGCCTGCTCTCGATCCCGGCCGCGGTCAGCAGTCTCGCGCCCTCCGCCACCGACGCGCGGCCCGCGCGTTTGACGACCTCGTCCCAGTCCGCGCGCGGCCCGACGTCGCGGATCAGGACGTCCAGCTCCGCCTCCGGCACGTCGACCTTCGGCGCGCCCAGCAGCGACCAGCCCGGGCGCGCGTCCGGCTTCACCGGGTTGTCCGGGACTCCCGCCAGCGCGGCGATACGCCGCTTCGTGGGCGGGTGGCTGTCGTACTTCGAGAGCTCTTCGCCGTCGATGATCTCTTCGGCGTACTCGGCCACCCAGTCCCGCTGGACGGGGTGATTGAGGTACGACCGGAACCCCAGCAGCACCGGGGGAGTGCGCCGCGCCGCCGCGCCGAGCGAGAGGTAGCGCTCGGCGTAGTCCTTCCACAGCGGGCTCAGCGTCGCGGCCTTCCGCAATGCCGCGGCCGCCGTGCGGCTGCCCGCGGCGAGTACGGACGCCTCGTCGGCCTGCAGTTCCTGACGCCGGTTCGCCGACCGCGCGACCAGCAGGTACAGCTTCGAGTAGGCGGAGAGCAGGGCCCTGGCGGGGCCGCCGTCCAGCCTGTCGACGGTGAAGGCGAGCGTCTGGGTGCCGCGGTAGGTCAGCGCGAGCAGGCGCGTGTGGCCGCCGCTGTAGTGGCCGAGTTCGTGCGCGAGGACCGACCGCAGCTCGCTCACGCTCATCGCCGCCAGCAGCGGCAGCCCGATCAGCATCGTGCGGCGGCCCGGCCGCAGCCCGAGGAACCGGGCGTCCTCGCTGACCGCGGCGTTGATCTCGCCGATCAGCACGATCTCGTCCGGCGGGCGCGTCTTCACCTGGGCGGCGAGGTCGTCGATCATCTCCCACAACGCGGGATGGGCGTCGCGGTCCAGCCGCGGCCCCTCGATCGGGGGACGCCGTGCCCGCAACGCGCTCATCAGCCCGAAGCCGAGCGCGACCATGATCGCGAGCCCGCCGAACATGACGTAGGTGCCGATCTTGCCCTGGATCCGCAGGCCCGCCAGCACACTGGCGACACCCACCGCGACGACCACCACTGGGAACGCCACGAGCAGAAGTGTCGCGAGGACGGCGCGTCCTCGGGCCTGCATCGTCCGGTTACCTCTTTTCGCACAAGTGCCGTCTGTGCGGCCGAATAGTAACCGGCTACGCAGCGGGCTCGTGCGAAAACAAAGCGCTACGCCCGCTACCTGGGAAAGCCCACAGCCTCGTGAGTGGCAAGGACGGTTAGAACCGTCCTTGCCACTCACGAGGCTTAGTGCTCAGGCGACGTTGAAGGTGTCGGGATCGGGTCCGGTGCGCTCGCCGCGGTCCAGCACGGACAGCGAAGCGATGTCCTCCTCCGACAGCGTGAACCCGAAGACGTCGAGGTTCTCCTTGATCCGCGACGGCGTCACGGACTTCGGGATCACGACGTTGCCCAGCTGCAGATGCCACCGCAGCACGATCTGCGCCGGCGTGCGGCCGTGCTTCGAGGCCAGCGCCTTGACCGCGTCCTCGCCGAGCAGGTCGCCGCCCTTGGCCAGCGGGCTCCACGCTTCGGTCGCGATGCCGTGCTTCGCGTCGTATTCGCGCACCGCGGCCTGCTGCAGGTACGGATGCACCTCGACCTGGTTGACCGCCGGGGTCACGGAACCGGCGTCGGCCAGCCGGTCGAGATGCGCGGGCTGGAAGTTGGACACGCCGATCGCGCGCACCCGGCCGTCGGCGTAGAGCTTCTCGAAGGCCTTCCACGTGTCGCGGTAGAGATCGCGCTCGGGCGTCGGCCAGTGGATGAGGTACAGGTCCAGCCGCTCCAGGCCCAGCTTGGCCAGGCTGGCGTCGAACGCCTTCAGCGTGGCGTCGTAACCCTGTTCGCTGTTCCACAGTTTGGTGGTGATGAACAGCTCGTCGCGGGCGATCCCGGACTCGGCGAGTGCCTTGCCGACGCCCGCTTCGTTGCCGTAGATGGCGGCGGTGTCGATGCTGCGGTAGCCCGCGTCCAGCGCGGCCTCGACCGCGGCGGTGGTCTCCTCGTCCGGCACCTGGAAGACGCCGAACCCGAGCTGCGGCATCTCCACCCCGTTGTTGAGCTTGACGGTGGGAATGTCGGTCACTTGCGTTCCTTTCATGGGTGTTCCGGTTCAGGCGGCGGGGGCCAGTTCGGCGCGACGAGCCTTTCGCCGCCCGTGATCGAGCATGCCTGAGACGACCGCGACCAGCAGTCCGGCGAGTGCGAGCGCGGCGCCGATCCAGTTGGGCGCGGTGTAGCCGAGACCGGCGTCGATGGCCTTGCCGCCGAGCCACGCGCCCCCGGCGTTGCCGAGGTTGAACGCGGCGATGTTGGCCGCCGAAGCCAGCGCGGGCGCGCCTTCGGCCTTGTTCATGACGCGGGCCTGCAGCGGCGCGACGGTCGCGAAACCGGCGGCGCCGAAGACCGCGATGGTGATCGCGGCGGGGAGCTGGGCGTGCGCGGTGAAGACGAACACGACCAGGACGGCCGCGAGCACGGCGAGGATGACGTACAGGCTGGGCATCAGCGACCGGTCGGCCGCCTTGCCGCCGAGCAGGTTGCCGACGAACAGGCCGCCGCCGAACAGCACCAGCAGCCAGGTCACCGCGCCGGGGGAGAAGCCTGCGACCTCGGTCATCATCGGGGCGATGTAGGTGAAGGACGCGAACACCCCGGCGAAGCCGAGCGCGGTCATCGCCAGCGCGAGCCACACCTGCGGGCGCCGGAACACGGCCAGCTCGCTGCGCAGCCCGGCGCTGTTCGTCGTCGCCTGCGCGGGGACCAGCGCGAGGATCCCGATCAGGCCGAGCACGCCGAGCGCGCTGACCGCCCAGAACGTCGAGCGCCAGCCCAGCGCCTGGCCGAGCGCGGTCCCGGCGGGTACGCCGAGGACGTTGGCGACGGTCAGGCCGGTGAACATCATCGCGATGGCGCCCGCCTGCTTGGTCGGCGCGACCAGCGAGGCGGCGACGACCGCGCCGACGCCGAAGAAGGCGCCGTGCGACAGCGCGGCGACCACGCGGCCGGTCATCAGCAGGCCGTAGGTGGGGGCCAGCGCGGACACGACGTTGCCGGCGATGAACAGGACCATCAGCCCGACCAGGACCGTCTTGCGCGGCACCCGCGACGCGAGCGCGGTCAGCAGCGGGGCGCCGACCACGACGCCGAGCGCGTACCCGGAGATCAGCAGCCCGGCGGAGGGGATCGAGACGCCGAAGTCGCCCGCGACCTCGGGCAGCAGCCCCATGATCACGAACTCGGTGGTGCCGATACCGAAGGCACTGATCGCCAGTGCGAGCAGAGCGGCAGGCATTGGAGGCTCACTTCTTCCCGTAGAGTGGTGTTGGCTGGCGTTGGCAACTACGGGCGTCTGAAATAGTTGCACGCGCCGTATATTGCACACGCTTGATGATGCATGACGCAACGAAGCTCGGGCAACCGGGGAAGAGGTGAACCGTGTCACTGGCCGACGACGCCGTGGAGGCACGCGCGCAGGGCTGGCGGACCCTCGCCGCGCTGCACGCGCGGATCGAGGACGCGCTCGAGCGCGCGCTGGCGCAGCAGCACTCGCTGTCCGTGAGCGAGTACACCGTGCTGGACGTGCTCGCCCGTCAGGACGGTTTCCACCTGCGGATGAACCAGCTGTCCAACGCCGTGGTGCTCAGCCAGTCGGCGACGACCCGGCTGGTGTCGCGGCTGGAGGACCGCGGACTGCTGCAGCGGTACCTGTGCCCGGACGACCGGCGGGGGATCTACACGGAGGTCACGCCGTCCGGGCAGGAGCTGCTCGCGGCCGCGCGGCCGACGCACGACACCGTCCTCACCGAGGCTTTGGCCGCCGCCGAGGAACTCCCCGAACTCGCGCCTTTGGTGGGCGCACTGGGAAAGCTCACCTTCGCCCGCAATTAGAGGACTAAACGCGGCCGGGCTGGCAAGGTGAGGGCGTGGACGATCTTCTGTTGCGCCGGGTCCGGGTCGGCCTGGCGGGTTCCCTGTCGGACGTGCGGATCGAGGGCGGCCGGATCGCGGCCATCGCGGGCCCGGGACAGGCGGGTGAGGCGTCGGAGATCCTGGACGGGCACGGCGGCACCCTGCTGCCCGGTCTGGTCGACACCCACGTGCACACCGCGCAGTGGTCGGCCGCGCGCCGCCGGATCCCGCTGGGCGAGGCGACCTCCGCCGCCCACACGGTCGACCTCGTGCTCGCCCATCTGCTGGCGAATCCCGCGCCACCCGGCGAACTCGTGCTCGGCGCCGGGTTCCGCGACGGCCTCTGGCCCGACGCCCCGCACAAGGATCTGCTGCAGAAGGCGCTGCCCGGGCATCCGGTCGCCCTCTTCAGCGCCGACCTCCACACGCTGTGGCTCAGCCCCGCCGCGCTCAAGCTCATCGGCCGCGAGCATCCGACCGGGGTGCTGCTGGAGAACGACTGCATGAGCGCGACGGCCGAACTCCCGGTCGCCCCCGACGACGTCATCGACGGCTGGGTCGCCGACGCCCTCGACGCGGCGGCCGCCCGCGGCGTCACCAAGATCGTCGACTACGAATATGCCGACACCGTCACCGATTGGCGGCGACGGCTGGCGCGGAAACCCCTGCCTGTCCGGGTTTCCTGCGTGATCGCGAAGTACCTGCTCGACACGGCCATCGAACGCGGCCACCGCTCCGGCGACGTCCTGGAGGGCAGCGGCGGGCTGCTCACGGTGGGCCCGTTCAAACTGTTCGTCGACGGGTCGCTGAACACGCGCACCGCGTACTGCGTGGGCCACTACGCCGGGACCGAGTCCCACGGGCTGCTCGAACTGCCGCCCGAGGAGCTGGAACCGTTGATGCGCAAGGCTTCCGAGCACGGTCTTTCGCCCGCGGTGCACGCGATCGGCGATCACGCCAACAAGATCGCGCTCGACGCGTTCGCGCACGTCGGCTGCGCGGGCCGCATCGAGCACGCGCAACTGCTGCGTGCCGAGGATGTCGCCCGCTTCGCCGAACTGGGTGTCGTGGCGAGTGTGCAGCCCGCCCATCAGCCGGACGACCGCGACGTCGCCGACCGGCACTGGCACGGCTGGACCGATCGGGCGTTCCCGTACGGCGCCCTGCACCGCTCCGGAGTGCGCCTGGAGTTCGGCTCGGACGCGCCGGTCGCGCCGCTGGACCCGTGGGACGCGATCGCGTCGGCGGTCAGCCGGACCGACGACGACCGTCCCGCGTGGCATCCCGAGCAGGCCATGCCGCTGGAGGCCGCGCTCGCGGCGTCGTCCGGCGGCCGGACCGGGGTGGCCGTGGGCGACGTCGCGGATCTGGTCGTCACCGCGGTGGATCCGGTGCGGCTGTCCCCGGCCGCGCTGCGCGACATCCCCGTCACCGCCACCGTCATGAACGGCCAGGTCACCTACGCGTCGTGACCCTTTCCTTTCCCGGGCGCAACGCCTTAATGGAAGGGCATGGATCACCGTCTCATCGACCGGCTCCGGGACCTCCACGGTTCCCTGGGCACCGACATCACCTTCGTCACCCGGATGGTCGAGGACGACGCGCCACGCGCCGACGTCCTCCGTGATCTCGGGGAGCGGCTGACCGATCTCGGCACGGCGCTGCTCGCCCGATCGGACGACGTCGACGCGGACGTGCTCGCGAAGCTGCCGGACGACGGCTGGCTGCCCGAAGCGGGCGAGCGCCACCGGGCGCTGATCGTGGCCCACCACGTGGGCGAGCGGCCGCTGCGGTGCGGGCGGATCTATCTCGCCGTCTGCGGGGCGCCGTGCTTTCCGTTCTACGGCAGGGACCCCTCCGGCCGGACCGCCCGGCACGAACGGTGCCCGACCTGCCGGGACCGCCTGTTCCGGTGACGGTGGCTGCGGGCGGCGGTCCGGTGCGGCAGGGTGAGGTGACATGAGCACCGAGAAGCTGTTCCGGATCGCCATCACCCTGAAGGGGCTCGACGGGGCGTTGCAGCTGGTGGGCGGGCTCGTCCTGATGATCGTCCCGGCGACGGTCATCTCGGGTTTCGCGCACGCCGTGGTCACCCGTGACCTGCTCGGCGACCCCGAAGGGACGCTGGCCCGGCACCTCGAACTCGCCGCCGGCCACTTCGCCGAGGGCCGGACGTTCGCCGTCGTGTACCTCGTCGCGCACGGCCTCATCAAGCTCGGCCTGGTCTGGGCGCTCGCGAAGAAGGTGATGCGGGCCTACCCCGTGGCCGCCGTGGTGCTCTCGGCGTTCGTGGTCTACGAGGTGTTCCGCGCGATCCACACGCACTCGCTCGCGCTGCCGTTCTTCGCCGCCCTCGACGTCGTGATCGTCGTGCTGGTGCTGCGGGAATACCGTCAGCTGAAGAGGGATCGCGCGGTTCAGGCCGCGACGCGAAACTTTTCCGTGGTGACCTCCGCGCCGGGCGGATCCACCACGATCGCGGTGGCGTTGTCGGAGCCACCGAGCGAGATCGCCGTCCGCACCAGCTCCGTGGCCGCCCCGTCCGGCATCCCGAGGATGTCGAGCATGGCCGGACCGCTGAGCGTCTTGTGCACACCGTCGCTGGTGAGCAGAAGCCCGCCGGTGGTGACGGTGGCGGTGCCGATCTCGTGCGCACCGGCCGTGCGGACGCTGGTGGTGACGACGTGTTCCATCCGCGGTGTCACGGGTTGGTCGTGGTCGCGGAAGTACTGCGCGAGCGTATGGTCCTTCGTCACCTGCCGCACGGTGTAACCGTCCCAAGCGTACGCCCGCGCGTCCCCGACCCACGCGATGCCATACCCTTCGCCGCTCTGGACGGCCACGACGAGGACGCAGTCACCGTCCCCGCCGAGTGCGAGCACGGCCCGCTGAGCAGCGAGAACGGCCCCGGCAGCCCCCTGCTCGACCGGTGTCCGCGCCGCCGCCGAGGCGGCCGTCCGCGCCGCGTGTGCGGCATTCGGGTGATCTCCGACTCCATCGGCCAGCGCGAACACGATCCCGCGGCCGCCCGCCGCCGCGTACGCCGCGACGGCGTCCGCGTTGTACTCGCGCGGCCCCCGCGCGCTCGCCGTGTGCCAGTGCGGAAGCTCCCTCATCGTCTACTCCTCACCCCTGGGTGATGCCCTGCTTCCAGAGTGCGCCGTGAACCTGTGGGGCGGCTGAGGGGTAGGTGAAAGACAGCTGTCGGTCCCGTCTCGTGAGTGGCAAGGACGGTTAGAACCGTCCTTGCCACTCACGAGGCCGGTCAGCAGGGTGGTCAGCGCAGACGGGTGATCAGCGTCCGCAGCCAGCTCTCCGCCATCGCCGGTTCCTTCCGCAGATGCCGCACGAGCAGGTCCCGGCCCGCCTTCGAGCGCCCCGCCTCGACGATCGCGACGGCCTCGGCGAGTCCTCGGAGCCGCTTCTCCGAATGCTCCGGCGCGCGGCCGTTCTCGTCCGACCAGCGCGGCCGCGGGAACGACGCCGTGAGTTTCTCCTGCCGGTCGCCGAAGTAGTGCCAAACCGGCCAAGCGAGCGAAATGTTCCGGACGCCGTTCGCGGGCAGGTCGGCAGGCCACGCGAACTCCTGCTGCCAGCGGAACGCCGACGGCGTCGTGCGCTCCCGGATGGTGATCCCGAGGAACCGGAGCCGTCCGCGGATGATGCTCCAGGCTTCGCGTTCGTCCTCGATCCAGCGCCGCAGGAATCCGTAGAGCTCGGTGAACGTCTGTCCTGTGTAGACGAGGTCGACGAACACCTTCGGCCGCCCGCGCGCCAGGTCGTGCGGGCTCAGTCCCGCCGAAGCGAGATAGCCGCGGAGAGTGTCCACATCGGACTCCGACAGGCCGGCGTAGGCCCCGGCGAACGACAGCGGAAGCTGGTGGATCCGTTCCCGCCACGGGGTTCCGCTCAGCAGATCGTGCACGCTGTCCGCGGAGCGGCCGACGAAGTAGAGGTCCGCGTCACCGGCGCGGGCGATCACCTTCGCGGCGCATTCGATCAGTTCGTCCAGGAACCACAACGACGGTTCTTCGGCGCGCTCCAGTAGCGTCCCGAGCTGGTCGGGGCGCACGAGATCCCAGCGGTACGGCCGATTCACGCCGTCCAGGATTCCCGTGCGCCCCAAGGTTTGTCGACGTAATTTTCAGGACAGCAGGTTGTACACCGTCTGCTCGCCGACCGTGGTGGCGGTGAAGTTCTCGGCGACCCATTCGGATATCTCGTTCGAGCCGCCACCCGGCCCGCCGCCGCGGCCGCCCTCGACGTAGTACGTGATGTCGCCGTTCGCCACGTACTGCTGGAATTCCGCCAGCGTCGGAGCGGGATCCCCGCCGCTCCACCCGCCGATGCCGATCACCGACTTCCCGCTGGCGAGCTCCAGGTTCGCCGCCGACTGCGAACTCGACGTCGCGGCCGCCCATTTCGTCGTGGTCGCCGCGAGCACGGCCCCGATCTCCGCCGAGGACCCCTCTTCCATGCCCATGCCCATTCCGCGCTCGCCACCGGTGGACGGGCCGGAGATCGGGATCGAGCCGGAGTGCGACTGCGAAGCGGTCTCGATGCCGTACGCGGTGGTCCCGAGGCCGATCGTCAGCACGGAGACCGTCGCGACGACGGCGACGAGTTTGCGCAGCGGCGGGACACCCAGCAGCACGACGGTGGCGGTCACCAGGCCGAGGCCGACGATGATCCAGCGCAACGCGGGCAGCCAGTCCGCGTCACGGTCCAAGAGGATGTACGCCCAGACGGCGCTGGCCGCGATCATCAGCGACAGGAACACCCTAGGCGCGAGATGCGCCCGGCCGCGCCACAGCGAGGTCCCGGAGATCGCCACCACCGCGGCGATCGACGGCGCCAGCGCGACGGCGTAGTACGGGTGCACGATCCCGCTCATGAAGCTGAACACCAGCGCGGTCACGAGCATCCAGCCGCCCCACACGATCAACGCGGCCCGCGTCCGGTCGGTCCCGGCCGCCCGCCTGGTGAACCACAGCCCCGCGACCAGCCCGATCAGCGCGGCGGGCAGCAGCCACGACACCTCGCCGCCGAAACTGGCGCCGAACATCCGGGTCAGGCCGCTCTCGCCGCCGAAGCCGACGTTGCCGCCGCCAGAGCTGACTGTGCCGCCTGGGCCGCCGACCACCATGCCGCCGCCCATGCCGAAGATCCGGCCGAGACCGTTGTAGCCCAAGGCGAGTTCGAGCAGGCTGTCGCCGTCCGAGCCGCCGATGTACGGCCGTGAATCGGTCGGCCACAGATCGACCAGCGCGATGAACCAGCCTGCTGACAGGACGGTCGCGCTCAAGGCTCCGAGCAGATGAAGCAGACGTTTGCCCAGCGAGGTCGGCGCCGCGATCAGGTACGCGAGCCCGAACGCGGGCAGCACCAGGAACGCCTGCATCATCTTGGTCAGGAAGCCGAATCCGATGGCGACCCCGGCGAGAGCCAGCCACCGCGGGCTCGCCTTTTCGATCGCGCGGATCGTGCAGTACCCGCCGGCGATCAGCAGCAGCGTCAGCAGCGCGTCCGGGTTGTTGAACTTGAACATGAGCGCGGCGACCGGCGTGACGGCGAGCGCCGCCCCGGCGAACAGGCCGGCGACCGGTCCGGAGGTCCGTTTCACCGTCAGATACAGCAAACCGACCGAAGCCACGCCCATCAGCGCCTGCGGTGCCAGCACGGTGAAGCTGGAGAAACCGAAGATCCGGGCGAAAGCCGTCGTCACCCAGAGCGCGGCCGGGGGTTTGTCGACGGTCAGCACGTTCCCCGCGTCGAGGGAACCGAACAGCCACGCCTTCCAGTCCTGGGTGCCCGACTGCACGGCCGCCGCGTAGAACGAGTTGCCGTAACCGGAGGCGGTCAGGTTCCAGAAGTACAGCAGCGCGGTGGCGGCGAGCAGCCCGAACACGGCGGGCCGGACCCACCGTTCAGAGGGCTTCGTGGCGTTTTCCTTGCGGTGGCCGGGTTCCACCCGGGAAGCGAGTGCGGTGGTCATGGATCAGCTCTCCATCTCGGTGGCGGGGCGGCGGCGGAACACCCAGCCCCGCAGCAGCAGGAAACGCAGGACGGTGGCCGCGAGGTTCGCGAGCACGAGCGCGGTGATCTCGAGCGCCAGCCCCGGCGCGGTCATCGTGTGCAGCAGCGCCAGCGCGCCACTGGTGAGCGCGAGCCCGAGACCGAACACGATGAGACCCTGGAACTGGTGCAGCCCGGCGCCTTCCCGGCCGCGGATGCCGAAGGTCAGGCGCCGGTTGAGCGCGGTGTTGCCGATCGCCGTCACCAGCAGCGCGACGAGGTTCGCCGCCTGCGCGCCGGTGAACGTGCGCAGCAGCAGGAAAAGCACGAGGTACGCGACGGTGCTGGCGACGCCGACGGCGGCGAAGCGCACCAGCTGCCGCACCAGGCTCGGCGCCACCCCCGGCGCCTGGACCTGGATCGGCGCCCGGCCGAGTTGCTCGCGCAGGCCGCTGATCGGGATCCGGCCGGTCATCGTGGCCTTGGTCAGCCGGGCGATGCCTTTGAGGTCGGCGGTCGCGGTGGCGATGATGTTCACCGACGAGTCCGGGTCGTCCACCCAGTCGACCGGCACCTCGTGGATCCGCAACCCGGCCTTCTGTGCCAGCACGAGTAATTCGGTGTCGAAGAACCAGCCGGTGTCCTGGATATGGGGGAGCAGCCGCTCGGCGACGTCGGCGCGGATCGCCTTGAAACCACATTGCGCGTCGCTGAACCTCGCCGCCAGCGTGCCGCGCAGGATCAGGTTGTAGCAGCGGGAAATGAACTCCCGCTTCGGTCCGCGCACCACCCGCGCGCCCCGCGCGAGCCTGCTGCCGATGGCGAGATCCGAGTGACCGGACAGCAGCGGTGCGATGAGCGGACCGAGCGCGGCCAGGTCGGTCGAGAGGTCGACGTCCATGTAAGCGAGCACCGGAGCGTCCGAAGTGGACCAAACGGCACGCAACGCGCGGCCGCGCCCTTTTTCTTCGAGGTGCTGGACTTCGACGGCGTCGAACTCGCGGCTCAACCGTTCCGCGACGCGCAGTGTGCCGTCAGTGCTGGCGTTGTCGGCGACGGTGATCCGGAACGGGTACGGGAACTGCTCCACGAGATGCGCGTGCAGCCTTCGGATGCACGGTTCGAGGTCGTTCTCCTCGTTGTAGACCGGGATGACGACGTCGAGCACGGGGGAGCCGTCCGGGGCGATGGCGGGGCGGCGGCCGGTTTCGGCGCCGGAGAGGATCGCGGTTGTCATGACGTCAATCTCGGGCATCGCGCTGAGGTCGCCTTGTGCCCGAGCTGTGCTGTCGCTGTGTCCTGTCACGGGATTCACCGGCTCAGGTCGTAGACGGCGACACCGTCCACAGTGGTCGGTTGGTAGGTTTCCGCGACCCAGGCGGCGATCCGTTCGGCGGCGTCGCTGCCGGTCTCCCCGCGCATCATCATGCCTTCGCCGAGGAAATAATGTATCCGTCCACTTCGGACGTATTCCTGGAACTGTTCGAGTGTGGGGGCCGGGTCCGTGCCGTTGAACCCGCCGACGGCCATCACCGGCGCGCCGCTGCCCAGCTGATAACCCGCGGCGTTGTTGGAGCCCACGGTCGCCGCCGCCCAGGTGTAGTCCGCGCTGTCCCGCCGGATCAGGGCGGCCAAGTCGTCGCCGGGCAGGCTCGTCCCGAGCAGCCCGCCGCCGCCCATCCGCATTCCCCGCCCCGTATCCGGCCCGGCGGAGGGAAGCGCGCCGGTATGCGGGGTCGCGGCGGTCGCGACGGTGTACGCCCCAGTGCCCGCGAGAACCGTGACGAGCGCGCCGACGGCGACCAGACGCCTTGCCACGTCAGGCATTCGGGAGGCGAAGAACACCAAGAAAGCGCACAGGAGTCCGGCCACGAGGACCGCGATCGCCAGTCCGGGAAGCCAGTCGGATTGCCGTGACAGCAGGAGATACGCCGTCAGCGCGGTCAACCCGATCCCCGCGCTCAGGGTGCCCGCGGCGGCCGGATTCCCCCTCGCGCGCCACAACTGGGTGCCCCCGATCCCGACGAGCGCGGCGACCGCCGGGGCGAGCGCGATCATGTAGTACGCGTGGATGATGCCGCCCATGTAGCTGAACACCATGGCGGTCACCAGGAACCAGCCGCCCCAGACGATGAGCGCCGCCCGTCCGCGATCGGTGCGTGGG
>Ga0307518_10000702_pt1 | contig 25122 bp, 13 predicted proteins | sample 25_EM_MG_FD_203889 | JGI IMG/M metagenome (GOLD analysis project Ga0307518, IMG submission 203889) | Populus trichocarpa ectomycorrhiza microbial communities from riparian zone in the Pacific Northwest, United States - 25_EM | ecosystem: Host-associated > Plants > Roots > Unclassified | place... | reverse complement strand
TTCAAGCTGGAGTTTTAGTTAATTCCAAATCTAACCCATGCCATTGTCCCAACACTCAACAACCGTCATCGGCCGCTATATTTTTATACGGTTTTGGGAATTTGGAATTTGAAACATTGCTGGTAAGAAATCTTTAACTTTCTTTAGACGAATTTTCTTTCTTTCTTCTTTTTCAACAAATATGGTGTTTTTCTCTTGCATCATGATTTCAGTCAAGTTTTTAAGCAGTAATTAAATACATTAATGATAAATTATTAATTTTGACAGTTTTTCTAAAGAATTCTTGAAATTCTAAATAATATGTGAAGTACTGTCCGTCAGTATTGTAATGAATGTTACAACTAATGTTTTATTTTCTGGTAAAATTAAGTTAATTAGTATCTTTCCAAGTAACTTCGTAGCAGTGGTAAAATGAAGCGGGCGATGGTTGAGTGTTAAAGGGGCCCATGCAACGTGAAATCAGCACATTTTCTGGTTGGCATGTTTTTGTCTTGCTTCTGTAGTAAGAAAGGAGAAATCTCTCACAAAAGGTTAACGACTTCGTACAAGTAAACGTTTTGCTTGATTTTTGGTTTTAAAAATCCTTAACAAGCAGGGGAGAGGGAGGGAGAGAGAGAGGGAGGGAGAGAGGGAGATGTTGATTTGTATTTATTAGCTAACTAATTAATTTCTTTTTCTTCATGGGACCTGCAGCTGAGGACTGCGGCTAAACCGTGTTTTTCTAGCTGTGCTAATCATTTGATATCGTTTTCTAGCGCGTAAATGTTGATTAATCACTATCGAACCCACAAATGATGAGGTTGCAAATGCTAAGTATTTTCTGAAGCACATAACAACAAAGACAGTACATTTTTATATGAAAAAAATCTTGTAATAATCAACAGGAATTAATTCCAAGTTCCAAGTTATAAACAACTTGATCGGGTCAATGAAATTAAGGAACTGACTTATACAGAGTAAGTGTCTAGATTAATTTGTGTGTATCTCGATTAATTTTACGGGTTCTGAAATTAACAATTATATAAGCTTTTAATTACTCTAAAATTTATAAAATTTAAACCAATAACTTCTAAAAACCAATTTTAAAATTTGACTAGTTACCAATATACCTTAAAATTGCTTCATGTTACTCTTGCTTTGTTGGGGCGCGGGTTAATTAGGTCTGATTCAAGCAATATAAGCTTAAGGGTTCTAATCACAGAATTAATGCTGGACAGCCCATTTCATTCATTGTTTGGTCAAATATACCAAATAGTGCAATCCAGTTACTTGTGTAGGTGTGATTTGTCAGGACACAGCGGATCAGTAACCTCTTCTGGGTTAGTATTATTTGACAATTTGAACTAAATACTGCTGGCTAATTACTAATAAGCGAGGTCCATGGGCAAGACGACATGCATTTTTAAACTGTCACATTCAACAATTTTCGAAAATATTGTTTTCAGTGTCCGAAAGCTCAAACATAAGTGGTTGATAATTTTGTAACAAGCTAACATTCAAGCCAAGCAAGTTTAAGCCATCAAGCTCATCTAAGTGATTCACACCAATTCATTTAACAAACACACTCCCGAAGTTTTTCACTATATATTATTTTCTTTTTCTATATTTAATAATTTAATCAGTGAAGGTTTATCATCTATTATGATATTATGATACGAGACTTGTTTTTGCAAGAACAACCAAGATCAAAGACAAAGCCTACATCCAAGGACATACCCGTATCTTAGCTCAATACAACCATGAAAAGCCCAATCCAATCCTAAAATTTTCATAATTTCACTAGTGATACTATTTATGGAAAACTGAATAAAACCTAGTTCATTCTCTTTTTACACCTTTTTTTTTAAAAATTCCTTTCCATGACCAATGACTTAGAAACCATAGGTTATAGGAGAGTGACTGACCTCTCTACTACAGACACTTCAGCTCCTCTAAATATCCAACAAATCACTCTTCCGGTGAAAGTTCTTAATGATGCTATTGTAGCTATACAAAAATAACTTCACACTTTTTGTCGCACGTGTGTGGCGTCTCAATGATCGTTCTCTAGGAGCGGGATCAGTGTGGTGATGGATGGAAAAAACAATGAAATATTCTTGTTTCTTATCAATAAAAAAAGGATGGAGTCGTCACTTAGTATTTTGATCACTCCTAACTGGTCTTAGAGTCTGGATAAGAAGACTGGTTGTTTATAGGGATGATGTATCACTCCTAGTACACCTTATCTAAAGTAAGCTGCATTATTTGCTTGTCTGATATAAATTAAGGTATTGTTGTATTTTTTAACCGTTAGTCCATGTAAGATTTAAGAAAAGTTTTTCTTGGTAAGGAGATCCTATCTTATCAAGTTAAAACCTAACCATTCTAATGTCAAAAATATATTTTTTGCATTTTTCTTTTAATATTGGAAATACCTCTTATGTATAAGTTTGTAATCCTTGATATTCAAACAAACAAGATAATATTTTTTGTTATTTTTAAAATGTAGGCCAAGTTCTCATGGATTTCATAAACCGGTTATTAAATGAAAAAAAAACATGCAAATATATCAACAAAGTATTTTTCTTGAATTTTTGTATTTAAAGATGCTAAATCATGCCTTGTATATATTGTTTATTTTTATTATTTATGCTAATATGATTTTTTTTGAGAGACTTGGCCATATACAATTTAAAATGAAGTTGTATTTGTGAATGAGATTTTTTTGTTGTTTTTGTGAAAGGAAACTAATTTATTTAATACTAAAAAAACACTTCATATGTAGGTTACAATTTCAAATATTATATATGATGGGGTAAGGAAAAATATGGGGAACTTGAAATTAACTGTAAGATGATCTTCCAAAAACTTGATTTAAAAAAAAAATTAAACTAAGGTCATGTTCGGCAAACACAAATAACATGCCTTTATCAAATCTATTTTAACCACGATTTCAACTCAAGACGAATTATTGTTCATCAACTCAAAACCAAACAATGCAAAAAATCAAAATAAATCTTATTAATTTCACGAAATTATATTCAAATTTCATGCCAATTCAAATAAATCAACATTAATCCAAACACAAACCATGAATTAAGACTTAATGTTCAAATCAACATAAACTCAACCCTAAATCATGAACCAATATTTAATATTTAATATTCAATTAGCAATCACAACCTTAAAATAAACTCACAATTCAACACAAATTAGAAAAAACACATATCAATCCAAATCAAATAGTGTTTAAACAGTCCAAAAATTATACACAACAATAAGCATTTGTCCTAAATTTCACAACAATTTCTCAATTTGTCCAAAAAATATTTTGAGGTTATGAATTGACCTTTTAAGATGCTTAATGCATTTAGAAGCTACTGGAATAAAGCCAGAGTATCGCTGAAATAGTGGCCGCGTGTGGATCCACGTGCTGTCACCGATTGAAGAACATAAATTGGTGGATCTAAAATGACTCCTTCACCCCTTCCTTTCCTTACCAGTGGTGAGGAAAATATAGTTCTAAGGAGAGAGATTTGAACACTTGAACTTTAGTTCTTACTTTTCTCTCTCTATTTTGTATCTCATTTAATGACAAATATTGTCGTCACTGATGGACGAAGATGTGATGAGTTTGGTCGCTAGGTTGTTTTGCTGATTGGGAGATCCTTGATCACAAGCTGAAGCTTCTTGATAGAGCATGGCTGGGTTGATGTGGAGGTTCTTTTGGCCGATGGGAAGAGAGAGAGTCGTTACCGTGAGGGAGAACTCGTCGTCGCTGCTAATGTTGAGGGTTTGAGAGAGGAAGCTGCTCACAATGATTGAGTTAGGTTGTGGAGTGAGGGAAATGAGGTTATCAGTGTGTGGTGGCTGACGATTGGAGAGAAATGTCGAAGAGTTTTTTTTTGTTCTTTTGAGCAGTAGCTGATTAGCTTGGGTGATTTTTATGCGGCTAGTGTCAATGGGTAACAGTGGAGAAGGAGATGGACATTGGCTTACAGGTGGATGGTTGGAGTGATTTAGTGAGGGAGGTTGACTTGGTTTTGAGAGTTGTTCAAGGGTTGTTGCTGTAGGTAGATGCTGCTGTTATGATGGCCATAGCTGGAGGAAACTATTTGGAAGAGAAAAGAAGGGATGGGGTCACGAAGCTATGAAATTGGTGGGGGTAGTGGTGACTGGAAATAAAAAAGATGAAGAAACTATCGTGAGGTTGTTATGGAGAAAATGATGACGTGATGGTTAGCAGTGGTGTGAGGTGACCATTGATGAGAGAAAAAAAGGCTATAGGTGTTATGGTGGTTAGTGTGGGTTTTTATATGTGTTGTTTATGGTTGACGTGAGGTGTGGCATATCTTGGTTATGGAAAGGTTCAAGGTGATGACAATGAGGAAAGCTTAGAGAGTCAACAAAAATAGGTGTGTTTTGGCCAAAATCAATGGAAGGACAAGGTTTTGTTTTTGTTTTTGGGTTCTGCAAGAAATCATGATTATGGAACTTAACATGAGGCTCTGTGGTTGATGTTTTTTGTTTTTTTTCTTATTTTCTTATGTTTGTGCTGGATAGTGTGAGAAAGAGTATTTTGTGTGTGTGTGTGATTTTTGTTCTAACTAATTCCCCCCAACTATCTCTCTCTTTTATGTGTGGTACAATCACCTATTTATAGGCAAAACAAATTTTTCATTTTCCTCCCAATTGCTTAGTCCCCAAACAACTAAAAAAAACTTTGGTCCTTTATTTTTTTCCTTTGGATATTGGTCCCCTTGTCCAAATACTTTTTATATTTTGATTTTTTTTTTGTATTTTGTTGACTTAATAAGAAAAAATGATCAATGATTTTGAAATAAACGTGTCAAAAACCAAACATGTCAAAAGTAAATTTTTGAATTTTTAATTCTTTTAAAGAGACGTTGAAAATACCAAAAATAACACAAATACGTCAAAAATATATTTTTTTAGATTTTTTCCAATTTGTTTTTGAAAAAGAGGGTAAAAAATCAAGTTATGACACTCTTTCACTTTCTCAATGGGATATACAACATGTAGCTCCATTGCATGCACCTCTAAATACACAAAGACAACTCGAGTTTCTTAAGGAAACATGACAAAATGATATGAAAAGTAGGCATGAAAAAACTCATTCTCTAACTCTTTGAAGAAGCAACTCCCTATATTAAAAGCATTCCTCAACAAGTTCTAGCTACATGAGTGGTTACTGCCATCAATCTTCCTCTATATCTCGCTCATGTGCCTTTTATAAAAAAAGATCCAAATGCAAGACGAGATCAATAATCGCATGAGCTTCTAAGAATGAACACCATCTTCACCAAGTGAGACATTCTTATTTTTTCATAAAGTGTTACACTCATTTATTAAAAAATTATGTCTTTATGAAGCTCAACTAAGACAACTATGATGATATTACAGATCCAATAATACATATATAAAATATGAGAAACATCATATAGCTTATAACATAAAAGAGCAATACTATGTGCAAAATCCTCCCGATAACATTTTGTGGATATGCTTGAGTATGGTATTATAGCTTTGAGTATGACTCCATCCTTAGCTTTCATAACCTCTTTGTTAAGATCATCTCCTGCTTCAACACTAGTAACATTTCAACTAAAAAGAGCATTAATGAGCTATTCACTATCATACAATGAGAAAATGAGAGTACATAGTATATCTCCAGAGGTTTAACAAGGAAATTCTTGTGGAGAGCCTACTCGAACCATTACCACTAAAAGCCTTGATCAGTAAGTCTATAACTACTTTTTATGGGAACAACTGTATATTCTCCCTAACATAACTCTCATCAACATGAAATAGACCATGAAAAACCATATTCGAGTAGAGAAAACTAGCGTGACCAGATAAGAACGCCCTCGTTTCCAGCCACAAAGAGAAGAATCTCTCCAATACTATCAATCACCTACTAGGGCATCCAATAAAAGTACCAAATGATCCATTCGTTATTACCTAAAACTCTCTAAGCTCATGACCACATCTCAAATCACCACACATGTTGAGGTATTGGCTGTCATTAAGGAAAAGAAAATTCATATGATACCTACTTTCTATAAAGAATGACATAAATACAAGGAACTCTAACAAGTTCTGTCATTTTCACTACGACCATGGTCATGATACTGAGGAATGTCATGCCTTAAGAAAAAGATATAAGAGTTAATTGTCAATAATTGCCTATAATAATTTGTAAGGAAAGAAGTGCAACCCAAACAAATAAGAAAAGATCTTTACAATGCATTATTCGATATATGATAATTTCCAAAAACTATATCTCTACTTGCACGAGAAAATCTTTTAAACTTTTCAATAAAAGTAGTATTGCTTTTCCATATCTTCAATGGAATCTCCATGTCTCCAAATAGATTATCCATATCTCTAAACAAGTATTTATGTCTTCAATAAAATCTTTACTGCAAGATCTTCAATTCTCCAAATCTCTAATAAAATCTACATGATAAGATCTCCATGTCTCTAGATAAATTGTTAATGTCTCCAATAAAATATCCAATATAAGATCTCTTTGTCTCCATTAAAATCTCCATATTTCAAACAAAAATATCTATATGCATTGTCTCCTTACACAATACCTTAACACAAATTCCATGATCACAAAGCATTCTTCATTTTCTAAATATTAATGTTCTCAACTTCAAGAGAATTAAGCACATTTATTTAACTCTCATCTCTCTTGTAGGAACATTAACAAAACTCACGAGTATTCATATTAATAAAAACCATGAGAAGGTCATATGGCATGCATAAAATAATAAGTGTTTTTTTCCTTCTATTTATGTTGGTCAAGTTTTTCAAATATGATCATTTAAAAGACTTGAGAGGCAAATAATAATGCACAAAACTAAAAAAAAAAAGTGTGTCCATGTTTGGACAAAATTATACCTGTTCTTGGACACAATCATCCTAACCAGATTGGTCTCCTACCTTTTTCTTCTTTTGCTCAAGCATACATTTCAATGTATTTTTGAGTTTCTAAGAAGTCAAAGCAACATCACACACCACCCATAGGTGCACACTTAGACATTTCTGTTCACACAAATTCTCTATGTAGAGTAAAAACACCGACCTCTCTACCAATGGTAGAACAAGAACCACAAATCAATTCAATGACAAACACTAATCTCTCCACTAATGGTAATAATTTTTGTCCACTAACCATAAGGTCGCTTTCCATCATTATTTCACTCACCATAAGAAACTCGTAACTTCATGCACCACGTGGTATCTACAACACCACCTTCCATACTCCACGAAGTAAGTTGACGTGATTAAGGTCTATAAATACCTCTTGTCACTAGTTAAAATTTAAAGCCAAGCCAAGTAAGTTCAAGCCATTTGAGCTAGCTCATCAAAGGGTTTCACACCAATTCATTTAACAAACACGTACTCCCTGTATATTATTTTCTCCTCCTATATTTACTAACTTAAACATCATAGGTTTTTTTGTTCTGACTGAGACTTGTTTTGTAGCGACAACCAAGGCCAAAGATAAAGTCTACATTTTTGCTCATACTTCAACCTAAGAAATAAGTATTGAAAGCCTGATCCAATCCTGAAATTTCAAAGAATTCATCAAACTGCTTTCTAGAGTTTCATATTTTAGGTTTATGTTTGATATGGTCTGACCATGATATCTTGAGCTAATAGATATAAGAGTAGCAGGTAACAAGCAACAATTTATTGTAGCTAGCCATAGGGGGAGTTTTTGTTTTGTTTTTGGATCGAAATGAAAGGACGAGCCACAAACGAAGTTGGGGTTTGAAATCTGCACTTCATAAATAATGGCTACATTTTAGCTAGCTGAACTGTTATCATTTGGAAGCTTGTATTCACAAATCACAGGGGCTCACGATAATCACCCAGGTCGATGGTTGGAGAGAACAGGTTGGTTGGACCATTGTTTCATAAGTCACGGGTGATGGGCCCTACAAATACTAACCTTCACCTAGAAAAAGAAGAAGAAAAGAGTAACATGTAAAAAGAGAGTGACGACGACACCTTTTTTCTCAATGTGTGGTTCCCATATTATAGTTTGTCATGCCAGAAGCAAACTAGGCATGTTCAAATGAATTCAAACTTCTAGCTTTTCTCCACACCATCTTAAGTTCAATCTCTCATCTTTGTGTATGTGTGTGTGTGTGTGTAATTATCTGGTATCAGAGCCTACTAGGATCTGGGTAGGAATAGTAACGTAAGCTTTATAAACTTTAGTATGATAAGAGACCATTAGTTAATAGGTGAATGCTACTGAATGGTGTAAGTCCCGTTCGAGATTTAGGGCAATAAATCCATATAACTTGCAGCCTGTTTTCTAGTTTATCTTTTCAATCTATGGATTCTGTTTTTCACAGGACTAATTATATTTCAACTTCCTCTACCTCTGAAACTTCTGAAAGTAGAAGGATTGTACAAAGTGAAGAGATAACAATTGAGGATTTTACAAAAAAACATTGATGATTGGAAAATTCCCAAGATTTCTCAAACACAGATTTATCAAAAATCCAAATATGATATTTTCAAAACAGATTTGACAATCAAAACTGAAGAAAGAAATATTCAGCTTACAAAGCCTTTTGAAACCATCCAACTCCTCTCTCAAAAATCCTTACAAAAACATCTAGCCAGAAACTATAAATACATCCACGTTGGCCTTGTCTAAGTTGGGATAAAACCCCTTACAAAAGAAGGTTTAAACACCTCCATTCTAGCTGTCCTCCAAGATGTTAGATTCCAAAACTTTCAAGACTCACTCCTAAGTTTTATTGAGTCTAGCCTTTGCAGTAGCCCAATTTCATTTGACTGTTATCCAAACTTAACTGTATCCCTCAAAGATAAAATATCCTGCAAAGTATGCTACTACAAATATAGACCCATAATTATGATATGCTGGAAGGATCGATCTCTGTTGCTCTCATATTCAAAATCCACTACAAGGCTATGTTCTCAACCTTTGCCAGCAAACACAAATTTCAATCCCAAAAAGGAGAAACACTTATTCTACAAACAGATTTATCCCATTCAAATACTGTTGTCCCAAAAGCAATCCAATGGAAAGATATATCCCTTCCAGAAGATTGGATCTTTGAAGGAGCAGCACAACCAGAATTACCCCAACCACCTCAACCCAATGTCCAAATAAAAAACATTACCCAGTACACAGATGGCAAAGTCAAATTGTCTTTCCATCGACACTCTACAAGTTCCAGATTCTCAGAAGACTCTTTTTCTTCCAGTACAATAGATCTGGGAAGAATTTTCAAAATCCCTTCTGTTATCAATATCCCTTCTCACGCAAATCCTCTTAGAAAATCTACATATGATATCCCTTCTGCTAGTTTTCAAAATGCAAATTATACTACAAATATACCAAAACCTGTTTATACATATATTGAGCAACCATCTCCTCCAACATCACCAACCTTCTCAGCTATTACTAAAAACATCCAAAACGAGCTGAATGTTTTGACTTCAGATAAGTATTTTGTCATAAACAAAACTCTTTTCAAAAAAGATTTTTATGGTGACCATAATTTTAAAAAATGATCTTGGTTTTTCCAAAACTTCCTCCAACAGAGAAATGATATCCAAAAACAATTTTATGCTTACATTGAGACCCATAAAATACAAATTTTATTCTTTGATTGGTTTGAATTTCATTATGCACCAGAACAACATATTACAAATCCATTTGCATCCATTAAACATGCATGTATATATATAGACACACACACACACACACACACACACACCTATTAAAACTATCATGATTAGCCAATTTATTGTACATTATCATATGAGGCTTGGATTCTAAAAAACTGCAAAAAAAAAAAAAAAAGAAAAGAAAAGAAAAGAAGAAGAAGCATTTGATAATCATTCTTTTTTTTTTTAACTAATCATTTGTATACTTGAGATTTACATTTCACCTTGCAAAATTAGTTTGTATAAAAAATTAATATAAATTGTTTGTAAACACTATATTTTATAAAAATCTCTTTAAGTACATTGTTAGGATATATGGAAATTCAAATCCAACTAGTGAGATATAATCTTAGAAGCACGATTATCATTAAAACCAAAAGCATAAACATTGATATGAGTATTTGAAGATTAGATTATGAAAGTTTCAATGCCATAATAAGAAAGGGTTAAAGAAACTTCCAATAGAAAATGGTTTTGCCTTTTATGCATTTTCTCTGTTTTTTTTCCTCTTTAAATTGAAACCCACCACCTTTTCTTTTGTTTTCACCTTACATTCAGAATTGAAAAACATATAGTAGGGAAACCTTAAATCTAAAAAGGAAAAAAAAACATGAAAAGTACAAGAAAAGACGATTAACTTTTTTCTTGAATTTAAGGGCACTTTATCTATGTTTAATCAATTTAAGTTAATGAGATCTACTAATTCTCATATTTTTTCTCTCTACAAAAACCTTCAACACTTCACCCTTTTTACATCTTTTATTCCTTTAATTTTATCCAATTAATATTTTCATTCCCAAATTTCTTCTCATACCAAATCTAATAATTAGCTAAGTATATGTTAATATTTATCAATCAAATTATACACCAGATCGTATTCATAACAATAAAAAATGTCATTAATTTGTCGAGGAAAACTGAAGAAACATCCCTTCAAATTATTTTTTCAAGATAGTTGTAATGCATGTTCAATGACAGTGAGCAACGTTCTTCTATTAGATGTTTCAAAATTATGCCAACTGCACATTTTAATATTTTTAAATAAGATCGAGTAATTATGATACTGGTGACATTTTAGTTGGTGTGCTTAGAAATTCAAACTTCACCTTAAGTTGTTATGGCTAGCTCTATTTAACGAGTATACATTGCGTTGATCATTACATTATGGTCCAACGATTATGAGACTAGCTAGCTAGCTACCTATCTCAAGTATTGTTGCTACACGTATGTTTGAGACTTTATGCAAAAACAACCATGACAGGGCTTGCTAATGACATTATATTCAACGATTGTGCTGCATCATTCGTGGTGTCTATTGCTTGTGTGTTAATTAAATCCTAGAAAGGGACTTCCCATACAAACATTTTGTGTACATTGACAACCGATCGAGCCCATACCTTCATATAGAAATCATATGCTAGATGTATAATGAGTAACAACATTTATGACTAGCTTTATGTTTATTTTTACAAACAAACCCTTTCTTTCCTTTTACAAATAAACTAGCCAAAATAATCATAAACATATATAAATAACTATTGATGATGTCTCAAAATCTAAGATATGTAAATAAGAGGTTATTTAATTTTTTAGATAGTGGTTAATTAATATGTTCAAGTGCTTGAATTTCTTCTTCTTAATCTAAGAAACTCCAGATTTATGATGGAAACTTGAGTACCTATAAAAATTTTCTTAATCGAAGGGACTTAAAGACCCTCCAATGATAAAGTCAGTATATTTATGGGAAATGTATTAAATAACTTAAGACAACAAATAACTTAAAAGAGTCTTAAATTTAAAAAATAAAGATGTTTGTTCTTGAGTTTTTAAGTTGGTTAATGCTTTGAAATCTATATATCTTTATCTTAAGAGATGAAAAGTTCTGACATTTTACCTGGATGATTCAGAGGGTATTTATACTCCCTGAACCTTGTTGTTTTCAGAGAAGGGATGGACTGAAAAGTCCTATGCTTTTAGCTACATTAATGGGAGATAAATATATCTTACATATCATTAATGAGATAATAAGTATGGTGAGTCTTTTAAGAGACACTGTATACACTTATGAGTATAGGCATGTTGGGCCATTAATACTTTTATTGTAGAGAATCATCCACGATCAGACACATAGCCTTAAACATGGTAATGTCCAAGTACTTTGGGTTTGACATGCTTGCCATACCCACGTTACCTTGGGCTTAGCAGTTGGACTTATCTAATTACCAAGCCCAAGTACTTTAGGTCTGACATGCTCGCCAGACCCACGTTACCATGGGTTTGACAGATTGCCAAGCCCAAGCACTTTGCGTATGTATGCTCACCAGGCCTACGTTACCTTGGGCTTTATTGATTGCTAAGCCCAAGTACTTTGGGTCTGTATGCTCACAAACCCACATTACCGTGAGTTTGGCTGACTGCCAAGTCCAAGTTCTTTGGGTCTGACATGTTCGGCAGACCCACGTTACCTTGAACTTGGATGACTACCAAACTCAAGTTTTTAGGTTTGGCATGTTCACTAAACCTATTTTTAGATGATATTTATTTATAAAAATCTTAACCAAAAAGTTAACTCATCAGTTTCCCCCTAAACATTTAATGTCTAATATTTCATTAGAGGCATAAGAGATTTTGAGGGAGACAATTGATCTAAAAAGATTTCTAGAGAAAAGAAAAAAGGTTTTTAGGAAGATCACCCGACAGTGCATAATAAATATTGCAAGCATTTGGCCTTTTTAATGGTTATAGATGAGGTGCTATTTGTCTTGCATTCCATCTTTCCCTCTTATTGTGCTTTTTTTAAACCTTTTTTTCCAATATTTTCTGACTTAGAAATTTCCAATCTTTTACAAGAAGATGGCAATTTAACAACAGATAGGAATTCATTGGCTAAGTAAACCAAATCTTCTTTCCTTATGCTTTTGTAAAACCTTCTTTAATCTTTTCTTTCTTCTATCATCATAACATTTAGAAAAGGAAAAGGAAACATATCTCCTGAACATGATTTTATTTTCAAGCCTGAAACTAAAACCACTCATTGCAGATCTCTAGCCATAAGAATTGGCCCTAGATATGAGAGGGATGATGTCTAATCTTTTTTTGCTGGAAGAAGGGATGATGATGTTCCCAGGAGGTCTCAAACCTGAGAGGACAACTAAGACCTTATAGTTTAGTGAATTGGGGCCAAGTATCTCTAGCTAATGCTAGTCAGCCTAAAGATTATATGGTGGTCGTCCCTAAAGCTGGTGACCGTATCTCTCAGGTCACCAACAAATATGATGGGGGTAATATTATCATTACAACCCCTATAAGTCTATACGAGTTTGGATACTAATTTCATTTACAAGAATTTGTAAAAGATGTTTTTAGTTATTACAACCTCAGTCATGCTCATATTCATCCTAATGGATGAACCATTTTATCCTTATTTTGGAAATTATTGAGGATTTTGAATGATGAACTTATGGTCAGGCTATTTAGGCACTGTTATACCTTGATCAGTGGCACTGAAAGGGAGCTTTCAATCCATTGGTTTCTTATTTTTTTCAATAGGTAAAATGGACCAATAAAGAATACTATGAAGGGAAGGTCTTTTTAGTAAAAAAAATAGAGGGAGCAGTTGTAAGGTATACTGGCTTAGCTAAACCTCAAGATGGGTATAGCCCAATCTAAGGGTTGTACCCACTATTGGAAGACACCTCTAATGAGAGTAAATGAAAAGCCTTTCTTAGGCCTATAGGAGGAGAGAGTTTGCACCCGGTTAGACAACCTCTATACTGAATATGACATTAATTGTAGCTATACAACATTTCAAGTAATTATGCTTTTATATGTTTTTTTTATTTCAATACCTTTCATTTCTTGATTGTTTCTTTGTGTGGGGTTTTTACTTAGGACCGATGGATATGAATTTAGTGGGTTTATCTTGTTTATGCCTAGTCACGTGTCTACGCCATCTCCTAGTGACGACTCTTTTTCTAAAGAAAATCAACCATTGAAGAGAAGATGAAGGGTTAGGTCATCCATTCAAATGAACATTGAAGAGATTTCCACAGTCCAAGTCCAAGCTGAAGATGTTCCTGAAGACATCCCTATAACTAACCTTCCTGCTAATGAGGTTTGTTAAGAGGCAACAAGAGGTCTCGCTTTTCACTATCAGAGGTCACAGGATGTCAACCCCAACCTCAATTATTCTGGAGGCTGCTTTCCATCGGAAAAGAAGGCGAGTCTCTATCCCTTCAGATTCTGATGTAGAGATCATTCCCCATCTATATAGTGGTCCTACTCCTACAAGTCCAGTTTATCTATTTCTTGGATCTTCTAGTCAAGCTTCTTTACCCTCTAGGGTGGAGGAAATCTTCTCTAATCTCATGTTAGACCATGCCCCCATCCGTTTCCCCACTCTAAGTGAGGAAAGGAAGGGGATAATAGAGACTATACTCTAGGGGAGGTCCATACTAGGACTTAGTGGGTTGGACATGATATAGAGATTGGAAAAACTCCTCACCTTTTCTTCTAATGTAGAAAGACTGATCGACCCTAGCTTCCAACGCTATTTGGCCATTACTGGACATATGGCTTTTCAGGTAAGATAACAAATTAATTTAATTTAATTTTTATACTATTTTGAAAGATAACTTATATTATCTCTTTTGTTGTTTAGACTTTTATGATGTATGCCCACTCCAAGAGTAGGTGGGCTGGAGAGAGAAGGGCTATGAAAGAGGCCATTGAGTAGTATCATGCTAGTAGGTCTGAAATACACAAACTTAGAGAAGAAAATGCTGCTTAAGATATTGAAATGGACTTTTTTAGAACTGTGTATTCCAGTCTGCGTAGGGGGACAAAAGCTCAAACCATATTGACCTTCTAGAGAGAGGGATGAATGACTTGGAGAAGGAGGTAGATGAGCTTAAAGGGGCAGGAGAAACCCTAAGAGAAGGGCTGAAATTAGCTAAAGAGGAGGTTCAAAACTCTCGTGCAAGAATGAAAGACTTGAAGAATTCCTCCCAAGCTTTTTGGTCTGAATATAGGTAGTCTATGTCTCTAACAAAGATAATAGGGGACAAGCTTTTTTTAGCCATGTCAAACTTTTATTTTTTCAACCTGTCCAGAGGGATACAAGCTGATTTTAACGAGAGTTTCCCAGATGGCCAAGTCCTGGACTTCGCTGATGTTTTCCCTGTTAGACCTACCTCAACCAGGAGTGGAGTTTATCTGGCTCAAGAACCTGGTCTGGAGATGTAGGTTCCTTTAGTGTTTTTTTTTATTGCAATGTATTGAATACTAGGGCTTTTCAAGCCTTGAATTTGGCCGGAAGGCTTATGCTTTATATTTTGGATTTTAAAATTTATGATACATCACTAGCATATGATACATTACTTATATCATTATTGTATTTATATATGCTAACAAGTTGTGTTAAGCGCCTAAACGAGTCCAAAGCCCACTGTTAAAAAAACATAGATCTCCAATACTTAGAAAAATTCTTATAAAAATGTTAACATCTATAAGAAAAGTTTAAAAAGTTTAAACAACCAACATCCAACAAGGGCTATATTGAAATAACCAGCACCTAAAAATCTAAGTTTGGCCAGGGTGGAGATGAATTCTCTATGTTAGGTAGTAATCTACATGTTGTTGAGACCCACGATGTTAGATAATTGAGGTGCTTGTGATAGTTGAGAGTATTATCTCTAGGGATATAGTTGACATTATTATCCTTAGAGAGACCGTTGAACAATCCCTTGGAGATTGCCCTTGGGGAGAACACATACCATCCTCTAAGACTTTGTAAAGGCTACTGCCCTTAGAGAGACCAAGTTCATACCTTGAAGAATGGTGCATATAGCACTTAAAAAACCACATCCATCCCTTAGAGAGTAATGCATATAACATTAGGGAGACCAAATCCATCCTTTGGAGAGTAATGCATATAGCACCAGGAAGACCACATCCATCCATTGAAGATTTCTTACAAGGAGAATGCATACCATCCCCTAGGACTTTGTAAGGGCTACTACCCTTAGGGAGACCAACTCTATCATTTGGAGAGTAGTGCATATATCATTGGGGAGACCACACCCATCCTTTTAAAATTACATATGAGGAGAACACATACCATCCTCTAGGACTTTGTAGGGGCTACTGCCCTAAGGAAGGCCTCATACCAATCCCCTGAAGATTGCCCATGGGGAGAACACACACCGTCCTCTAGGATTTTGAAAGGTATACACAGTGATAAAGAAATGAAAATATACATTTCTATTCACTATGATATATTTTTAGATTGTTTGAATGCCATTCGTGGGGGAGATCTTTCCTTCCATATCTTGTACATGGTAAGTATTGACTTTGATAACTCTTATAACTTTGAAGGGACCATCCCATTTTGGAGCTAGTTTACCCCTACTCTCTCTATTGCCTCTAACCTTTAGTTTTCTGAGTACAAGGTCTCCAAACTTGAATCTTCTATTCTTGACCCCGACATTGTGATATTAAGTAGTTTACCCTTACTCTTTCTATTGTATATAGCTTCTAGTTTTATGAGTATCAGGTCTCCAAACTAGAACCTTCTATTCATGACCTCGGTATTGTGATATTGTGTAGTTCTGAGCCTATAAACTTCATTATTAAATGCAGCTGTCAAACATAATTTTTTTAGAAAATCGAGGTTAGTTTTAAGACCTTGTTCATTGCCTTCTAAGGTATAATGAACTACTCGGTGGCTTGAACATCCAATTTCAGCTAGGATCATGGCTTCTGTCCCATATGTGAGAAGAAATGATGTTTCACCAATTGATGTTTTTTGAGTCGTTCTGTAGGCCTATAAAATTTCATTCAACAATTCTACCCACTCTGACTTGGCTTCCTTTATCATTTGTTAAGTTTAATAAACAAAACTTTATTAGTTAACTCAGTTTGACCATTTATCCGAGAGTGTGATACTAAAGAGAAACAATGATCTATATGAAGCCTCTGCAATGTTCTCTCATTTTATGATTGTCAAGCTGCGCTCCATTATCAAAGATCAAAACTCTAGGGAGCCTAAAACAACATGTTATATTCTTCCAAAAGAAAAAAAAAGCACTTTGTTGATGGTTATCTCTATTAGAGCTTTTACTACAACCCACTTGGTAAAGTAGTCTACGATCACTAAGAAAAACTATCTCTTGCCTGTAGCCTTAGGGAATGGACCTAGAATGTCCATTCCTCATTGTGAAAATGGCCAAGGGGAAGTTATAGCTGTCATTTTTATAGATGGTTGTCGAGGAACTGAAACAAATCTCTAACATTTGTCACACCTTTTTACTAGGCTTATAACATCCTATAGTATGGTTGGTCAATAAAATCCTGCCTGTATTGCTTGAGCTACAAGAGCTCTAAAGCCTATACATAAACCACATATGCCTTCATTTATTTCTTGTAAAACATAGGAGCTCCCATATTGGGACACTCATTTCAGTAATGAGGCTAAGGTAGATCTTCTGTATAAGACATTGTCAATTATACAATATCCTGATGGTTGTCATGTCAGGCAAATGAATTCATTTCTGTTTTAGGGTAAGCTCTCTTGTTTGCAAATAGTCTCTAATAAGGATCCTCCAATCATATATTATTTGGCTGACTGCAAAGTCAAAGTTTTTTGTACCTTAGACTTGGCTGACTGCCAACTCCAAGTTCTTTGGGTTTGACATATTTGTCAAATCCATTTTATTAAAGTTAATTTTTATTTAAAAAAATCATAACAAAAAATTTAACTCATTAACTATAAATGCACGAACTTCAAAATAATTGTTGGTAAATGTAATGACTGTCAACTCGAATCATCTTTAGAAATCAATTTTTTTAACATTGTGGTAGTGATTGCTTTTCAAAGTGTTTATTCTCTTGAAAATGCATCAAAATAATATATATTTTAAAAAATTATTTTTTACATTAGCATATAAAAATGATTTAAAAATACCAAAAAAACTTAATTTGAATAAAAATTCAAATTTTTATAAAAACATTTTACAACTGCAAAACAAAAAAAAAAAGACCTTAATCAATTATATAATCTTAATTTTTCCATATAGCATGATAATTAAAGATTTGTTTGGTGTAATCTATTGTTTTTTTTAACTAAAAATAAAAATATAACACTTGATTATTTTGAATTTTTATTGAAACAAAAACTCAACAATCAATGTTAACAATTCTTTTTGGAATCCATTTCATTTGGTTTTGAAATATTTTTACAAATGGTTTTTGGGAGTCACTATTGCTGCTGCACATAAGTAATAACGACGCTTCAATTCTTCTTTGCCTTTAATGAAATAACACATAATTTGATTTTTTTAAAATGCCAAAATTATCCTTAGGTTAAGTTTTAGTAGTGATATGTTACTATCTTGAGATTTGAGATCTAAGATGCAAAGATAGTGTAGACATTTTTTTTTTATATATTTCTTATTTTATTTCTTGTTTATAAGTACTAAAACTTGCTCTAAAACTATCACAGAGACAAATTTAAATTTAAATTTTATCTTTATCTTTTTAACTAAACATATTTTTATCTTTTCTATATTTATCTTTTTATATAGGAACACTCACCAAACCCAAAACTTCCTACACTATTGAAACATAACATCAAATCCCTTTTCAAAAAAAAAAAAAATACAGTCGTACTTTTTATTGTGATCTTACGTCTACGACTTCATTAGGCAATGAAAAGGAATTCAACTTGGAAGATAATGCCAAAGAATTTGATAATAATCTTGATTTTAATTATTATAAAAAAATCTAAAAATCATATATGTTTTCTACAAGAATCCAAAGTGTTTTCTTTTCTTTTTTTAAAAAACTTTTGGTATTCAGACCTTTTTTATTCCTTTTGAATTAATCCTTTTGTGGCCAAATTGGTAGCAAAATGCTTTTGGTTTTTTTTTTTTTATAAAGAAAAGGCCAAATTGAAAGATAGAGGACCAAAGTGGAAAAAAAATGGTTGGTAATTTTAAAGATGGCATAAAATGTTCACTTTGGTCCTCTTACTTTCAAATTTCTTATATTTTTGTCCCTTTGGTTTTTTTAAAACTCCATTTTGTTTCAAAATTTTATTTTTCTTATTTTTCAGTCCTTGATTTGAGAAATGAGAGAGAGTGAGATCTGTAAACTTATGGTTAAAGAGTCTTAGTTGACACAAATCTTGTCCATAAAAATAATCAATTTTGGTGTTGACGAGTTCCATTCGATGAGGGGAGTTGTACTGAGATTTTTTTTCATTTTTAAATTGCTTGAGAGGGTAGATTTGATATCAAGAAGTTTTTGGATTTCAGGTTGATATTTTATTTTTGGACTGTTTTTTGGTTTGAAGTTATAAATGACTTTATTTAGGTTTCTAGAAAGTTTTTTTTTTTAAAATGGATTTATAGGTGTAAAACACCCATGCCTTGGCTTTTCAGTGACCCTCTATTACTGAAATTAGGGCATAAAAAGTGAGGCGTACCGTGCAATGTTTTCTAAAAGACATGTCATCCGCCCCTAAAAAAATAATGAAGGATTAGGTGCGAGCCTAGACATGCAAATTCGCATGTCCAAGCTTTTTATTTTTTATTTTTATTATTATTAAGGCCTGTATGTTTGGGCCTTTTTTTAGGTGCTGTTTTTTTTTTTGTTTTTTTTTTAATTTCATACCTTAATGTTGGTTTTTTAAAAAAAGAGATTGATTTTTTTTTCAATTTCTTCCTTCAATTTTTGGTTTATTTTTAATTGGTCTTCATGTTTTGTTTTCTTTTGCATTATATGGAGTTATTGTGGTCCCAAATAAATATCCCATCATTTTATTGATGCTTGATTTTACAAACATCTATTTTTGTTATCATTTTTTTTGGTTATCCAAATTTACAAACATCTTAATTTCCTTTTGCATGTTTTTGGTTTTTTTTACTAGAAAACATGTTAGTAGTATAGCTCCAAGCATTTATTATTTTTTTTGCTTTTAAAAAAAATGATCAATCCATAACTTAGCGTGCTCTAAAGATCTAGTATAACTCCAAGCAAAAAAACTAAACAACTACAAATTAAGATAATGAAATCATTTGTCAATCTTAACTTTAAAACTATTGAGCTATATGATTTTTTTTAAATTATCTCAAAACAATATTTTCTTGAGAATGATCCTAAGGAAGGACATCTTTAGTCAAATCCTAAAAAAAAATAAAAATTAACTACATTGCTAGGAAATTTAACCCATTTATCAAGTAAAGCTTTTCTCTGCTTTTGTTCTCAGCAAGGCTCTAACGAGTTTGCATTGAACCCTGTCATCACAAGACTTTCATGTTGGGGTCCCAAAGAGCTCTAACAAAATTTCTTTATACCCATTCAGAACTGTTATCTTGAATCGTTGGATTTTAAACCAATACTAAGAAGTTTGAGTATGTGTCATCGGGATTCAAACCAATACCAGAAGCATTGTATTGAGAGAAGGGATGATATATTTTTGAGAGAAGGGAAGAGATGTAAAAACAAACCCTAGCCACTATTAAGAGAAGAAAAAAAATATTAGAGAACAAAAAGACAAAAAAAACAACCTATCCAAGGTGCCTACAAAAAGAAACCCTAGCCATATGAAAAAAAATCCAGAGAGAAAAGGAGGGTGAGTCAAATAAACTCTAGCCACCGTTGATAGAGAGAAAGCGTGCAGAAAAAATGAGAGTAAAATTTGAAGAAAAAATAGAGTAAAAAAGCAAAAAGAAAAATAAAAGAAAAAAAACATTCAAGTCTTTTTCCTTAAAACCGAGCAACCAAACATCTACCGTTAACCATCTTTTCAACCTAAAACCGCCATAGACTACTACACTATCAACAACATAAACCAATTTTAGCCACCCAACCAAAAAAGGCTAGGCACCCTCTCTCACTTCACGATAGACGCCACTGATAACTTCCCTCTCTACACTTATTATCGATAACAACTCCACCCTTCGACCACCAACATCAGCTACCAATAATACACACCAAGATAACTAGCAACAATGTCTATCATGGCTATCACAAATGAAACAACTTAGTCCATAATTGAAATCCAGTTATCTCCTTCTCAATCTCGCTGATAAAAACAAAACATCAACATCAACCTAGAGATACAAACCTTTTTGCATAAATAATCCATCAAAATCCAGGTTCCATTTTGGTTGATTTTTTATTTGGGGAGAGGAGAGAGAGAAATAATGTTAGAAGAATTTTTTTTTATTTAACTAATTTTTTGTTTATAGTGTTTTTAATATAATATATATAAAGGTAGTTTAGTCTTTTTGTTTAATTTGAAAAATCTAAATTGATCTCAGATATAAAATATAATTTCTAAACGAAGAGAAGAGAGACAAAGTAAAAAAATAAGTATATTATATATAAAAGGAACAATGTAATTAAAAAAGAAAAGAAAAGAAAAGAACAGGGAGTTAAATTTGTACGCATACAAAATGAGGTTATTTGACCCATTTTCCAAAAAGTGATGAAATGCATTCTCTTTTGAGAGGCATTTATGTCGATCAAACGCGCACACTTTTTTTTTTTTAATCTTTGTTCTATAGTATTTGGTCCTTCGTACTAACTGGTTAGTCTTAATTTAAACTGAATATTCCAAATCATTTACGTGCATGATCATGATATCCAATATTCCAAATTAAGTAAAGCATAAATCATTGCTTCACGTAAACCATGGCTTCTTTCCGGTTATGTATGTCTTCAAGTAAATTATATTTTCAAAAGCAGAAACTTCAAATCAATATATATTAAAATAGACAAATCTAATAGGATGGTTACTGGAGGCTTACATGATCGTTAACTTCAAGGCTCGTGGGATTAGTCGAGGTGCGCGCAAACTGACCCGGATACCCACGTTAATAATAATAATAAAAAAAAAAGATAGAGGGATGGAAAAAATAATGAAAACCACATAATTATATAATATTTTCCTTGCATAACATGCTGGGATTATTTAAAAATTATATTTACAGGAACAATAACAATAAATGGACAGGAACAACCGGAGAATATTCAAATATCTAAAAAAACCTAGCTATGGCAGAGATGAGTTGTATAGTTTCTCCTTCTATGACCATATATATACCCAATAACATAATACAAGTTGCACCGATTTTATGAACCCATGTTTCAGGGTCACTAATTTTCATGAAAAACGTTTATAGATAATTTTAGTGCATGCAAAGCAAAAGCAAATGCTTGTTGGGTATCAAGGATGGAGAAGACCAGTTCAACCACGGCGAGAAGCTCGCGGTGGCAAATGAATGTGAGCCCATGGATTGGTTTTTTAGGTTTGTTTTCTAGAAATAGAATCCTGACGACTTTTTTGCCTAAAGTAATGCTTGCACGTCGCCTTGCGCCATGGCAGAAGAAGTCGCGCATCTTCCTCTGCTCAGGCCTAATTGACTGAGTTACTGAGATGTGTCTGAGAGATTTAAAAAAAGAAAAGAGAGGCTACTGATCGAACAGGTAGTGATGTGTTTTTTCCTCAGCTAACTACTCCAGTTTCTATGCTGGAACTGGACGGTAATAATGCAAGAGTATTTGAAATAAAAGAAAGAAACGTTCCTTAATTTGATTTCCAAATTCAATATTAGCAAACAGGAGTCCATCACATACAAATTACATGACCGCGAGCACTGCGATTGGAAAAAGTTTCTTCTTTTTTCTTTCTTTTTTGATATCTAGGATTCCATTTGGCAAGTTGGTTGGTGGTTAGAACCTCTGCTCTGTGTCACTAATAGTAAACTAAAAGAGAAGGAGGTTTTATTTTATTTATTTATTGGAATAGTATTTTATTTTTTCTTAATAAATTAATGTTTTTTTTTAATTTTATTCTTTAATATTTTTTTTATTGAGTTACGAATCGCGAGTTTTGCAAGTTAATCCTGTTTACTCAATTTTTTTCTTCTTTCTAATTCACTTTTTCTTTTTTCTTTTATTATTTAATATTGAATTGATTATAAATTAGACTTCATGATTTGTTTTGTTTACTTTCTATAATTATGTTATTTCAATTTCATGATTTGAAAATAGTGATTAAAAGGTTAACTTAAGTAGATTTGAGTGGTTTTTTGTGCCTTATTTTTAATTGATTTTTTTTTTAAATTTCATTATTCAATGCTGAGACGGTTGAAAATTAAGTTTCATGATATGTTTTGATTTGATTAATTTCTATGGGGATATCTTGGTCTCATGATCAAGGTTGCCTGTTTTGGCATTTTAACCACATTTAAATTGGGTTGTTTTTTTTTCTTTTTTTTTCTAAAAAGTTATCTCGGTTTCATGACTCAGGTCATAGGTCATTCAACATTGGTTTTTCTTTTTATTGGGTTGTCCTTGTTTCATGACTCGGGTTGCAGGTTTGACTGGTTAACCCAACTGACTTAGTTTTTTTTCATTGACTTTTTTTCCAATTTCATCATTTAATAATTAATATCGTGTTTGCTTGAGTCATAATTTGCTTTAGTTTGCTTTTTATTATATTATCTCGGCCTCATGAACCATGGATAATGATTAACGGGTTAACCCGAGTTCATTTGACTTATTTTTTGTGTTATTTTTTAATTAAAATTTTTACAAATTTCATCATTCAATATTTGGGTCGACAATAACGATTGAGAATTCAGTTTCATAATTTGTTTTTGATTTTCTCTCTAAGGGGTTATAATCTTAGTCTCATGACCAAAGTCATGGAATTGGTAGGTTAACTCGAGTTAACTCAGGTTATTTTTTTTTCTTTCTATGAGATTATCTTGGTCTGATGATCCGGGTCACGGGTTTGGTGGATTGACTCGGGTCTTTTTTTATGTTCTTTTTTAATTGATTGTTTTATTATCGATTTTCTTTTCATGAGGTTATCTCGGTCTTGTGACCCGGGTCGCGTGTTCTGGTTAATTCGGGTCGCTTTTTTTATTTTTTTTTCCAATTTTATCCTTCAACATTTGTTTGATTGAGAATTAGATTTCATAATTTATTTTGATTTTTTTTATTGAGTTATCATAGTCTCATAACTCGAGTCATGGATTTGACATGGAAACTCGGGTTAACCCAAGTCAATGCAACATATTGTTATCTTAATATTAAAAAAAAATATTATCTTAAAATCTTTTTTAGTCAAACTATATTTTTAATGGATTTTCTTTTGAACTCACATATTCAATTGAGTTATATCGAGTCAATTCTCAGATAATTTAAATTTTTTTGCTAGAAAAAAAAACATTAACAATATCTAAATATTTCTTTTATATTCAAGAAAAATGTAATCCAACCCAAAACGTATCACAAATAAATTACTTAGTAATATTCTATTTCTCTACTATATTCCATTTGGTCAAATACAATGTTAAATGATTGCTCAAATCGAGTAAGATCAGCATGAATAGCGCACTAGCTTCACTAATAGGAACATTCCTCCCTTAATGCATGGGAAGGTTCTGGGCTCATTTCCTCAAAACGGAGTGAACCTAAATTCATATTTTTTTTTAAAAAAGAAAATTGGTTAAGATCAACAAGTACCAACGTTCCTTTTGCCCTTATATAGTGAAGAGTCTAAGGAATTAATTACAGCAATCGTATTCTACTACAGTACTATGCAACTGTTAGATTATGAAAGATAGTATCCATGTAGTAACTATACGAGGTCAGTTTTTCTGAAGATTACTCAAAATTAATTCGATCACTTTAAATTCTAATCTTTAAATCTACAAAACAAAACCCCATCTCTCTCTCCCTCCCTCTCTCCATCGCTCTCTCTCTCTCTCAAAAAAGAAAAAAAAGAAAGAAAGAAAGAAGAAGAAGAAGCAAGTACGTACCTGCAGACCACAAACTCCAACATGCATGTCATTGGTAATTATTAATAGAGATGGGAGATGGGCGTAGAAAGTAGGGAAATTTAATTTATTCTCCGCAGCTAAGTTTCAAGATGGAGTTTTTGTAACGGGCAAACTATACTGATTAATGCATCATGAGGGGTATCTGTGAGTTGTATACAACCCATCACACTAATTTTTGTGCGTGCATATTATATAATTGTAGAATTCAAACAAGCATTAGGGAGTATTCCGCGCTTAACCTCCCTAAATTCTTGGTTAAATGGCTACCTCCCTAAATTAGTGGCTATATTTAATTATAAATAAATGACCACCTCAGGGTCATAAGAGCACATATAAATGCATGCGTTCCATATTTGCTTTCTTTCTTAAGAGTCACCATTTCTCCCCCTGCTCTTTGCAGGGAAGAGCCCCAGAGATTGGCAGTTACTTTTCGCTTCCTCTAATTAATTAATGGAACATAAATCAGACGCCGTCATTGATATTGTCAGTGCTGTCAACAACCATCAAGATGGCGTCCCAAAGACCAAGAAGAAAAAGC
>Ga0307518_10000701_pt1 | contig 25122 bp, 40 predicted proteins | sample 25_EM_MG_FD_203889 | JGI IMG/M metagenome (GOLD analysis project Ga0307518, IMG submission 203889) | Populus trichocarpa ectomycorrhiza microbial communities from riparian zone in the Pacific Northwest, United States - 25_EM | ecosystem: Host-associated > Plants > Roots > Unclassified | place... | reverse complement strand
CCCTCCTCAGCACATCCTCTCTGGACACCGCGGAGGTAAACCACCACTCGCACTTTTTCGTAGTCCTTTGTTGGTGTTGTGTTTGGGTTATTGTTCTGACCCAAATCCACACTTTGACTCACAATGCGTCAGAACGCATCGAATCAAGTTGAGGACGCGAAACTCACTTAACGGACGCGATGCCGCAACACCCAAATGTCCTAGACGACGGAAACGGGTTAGCACAGGTGGAGTTGACGTGTACATACCGTACAATGCGCCGATCGTGATACCAAGGCGGAGAATCGTCTTTGGACGACCTGAGAGCGGAGACGAGGCGATTGCGCCAAGTGTCGAGGGCGAGAGGGCTGGCGATGGCGACAGCGATGGATACGGAGATGATGGAGATGTTGGCGACGTGGACGGCACAACTAGCGGCGGCGACAGTGACTCGATACAAGTCGAAGCAGCGCTGCTGGCTGGAGAGAGTCAGCGCGTGCGCTACAGACGAAGAACAGGAGTAAGAAACTTACCTGTGTCATCAAGGCCACCCATCCAACTTGAAAGGCATCCGTACGGACACGCCAGGCGTCGACGGCAACGCGGAAGGCTCAAGATCAAGCGAATAAACATCAGCCAAACGAAACAAGTCGAAACGACTTACCTAGAGCGCACCAGCGCGACGCAGCCACACGGGAACGCCCTGAACCATGCCTATGGGATCTATGAACCCAGGCGTCAACACGGGCGTATCAAAATCAAACCTATAAACATCAGTCGAGCGCTGGAGATCGAGACGACTCACCTTGGACACGCTATCGCGATGCGGTCGACATGGAGACCTAAAAAGCAAATCAGAAGGGTAAATAAACTTACCTTCAAATATAGGATGCCGGGGGAGTATTGGCGCAACGATGGAGACTACAGATGAAGCCATCCGCGCGCTGCAATCAGCACAGGCATATGGCCGTGATGCGACTTACCAAATCGGGTAACGACACAGGAGTCACAAACCTTCAAACAAGTCTCGGACACTCAAACAATGGACTATACACTCATTTTGGAACCATTGGGTACTCATTCCTTTGACATTTAATACCTCTTTGGTTTCATCTATTTTTTCTACTGTCCCTACTAACACATGCAGTTTAAGGGAGCATGTTGAAAGTTAACCAGCATGTGTTACTGGTACTTCAGCGTGTGACCGCACGACACTTACATAAGCATTTCGAGCGCACTATACACAGTAGTTATTTTCATTAGTCCCTCAGTAGCTTGAATATCTACTGAGGGTAAGCAGTCCATACACACTCATTTTACACATACTAACTTGTAGTAGTCACTACAGGTATTACTCTAATTCAGTAGCTTGAACACCTACTGAGGTCACTACAGCTCCTCCTTCTCCTTCCTTAGGCTAGACCTTCCCTGTGCAGACCACCACCTTCCTATAGGCAACGTCAACAGCAGTGATACGTTGGATGTGGTTGGAAAAAAATGTATAATGGTGGAAGAGGGGCGTTGGCGTTGAAAAGGATGGCGGCAGTGATGGGAAAGGGCGACGGCATCGACCACAACAACCACAACAGTAGAAGCGGGCCGTTGGAGTTGGAAGGAACGGTGGCAGTGAGGGACAAGAGCTGTGGTGTCGACCACAATGGTAGAAGGGGACCGTTGGCATTGCAAGGGACGATGGCAGCAAGGGACAAGGGTGGCGGCGTCAACAACAACAACCACAACAGTAGAAGCGGGCCGTTGGCATTGGAAGGAACGGCGGCAGCGAGGGACAAGAGCTGCGGTGTCGACAACAACGACCACAACGGTAGAAGGGGACCGTTGGCATTGCAAGGGATGACAGCAGCGGGGGACAAGGGCGGCAGCGTCAACGACAGCGACCACGATGGTGGTTGGAGAGGAAGGAGTGTGAGAAGTTTCCTGCCCCGCACTCTCGGCAATAACCTGTTTCCAAAACAAGTCAGGGGGATGCCGCAATGGTCGGTTAGTGTCCCCGCCCGGCGCGCCCTCCCAACACAATTAGGTATGGTACAGAACTAGGGAGAAGTATAAAGAGGGTATTTGGGGCGGGATTTAACACCGGTGTTGAGGATTTAGTGTTAGTAAGCCTTACTATGAGCACTGACAGCAACCGCTACCATTCTTAGTTAGGCTTACGTGTTGGGAACCTTAGGTGAGTACACTGGCGGAGTGACATCAGCAGCCACCACAGTGCGGAAAAGAGTCTTACATTCACATTCCAGCGGATGCAGTGGGACAAGGCTCAACACAGGCATCAATGGATCCTGGATCCGAAGGGAATGATCATGCGTTCTGGGATACACTCAACGCACGTGTCAGGAATGTGAGAGTGGTAATATCTGGTCATGGTGGGTCAATTGATGATTATTATATCGTGTGTTGCACTCTAACTTGGCATGATTAGACCATGGGGACGAATGGTGTGCTCGTGAACCATCATATGATGTGATCTTCTGCTTCAGCAAGCATTCTCTCGGAGTATACTCTTCCCTTCTAGTATACTATGATACTGATCATCGCATTTTCTCAAGGTATGGTGGGTATAGCAAGGAAGGCTGGGGCAGAGGTATTCGTTCTCTGATCTTTCGTTCATCCGTGCCCAGCGACGGAATTGAAACTTACATCTTGTTGGATGATAAGACCACGCGGGCCAGGTTGTGCTAAACAACGAATACAAGTAGGTCGTTTAGATTCCACATGGCAGTCACCCAAGATGCACACATACTTGGATATATCAAGCGGAAATACAATACATGTTCTGCCCAGCAGTCGTTATAAGTGAGTTAGGACAAGTAGATCGAGGGAAAGTTAATGCAGGACTCGTGATACAAAAAAATGAACCTGGAACCAGTCAGAATGCTTATACATGCAGAATACAAGAAACCAAAGAATGAGCGGTGGGGACTCAAAGGTAGAACATAGTGTCCTTGAGACTCTTGTGAATGCCGCCATGCCAAAGCTGCTGAGCCTCCTTCATAACATCCTCCTCCGCGCCGCTGCCACTGACAGTGGTAGTACCGTCGCCGGCATATCCGTGCAGCAGCTTACGCAGGTAGCATCGGCCACGCTCACAGGCGACGTCAGCGTAGTATGCTGGAGAAACCAGGCTGACCGCCTTCGTCGCGCGAGAAAACATGTAACTGAGAGCGTTGGTCAATCCTTGTAGCCCGTCAGCTCCGAAACCAATCTCGTCGTGAACAACGTAGTAGTGTGTCGGTCGAGTGGTTCCTTGTAAACCACCATGTGCTTCACGAAGGCCAAGTCAAGAGAGTACGCAGTGAACCAACTTAGGCACACACCTTGCAAGAAGAAGTCGAATTCATAAACGGCTGTCACACCACGATCAACTACTGTCCCAGGTCGAGGGTTTCCGTCTCCCGCAGCATTGCCTTCCTCGGTGGGATAGAAACGTGTGTGGTGGCGCTTTCCGCAGATCACAATGGTAAGTTTTGGCCTGTAAGGTTCCCTGGGCTTGTCGAACTTTAGGAAAGCTTTCCGAATCTCCGGGAGTTCCTCCGCTCGGACGACATTGAATTGACCCTAAAAAGTATAACGTGTGAACGAATTCAGAAAACAAGAACATTGCCCAAACCTCAGAAACACCGTCACGATATACCAGAACACGGTCTGGCAGTTTTCCCTTGTTGCGGAGCTTGAACAGCTCGATGCGTTCGCTCATCATGCCCTTCAAGTTGGTGATCATCTAGTGACAATGATTTGTCCAGTATAGTGCACTAAAAATGGGCGCCTTACCTCTTTCCTCGTCTCTTGGATTTCAAGGCTGCCAGGAAACTGTGCGTACTGGTTGTCGATACTTGCGACAACAGCTGCGATAGATGCTAATCACACGAACTTCGTCACGACATGCAGGGCAAGAGTAAATAATCCACATACGGGTTCCCTTGGCACTACCAGGTCCGGGGTGTGTAACATCCATGCCAACTATCATGGTAGGCATGGCATTTAGGAACTTGTTGCTGGTGGGATCGTTCAAGCTGTGATTCACACCGCCCAGTTTCATATTGAATTTAAGAGCCACATTAGCATAATATTGCGGGTTTGCCTTCCTGATTTTGGAAGAGTGCACACATACAGTGTGGACGCCCATATAGACGTCACAAAGGTGTTTAAGACCTTCGTATATTGCCTTGTCGCCATCGGCGAGCACGACCATGATAATGTTGGGCTTCGACGGCATAGTGAGGAGGGTGGTCCGAATGACACCGATAGCATCACTTCGCATGGGATTTCCCTGGTTTTTGGGAGGGAGTTTGGCTTCGAGGTAGGTCGGTTGTCCTGTGACTCGCATGCCACTAGTGGCACACATTTTACGAAAGCCGTCAATCACATTGTGGAGTTCTGGATCGTTGCGACCTGCAAATTCATCTCGGTTCTTCCCGTCCTTGATGATAAGGACGGCCATTTTATCAAGGACGGTACCGGCAGCGAATTTGACTCCTCGAAGGTTCCACGAAGCTTTATCGTCAATGGACGGGGGGCTACCGGCCGGAGAATACTTGATGGCAGGTCTGGGGAGTATACGACCGGGAACCACTGCCATCTCGGAACCGATGCTCGTCCCGAAGGCCTGGAGGATAGGTTGGGCCCCACGGAAACCCAGGTGAGTAAGGCCCTGGTTAACAATAGCTTCACCATTGATGTTGGGAGGTTGACAGGCGATAGTGATCATGTTCGCAGTATGTTCTTCGGTCAACTTGCCTCGGAAAGGTTGGTCTGGCAGTATTTTGCAAACTTCGGGGGGTAACAGAATTTTCTTATCCTTTCCACCGACATTAACAAGTGGTAAGTCGGGATGGTTTAGCGTGATGTTGTATTCTTTACAAGTCCTTCGATCAATGGAGTCGATGGCAAGGAGCAGCAACTTACTTCTTCTGAAATATTGCTCGACAGTGACATCCGCTCCGAATTCTTCGGCGCGGAACTTGTATTGTTTGGCATTGAAATGGGAAACCTCCTTGATTGACTTCCGGTGACCAAGGTGGGTAGTCTGCACCCTGACTCCTTTACAGAACGCGTTCATCCGCGCACCAAACGATGCGCGACTGAACTCCATCATAGCGTTCGCCAAATTCTGGACAATGTAGAATGCTGTCGTGCAGACATTTACATTCACCAAGAGTTGCTGGTGGGCAGGACGGACAGAGGAGTAAAAACCCTTCCAAGCTTCTAGGCCGCCGCCAAGGGAAAATGGTTCTGCTGCAGCGCGAAAGAAGTACTTGTTTCTTCCGACAACAACACCTGTTCTCCCAGGACTGGACGCCAGAATTACGTTCAGCGCTGAAATAACAGGTAGGATGTCATAATGGCGGTACTGTGAATCGCCCTGAGTATAACTGACGGAAGATCAACAAGGTGAAGAAGATACGGTAAGAGATGAATGTACTTCGTAATGCAACTTGTGTCGAGTTCTTTGGTGAATTTGATGGTCAGTGTATATTCCTTTCCACCCGTAGCAGGTGGACCTTGCTCGTCTTCATCATAATACGGTACTTTGATTGTTAACGGCTGCGGAAGGGTGCGAGCTGCGATCAATTTGGAGCTATCGTCGTGGGCCACGTTTCCCGAAAGGCCGGCCTGTTTCCATGCGCTAGTTTGTTCTGCAAGTTGGTAAATACGACGCTTCACACGACGCGAGGTGGTCCCCGCAGCAGGCGCAATTGCGACATCGTACTCGTACAAAGGACCCTTTGGAATACGAACAGGGAAAAAGTTGGTGCGCAGTTTGATTTCTTTTCCTGCGGTTCCAAAGTCGGGACGCAGAGGTATTTCATCAGGATTAGGTCTCTGGGTACGGAAACTTGCAACGAGTTGTTTGTCCGAGTTGTTTGCGATGCGCGCATCCACAGTAGCGGGCCTCCCCGCCATGAAGATACTGTGGTGGAAAGCGTTGAGCGCTGGGGGAAAACAAATGAAGGTCACTTACCCTGCTCGAGCTCTGGCACGGAAAGGGCGCCCCCGCCCTCCGCGATCGCCGCCTCTCCCTCCACGGTCGCCTGGTGAAAAACTGGGAGACCCTCGTCCCCTGAAAGTATCAGGAGACCCACGTCCTCTGTACGGGTCAGGAGAACCTCGTCCTCCTCCTGGTGGACCAGAAGGACCACCTCGGCCACCTCTTCCTCCGCCACGATAGCCTCTGTTGCTCATTCTTGTCTTCTCCTGGTGTCGTAAATGGTGAGTGTCTTTGGACAAAGGGTACAGGCTGCGACCACACAGCATCCTTGCTTATGACTCCCACGTCGATGCTGTGCACGTGCGGCTGCTGTGTGGCGGAAATTATCTTATCTTATCTGTTAGGCAGGAGATAGGGAATCATTAGGGTGCAGTCAGTCGTCTGAAAACATGGTCAATACAGTTGCAAGGGTCATAATACACCAACTATAGGTGTCGGGTATAATTCCCCAGTGCATTATGACCTTTCCGACTGTACTGATTTGAACATGACCGATTACCTTGCCAATGTGTAAGTCATCTTAATCCGAGATGCATTCGGAGTTGGCCCAGGGGCTGTAAGAAACGCTTTCTTGTGGAGAATAGGCCCAAAGTTGGACGAAGCGATCCAGCGCGAAACCGATTTGAACGTGGATCGCCCAGTAAATTTGGATCGCGTTTCTCTCCCATGAGAATAGCATGGCGGTACTCTCAAGAAAGTATTCGGAGAGTTGATCGCGACGATAATCGTGTCGCGAAGGAAAATGTATATCATACTGCAATGGCGGCCAAGAGGCGGGGGATTCAACGACTCCCCAATCCTTTTCAATCGGAAGGGAGAGGTGCGTGTGATCGTTACTGTGACGCATAATACCATATTTAGTAACAATTTGTCACAGAGATTTTGCCAAATTCTAGTAGGACCCCGAGACCGCCTAAATAACTACTGATTTGCAAGTCAACGAAGCATTATTTATTTACATAACTTGTGTGATCAGAATAGAAAACGGCCCTTGTTATGGATTTGGATTTGAGCACGACAGGATCCAAAAACTTCTGCCCAACAGCTTTCCGCACTGAGTGTGAAACGCAGTAGCGTCGTAGGGTTTGTCTCTTGTTCTACTTAGCGCTCACTCTCGTCATTTCTATTCTTATTCGTCAATGGTCATTTCTATTCTTATTCGTCAATGGTCATCTCACTACTTGATAATTAGCTCTACCATGGCAGGTTCGAAGACTTCTGCAGCTCCACGTACTATCTCTGTTATCTCGCTCACTCGCCTGCAGTAGATTGAAACTCCACCCATGTAGCCAGACCACATCGAAAACCAGGTCAAAAAACGATGCCAAAACGCGGGAGGCCACGGTTCAGCACCCAAATCCAAATCCAAACGGCCCAAAAACCTTCTACTTTGAATCACTATATTAAATATAATTTCAAGGGCTTCCAAACAGTGGAATCCTGGTGGGAATGGCACCAGTTTCCGACAGCGCGGATCGTTGGGGACATGGAAGACTGAAGTACTTGGCGATGCGAACCCAAATGGTCTTCACCGATGGAAGATAACACGGGAGCCACCGCAGCGCTAGCCCAATGAACCGCAACAAAGTTGTCCCTTATCTCCGCTTTCCAGCCGCTGGCTGAATGGCAACGCTGCGCGGGTTCATAGTTTCCTTCATTCCTGGTAAGTTCTGATCACTGCAATTTTCTAGCTCCAAGTCCCATTTCAGGGCATGGTTACCCGTCAGCTAGGTCCGAGCACCAGATCATCATCATCGGATTGGAGACACACCATTCCTCAGACTCTGGGCTCGTGCGGAGAACTTGCAAGCTTCTGGACTCGGTATCACTTCTCCTGCTGGAGTGTCGAAAGTCTGTATGTTGTGGCTCCGAGAATGCGTGGGGGAAGAACGTAGTCTTGTTGCAGACTACCCATTAAATCATATCGCTCCGTACGTGCTCTAAAATGTCCTATGACCATCTACTTCCGTTCTATCTGCAAATGCGGCGGGTACGCTGTTCACATGTCTCACCTACATTATAACCGTTCGTTGCATGGTCATCATACAGGGCCAACAGCAGCTTAGCCATAGTTCCTGTCATCTGAGCTGACATGCAGAATGGACAGTGGGAAGTGTTGAAACATATCCGATTGCAATCCCACACTGTCGCGAGTATTCCAGGCTTGCCAATTGCTGAAAGGAGCCGCGGATTGATGTCAATTTATACAGATATTCGTACACTCTGAGCCCGGAAGTTTTTAGTACCACCACAAAAGTAAAAATAGTCCACAAGAAAAGAGGGGCGTATCAAAGTAATGAACGAGTCGAAACACTATCCACCTCTCGAAAATACGGTATACACAAGGTACTATTGTTTTCTAAACTGTCTACTGTGTGCATTGTGCAACGATGAGTGTATACAGGGTCTTGAACCAAAACGTGAGACGAAAGCAAGTAGGTAACGATGCACATAGCAGAGCTCCGTTGCGAAGGCTCCAAACATGAAAGCGGATGAAAAAAAAGTACCGTGTAACCTTCTCCGCTTATATTTTACCCCTTGCCTTCCTTTCTCCGTACTCGACTGCGGCGTACCAGGCACCGCCTGCTAGTGTAAGTAAGATCCCTGTAGCATTCATGAGGGATATTGACAAATCAAAAATGACCACAGCAAGTATTATCGACAGCACTTGTTTCACATTTGCTATTGGTCGCGGAAAAAATACTCCCGGTCAGCGCAAAGGGAAAAAATAACACCACGGCGGGAATCCGTACCAGCAACTGTCATACTCAGCGGTCCCGCCATCTTGTTCGCGGTAAAGCTGACGATATTCAATCCGAATGCGATTCCCCCGTTCATGCAGAGGACAGTCAATGACCAGGGTGTCATCTCATGTACACTCCACATGCGCACGCGGTCGAGTTCTCCGGTGAGGTGTGCGAGGATTACGCACTGCACGAATGCCAAGGGCGCCATGCGTGTGAGTAGATCCAGAGGGTGCAGTTTAAGGCGCGGAGGGATGATAAAGCGGCGCCAAGAAGGTTGATGGGATGGATTAGACAGTGACGGCGACGACTGGAGGATGCTCGTATAGATCGTCTTAACAGCGGCCAAAAGTGTCCCCAGGACTGTCAGAATCAGTCCGGTTGTAGTGCAGTAGTAATCGCCGTACGTGCTGTCCGTGCATTGTGAGAATATCGACCATACGAGTGGTATTAAAAAAAAACACACGCTAATCCAACACCCGCTACCACAGGTACGAGGGAAGCAACCTTTTGTCGACTACTGCGAGCACCGAATAAGGCCATCGAGAGGAAGATAGTGAATATGGGGGTCGCTGCACGAACGACTTGATGGAACTGCAAGAGCGATATGAGCGGTTATCAGGAATAAGCTTGACAGACAGCGCCCACCGGAATCGTAACCATTTCGAGGGATAGATTGCTGACAGCAATGTTGATGGTATACAAGACGCTGAAGGCGGCCAACGCCAGGTTGTCCGCAACTGAGAGTTTAGCAGGTGTAAATACTCCAGCCTGTAGAAGGAAGACGCCGCCGATGGTACCGAAGAAGGCGTGGATAGCTGTAAGAGAATAGGCATATGGGAAGTGTATGAGGACTCCTTTGTTGTACAACGTGAGTCCGAGATTGAAGCAAAAGTAGAGGACCAGCCAAAAGGGTTGGGAGTGGAAGAAAGACCTCGTTGGAGGTGAAGTGGTGATGGTAGCTGGGACATCTTTCTCGTGATTGTGAAAGGTGGTTGTGGGGGCATGTGAGGGCGAGGGAAGGTCAGGTGAGGGCGGACAGGTGACGGAGGGCATAAGGCGCGAATACATGGAATACAATGCTGAGGGATTGCGGCTAGACTTTTCTGAGTAATTGTTGGATGTTGCATCATAGGTCGGGTGAAAGTCGGTCGTAGCAGATATGCCGTAGTCGAAATACGTGCGCCTTGGACTCTTTCTGTCCTTGCCCAAGGGAATGTGAAGTAGTCCATCGCCAGAACGCCCTTGGGGGGGAGGCTCCACGGTTCCCACCGTGCCCGGAAGACCGCCAGAACGTTTGTACAGAGTATCAGACCTCGTATACATGGGGTCAGAGGGACGATCGTCGTCCTGGGTGGGGGGAACTGTAGCGAGTGTGATTGAGGTGATTGGCGCCAACGAAGCCTGGTCCGCATTACGATTCGGAACGCTGGAGTAGCGGTTGTTTTCAAATTGTGGGAACCCCCGTTGCTCGGTCTGGGTGGTAGTAGAGGTCGACATGGAGTGAGGAAGGAATGAGGCCCCGGGGATGGTTGGGAGTAACACGGTCGTCATAGATGCTGGTGGGAGCGGAAATGAGGTGAGGTCCAGAATTTGCTGTCGTCGTGAACGCGACCGATGAGCGAGTGAGTGCACGAGCAAGCGAAACTCGTCAGTGTACGTAGAGTGGGTGTTGTAGGTGCGATAATATGATTGGCTAGAAACGAAAGTGCGCAGTCGGCCAGTTGATAGGCAGACGCAGAAATGACCGACGGAATAAAAGAGGGACTCGAGGAAGTCGAGAGGACAGAAAAATACACCAGTGGAGTTGTGGGATAATTATAAGGTAGAAGGTTGCAATGATTAAGAAATGTATATCGGAGTAAAAAAAATCTGTCGCGTCAGCCACGATCCGTTCTCTCGGTTCTTTCTCGCGATACGTCATTTCAGCAAACACATCGCCTTGCACGGCCCAACGTTCAGGTCAGTATGCACTCTTTGTGCCAATCGCATTTCTGTTACACTACTGACAGCGAACTTGATAGTTCAGCGCTGAGCTGCCGTCTTCTGAGTTACAGGTACCCTCGTAGTACAGCCACGTGTTTGCAAATATGTCTATGACAAATGCTCGGCACTTGGCATTACCTAACCAACCTTGGACTGACTCTCGAGCAGAGACCTGCAACGGGTCGACCTTCTCAAGTCCTTTCGAGTCTGCAAAACATAGCCGAGAAAAGTGCATAAAACTCTGTTCCCGTCTCATCAGAGTACTTCCCGAGCATTCAAATACATCGCAAGCGAAGGCTTCTGTCCATCATGATCTCGGTCGGTAAGTACACATGTGTTTGAGTCCGCAAATATCGACAATCTCGTTGTTTCTGTATCACGGAAGTTCTGGTCTGACATACTAGGACAATACCTGGTAGCTGGCCTCACTGCACTCTTTTGGGACCGTGATTCATTACAACGTTTTACGCCGTTCTGCACGTCCACCAATCTGATAGTATTTCACTCTTCAATGTCATGTGGACTTGGCCTCATCGAACGAATCGAAGACGTTCACTTCCGTCCGTATTTGTTTCTGGGCCTGCCCCATCGTGATTCCTTCATGGCGATTATGCGGTCGTTGAATCCCTCTTTTCTGGGCACAGAGGATCAAGCAATGGTAATCGCGCCGCCAGACGAGATCGTGATATTTATGATCTCCGAAGTCCCCCCTGTGATGGTCATGGCTCCAAAACATCGTGTTTTCATGACGCATGTTCGATGGATCGGGAACGGGAACTTGTCCCTAGTGCCTCCACAAAGTCCTTGGGTTGCCCTTGTCCCAGGTTACGGACAGATTTAGGAGCACGATGCCTCGAAACCTACCCAGTTACACGCCACCTCGGATTCAAAATTTGGTCAGCTGTCAGCGCTGATCACGTATGCATAGTCATTATGGACCACTGGTAACCCTTCGTTCGGTCCTTCCGTACCACTGGTCCAGACTCATCTTGGTCATAGATACAATGCATATTCCATCCCATTTTTCAAGTTTGCTAGCCTGCTTTAACGCTTCAGTTCGCATGAAACATTCATGCAGTGCCCGTGTCGAGGACGAAGTTCTCCTCGTATTCTTCGGGTGACGCTGCGTTGAGTCCTTACACATAATACCTCACTTTTCGCGCGCAACTTGAAGCACAATGGTGTGACTCATGATAACTGATATTCACGAGTACGTAACAAAATAGTTTTCAGGGGTCCCCTCAGATCCCGAAGCTTCACAGCGTACTAGGATCCATGCCGAAAGACTGTCACATTGCATGATTGACAGCGGCCATCCATGTCATCGGCATCCCAATCCTGGCACCGCAGCACGTGTCAAGAGACTCAAGGTGTTCAACCAGGTTCAACACCGCGGTCATCGACAGACGTGCATTACTCACCCGATTGGTGTATGTAAATGTCCGACGTCTCGCACTGATCTTCAACTTATATGGACAGGAACACCTACACCGTGGGGCAAAAATGATACCTGGTGTGGTGTCCAGTCTGAACAGTTGCGCTAGGCTCAGACACGGCATAATTAAAAACTTTGAAAATATGGTGAGTTAGTAAGGCGTCAAAATGGATCCTGTCTTTGGGTGCCTAGAGTCCATATGTAAGTTTAATTATGGCCTTCCCTAGTTGCCAGCGGGTTGCTAGGTGAACGTTGTTGCCCCCCACTATTATTTCTTCTAGGTCGACCAAAGTGATGGGCGCCCATAAACATAGAGAACTCGAACTTGAAAGGTGGGCCGTTTTACCTCGTTCTACATCTATTTAATACGAAAACGAAGGCAAGTAGGTTTCATCCTTACACTAGTACTCAGAACGCGTCGCACCATCTGGCTTCTGCATCCCTTCCCCATACTACCTCCAATGATGCAGAAGACTGTCGTGGGCAGCAAACATAGGTCACCCTCATCTCGTCTCCTTTGGAGTCACATCAGGCGCTGGCGAACTATGACTGCAATTTTCGGATCTTCTAGACCATTTACTGTAATCACGAGGCCGCTTTGTGTCCACAGACTTCATCGAGATCGGCGGTTGGCGCCCCTATACTCGATCAGCCTCGACGGCAGGTTCGATCACGAACCAACCGAACCACCCGTAGGGTGCTAGACGAACCGGACTGCAACAACGCATCGTACGTATTCGGTCTCGTGACCCCATGGAAAAGTGAACCTTCGCTCTTACATGGGATCCCGCTACTCGGGATTTGGACCGATAACTTTAGTTGGACACAGAAACATGTATGTGATTATGTCGACTCAAGTGGAGCTTCCCCTGATCCGTGTCTGTTAATGGGTAGAGCGGTGACATCATCCTATCGTTGGACTGGCATGACGCATGACGTTTGATCTTGCTCGGTTTTGGTACTGCTGTGATTTGACACGATCTTTCAGAGGCCCTGCTGTGGCCAATGTATGTATAATGTCCCACTGTGAGCATCCCATGACTATACAGTCCACCATATGAGTCTCCTCTGAGAAGAGACCCATCTGAGAGAGGTATGTACTCCTGCATATTGTCTACTATACAGAACCACTTCTTGTTTATGTGTGGCTGAATGGGATACCAAGCCTGTGTATGGGCAGGTAACCAGCTAGCCACTGCCTAATGACAGCCTAGCAAAGAATGGTTCCGGGGAACTCTTATATGGACATACTTCCCGGCGGACCATTGCTTGAGGAAGGACACAATGAACCTTTGACCGTCACACACTCCTTAGGATAGCGGGGGCTTTCGCTCTACATATCGAGCTCTGCAGGCGCGAACTGAAGTTCTATACAACTAAATCTCGCCACAACTAATACAGCCGCATGTGTGCCGGCTAGCCACGTAGTCGATGGGGCATTTGACAACTCAGGTGAGTCTTGAACGCTTCTGGACGTCCTGTTTTGAGTTGTTCATAGAATGGTCCCCTTGACAACTCGCACGAGTATGAGGGGGATTCTAATGATGGATTCATTCTGATGTAACAATTATAATTTTGGACACTCCCGGTCCCTGAGCCACTCTTTACGATAGGATCGTCGTGCTCCCAATGATTCAACCACTGGCAAGAGAGACCATCGAGAGTTACAGTTTCGAGGTTTAGCCATTGGTCTATGGGAGGTCGCCTTTCCAAGACCCCAGATTCGTGGATACTACCAGCCATGAAGAAACAAGGGCGCCAAGCTGACAAGTGTACGCAGCGTACCCCTGGAAATGCACGACACAGAGACTCTGCACCCCAATTGTCGACTTCATAGGAAAATCCAAGAAATAGATCATAGACATCTCTGAATTTCCCTTCGATGGGATCGAACTCCACGGGGTCACTGATCCAGCACCATACATATCGAAGCTTGGGTGCTATGATTGCTTCTAGAAATGGCACTGGTTTATTGAGGGAGAGTGTGAGCTCCTCAAGGAGAGGAGAGTGAAGATCATTTTGTTTGAATGTCCATCCTGTACTATCACCATCGAGTACGAGAGATGTCAGTGACTGTGCAGGAGTAAGCATTGAAACCATATGAGGGGAATTATTTGCTTGTGCAAATTCCAGATGCAGCATCTTGAGGGTGGGGAGTGCCACGAAGCTGTCCAATTGGAAGGATGGAGTGAGGGTCAGATGTTGGAGAACGGGAGCATGTGTTGGTGAAAGAAGTCTAGTAGGTAAGGCGGATCGTCAAATTCGCCCCAGATGTCCATTCTCAATTCTCTGAGAAAGGGAAATCTGAGGTGGTTGATCTTCGTAAGGACGGATCCCACGAACTCCAAGTTCATGCTGTCAGAAATGATAAGGGAGCGCCAGCGGTTCGCATGTGGAACAATAGCATCCAGGAATGCATGGAACTTGACAGATACATATTCTTGGTCTTCATCTTGGTCTTCATCCCAATCTTCAATCCATATGTCCAACAAAGCCTCACAGCTTCTCTTCAATTGCTTCTTCAATAATTCCATGCCCTGGTTCGGTATCACCTTGATGGAAGTCCAGGAGCTGGGATTTTTCCTGACTACATCCCTCCAGCGGCGCGATACACCGACAATCTGATGCAGTGGCTTTTCAGGAAATTTTGGGTCTGGGATGCAAAGGGTGAAAATCTGCGAAAGTAGTTCTGTAGGGAGACAATTGATAGCAGGTGGTCTTCCCTTGATCAGGTCGTCGATTTCGAGCTTCTGTGCTTTAATCTCCGCATGGATGTGGGAGAGCCTCTCGACAAGATATCTTTCCTGTTCTTCCAGCTGGTCTAGCTTGGCCCATGCCTCGTGCAGCTCATCGAGAGCCATGGTGAATGACAGAGCGTGTATTTTGCAAGCAAGGGTTCTGGGAGTTCGTTAAATCGTGAGAACCTGCCGGTTTGGAAAATGTTTCCTTTTCTGGACGAGCGTGAGAAATATAAAATTCGTCCTTCATTAATCAAAGTTAAGCAATCCAAAGTGCATGCAGCAAGCAAGGGTTCTGCCGATGCAGGCGGCATTTCGAGTAGAGTCATATCACGCATAAACAGAGCCCTATTACTTTATTGTTTCACCGTGTATTAGCACCATGGTAGCCACTAGCGTCTTCCTGGCTGGCCAGCCCGCAGCTGTGGATGAACACATCACAAATTACTCGCACAAGGAACGGTTGATTCCTTTGTCACTGAGTGTGGATTAGACCCAGGCGATGACATACCCTTGCACCCAGATTTTGGAACCGTGGGCACTGAAATAACCCTTCGCTCCAACTACTTCCCAGTTGGTATCCCAGAGGGCCATCTGTATGAATACACCATCAAAATTTCCCCAGGTGAGGAACATCTCACGCCATTTCAAACGGTGCATTTATCAGCTTGCAGAACAAACAACGGCATGGCAACAAGCCAGTCTTGTCAATAGTGTTGCCCATGACATGAACATCAGTTCCAAACTAATTTCTGGGCAAATCCGCACCTGCTAACCATTACTGTGCCATATTACAATGAATACGAACCACTAGGGACTGCTGCTGCTGGTGGAATGGAATATACTTTGACAATCAAGTTTTCCCAAAGCTTGATACAAGTTATATCAAGCGGTCAGTCGGCACGTTGTCTAAGAATGCTATACCTCACTGACTTTCATTAGTCACATTGAGGGGCAATCTGAATGCCGCAACTATGACATCCTACCTGTGATTTCATTTTTGAATATAATTCTTGGGTCCGGCCCTGAGAGAACAGGTGTAGTTGTTGGCAGAAACAAGTACTTTTTTCCGTGTGGTGGAAGACCCATCCTCCATAGGTGGTGACTTAGAAGCCTGGAAGGGCTTTTACTCCTCTGTATGCCCGTCCACCGGCAATTCATGGTCAATGGAAATGTCTGCATGACAACATTCTATGTTGTGCAGAACTTGGCGAAAGCAATGATCAAGTTCCATTGTGCTTCATTTGGAACGGAGATGAATGACTTCATTAGTAGCGTGAGGGTGCAAACCATTCATCTCGGTTACTGGAAGACTGTCATGGAAGTTGCATGTGTCAATGCGAGGAACATAGGTTCTGCACTGCAGAACTTGGAGAGGTCTCAGTGGGGGGAATATTCCGAGAAAAGTGAGTTGTTGCTCATCCTGAGTTTGTATTTAGCTGATCGAACCGTGTGGAAGAATACAAAGTTACTATGTAGTACCTCGATTTGCCTCTCGTTAATGTTAGTGGCGAGAAAAGAAACCTGGCCATGGCAGAAAGAGAAACATCAGGAAACCTACATGTTGCTTAATTGAACTTTATTGTGATTTATTGTGGCTTAATTGCTTAGCCACTCATGCCAAGATGCTAAGTTGTGTGAAGCTAAAAAGGCTTACTTAGTTCACTTGGTCCGAGATTGCACCAAGCACTTAAGTTGAGCAAAGGAACCCAAGTGTGATTATATTGGTCCAAGTTGTACACATAGTAGTAAGTAAATAAGAGCATGAAAAAAGACGAAGGGCGCTGTCCTCTTGAAGGAGAACGAGTGCCACAAATGGGTGACGAACTTGTCACGGGCACAATATTTCGTGTGGTAGGGACATGTGTGAGAACGTACATGAGCTTGACCGTCGAGCCAGACGAAGCCAGCTGCAGTTGCCGCAAAACAAACGCTAGTATCGATCAGGGCTTTTATTGCACGTTGGAAGCTGGAGCCTGGATAAGGTATCCGGGGGTGAGAGGCGTTGTGTAGTGTACAATGGATGGGCTGGTTGGATAGGCCCACGTACCAGAGCCATTATATGGAGGGATAAGGCTGCGGGTTTTCTTGTCCATTAAATAGCGATTGTGTGTCACAGGCCAGGTCAGCGACGGCGCTGTATACAATATCAGTGACGAGTGCATATGTACAGATTTACCACACACCGGGGAGATGAAGGGCGCTTGAACAGCGCATTCTGACAACTTCGAGTACCCCGGCGATGACAAAGCTGATGCAACCTTGGCCAGAAGGTCGTCCTTGATGCCAGCTGGTGTGGGGGTGATGCAGATGAGGCGGGACATTTGACAGCGACCACTGTATACGATTGCAGAATTACCACATCACTGGGGAGACAAAGGCAAATGTACCCCGGCAATGACGAAGCGGACACAATCTTGGCCAGAAGGTCCTCAATGCCAACTGGTGTGGGGGGTGATGCAGATGAGGCGGGTGACACAGATGAGGCGGGTGATGATGTAGAATGTGTTGGCGAGGGACGTTTGATGGCAATGGGTTGATGCCACAACTATGGGCAAACAGTATAGCGGTGGGTGGTAGGGTCGACTTCTTCATTGGCGGAAGGAAATAGGTGGGTTAAGGGCTGGCACCAGTGAGGCTCTTTAGATTAAAATGACAGCTCAAACGCATGATGGTCCACAAAGTGATTGATATAGAAACCGCAGTAGGTGTCCAAGGAGTTATGAAAGGTGATGAATGGCGGAACACGCTCCCGACCAAAAATTGGAATTAAATGAGCGGCCCGGACAATGGTGTCGATGTGAATGACAGCGAGGTCGCGAGTTCTGTTGGCCAAGGATGGTTTCACCATCCACATCCCAGTTAGTTCATCAGGATCTTCTGCAACGTAGTCAAACCAATGTATAAGGGCACAGGGATAAGATAACCCGTCTGTGCACGGTAGCACGAAAAGACAGAGAACCCGTGCAACATGCATACCCAGCATACCTTCACGCCCATCATCTGTATTCACGAATACCGTGTCATAGCGTTCTGGGCCGTGGTACCAAGAAGGCGTTGCTCTGATCTGTTCGCGGCGCGTGCAGCCAATCCCACATGGATTGCTTGGGGAAACGAAGGTTGCACTAGCAGAATGAGAAACTCGTACTCGGCCAGTGGACGTCGTCAGGTGCTGGAGGCCAGTGTTAGCATTGAGCTGGTGAGACAAAAAATCCCGAATAAGATCAGGCAACGCTGGTATGCCAAGTTCGTCTGCAAGCGCAAGGATTTTTGTAGCACGGTTTCGTGCTGCTCTAATTAGCACCAAAGCATGTAATAAAGCACAGGGACTTGACATACCAGGAGTTCCTAGTTTAACTGTAGAATGAATAATTCCCAACCTCGCGTCAATGACACCAGCATCGTTGGTGTCATCGAACTGGTCGCCCTCTGGCTCAGCCTCTTGGTAGGCATGAGCAGAATCAATTCCACGGCCACCTGTGAAGTTGAATCAGTTCAATAGTAATGACATGTCAATGACACGTCAACGTTACATAGATGCTGGATGTGACTTGATGCGACCGAAACCTTGAGCATTCCACGCTTTTCAAAATCAATCGCTGCTGCCGCAAGTTTGTCCAAACGTTGATTCGTCAACAGCATTTGACCGAGCGCCTTAAATTTACTGGAGCGCCTCCATGGTTCTTTCACCACCTTGATATGTTTGGACTCCGTAATTGACGTGCAAAGACCATTCGGGGCACCAAATAGCCTGATGAGCGCCTCATAGTGAACAAGGGAATGTTGACGGGGAAGCGAAAATCCATCTGGATGGACACCTAGCGTGCGGAATATTTCGCGATACCGATGGAATCGTGTGAGTGCGCACTGAAGTTCTGTTAACGTTTGGTCAGTGATGACATCCCGGCAAACAAGGTAACAAAACTCTAAAAATGCCCGAAAAGTACGAACAACATCACAGGGGACGTGCCCCTCAATGGCCGGCAGGTAAACCTTCATAAGCGCCTTTGAGTCATCACCTGTCCATTGCGAGAATCCCCGCCCCTCAGGGAAATGGCGCAGACCTGAAAATGGTGGAATAACTGAAATACTATCACCCAAGGATTAGTAAATGCTTGACTCTGAGTGAAGCAACACCCTACTGTTGATCAATATCAGTTAAAATAGCCTTCGCGCCGGCCTTCCCATGCTCCTGCTCGAGGTACTTTGTGACCCATTCAACCAAATGGTCCTTGAAGGCACCTTTGATTAACTGGTGTAGGATGTCAGGTGCCAATAGTAAATAAATGCTGGCACGGGGAAACTCGTCAGTAAATGGCTGTGAATGAATGAGTTGTCATCAATTTGATATAGTAAAGTTCGTACTGTAACTTCTGCATCCAAGCCCCATTCATCCCATAGTTCAACAAATGAAAATGCCTCTTTTAGCGCATCGGCGAGTGCACGGGAACGGGGTGCGCCACCTTCATCCAAATTGTTCGGGAATGCCATACATCTGAAGTGGGCCATCAGGTGTGCATGAGTGAGTTCAATCTATATCTACTTACCGGCCACACCAGTTCTGTACAATACAGGCAAGTAGAACTTGTTCGGGGTAGTCAGCGATATAAGGTCCAATGCCATAGATGGCACGACGAAAATGGCCATCTGGACAACGGAGAACTTCTGGCGTTGTCATGCCATGTTTGAGCGGCCGAAGAATTCGGGCAAGTGCTGTATGAAAGATTTGTTTCTTGAACTTGCGGAAGCTGACATCATCGGAGCATTTTTTGGCCGCTTGAGGCAGATTAGTAGGTGCAAGGGAGATGATTGAAGATAAATGTACCTTTTGGAATAGGTAAGAATGCCAGTAGAACAACGGCATTACGGTGTGCGCGCCGGACGTGATTGTGAACATTGCCAACAGAAAGGTACACAGGCCAGTAATCATTCTGGCCTGTAGCGACCAACACAGTTGTTTTGTCGCTTCCAAGGATGATGGGAACAAACGTTGCACCCTCGGCCTGTGCGTCCTGTGAGATTTCATCCTGAAAAGATGGTTAGTTATTAGAGTGCCCATTAGCAATAAGGTAACTCATACGCACAGCCTGATCCCAAGCCCAATCGCCTGACATAAAATCTTTATACCTTCGTGAGCCGTCTTCGGAAAACTCACGGTAGGGCATGTAATCAATTTCTCCATCGAAATCGGCATTGGAAAAGATGTTCTTGATCACAGCTCGAGGGTCCCGATACCAGACATCATGTGTCTTATCCATCCACGAGGGCACGTCCACCGATGGCTTGTCACCACTGTACCCAAGTCCGAAACTCTTCCATGGAGCGTCGCCTATTGGGGTTGCATCAATAGTTGTATAGAGGTCCTTGTGGCCAGCAAATGGCGGACTATCTTCGTAGGCTGCAAGAGACACACCCCATAAGTGAAGTAAATGGTCAATGTTACCTGCTGACATCTGCACGTCAGAAAAAAGCAGCTGTGCAGTCTCAAATTCCAGGCGGTTTCGGTATGGTGTCCAATCTTCTGGACCTTGGGGAGTATGGGGCAGAGGCGGCGAGTCTTGAGGAATATCCATGCCATTCTCACTACAAATCCTTCCTGCACAATATAAATCAGCGAGTACACGAGTAGAAATGAAGCTAACCTGTCAGCTTCTCATGGCAGTCCCTTAAAACGTCTGGGGGAGGTTGCTGCTGTTGAGTGTCATCATGGGATTCATTAAAGTCGTGGTTATGGATAGTGCGAAGGTGTGCCTTGAGGCCACGAAGTGACTTGAATGAATGACGGCAGCTAGAAAATCGGCATGGAATCCGATGGGCAGTGTATGCTCGTCGCATTTCAGTGGTACTCGAGAGAAAATGGGTACTTCAATATCAACGCGGTTAGAGAAATTATTGGCTAAGTTGTGACAGCCTGAGGGTGGGAAGACTTGTTCTCGGTTGTGGGCCAGAAGACACACAAAACCTAAAATACTCCCTTCGTCCATCTGTACCGTTGGACTAAATGTCGCGTCCTGTCACCCGTGCCAAGAACTCCAATCAACATCCTGGCCAAATTGTCCTTGACACAATCCAGAAGCACCGTACCTCGGAGCAAAAGCGTCAAGACGACACTCGGAAAGAGCGGGAGAAACATGAACAACAAAGTGTTCAAGCTCATACCATAAAACGGGTCGCTGAAATCATTAGTGAAGGAACCCAGGCAGAGAAGGATTTACTGACAGCACGCCATCAGCCAAAGCCTCGCAAGGCACCGCTGTCACAAAGGCTGGCTGTAGTAACACATGGTGAGTGATCATGTCACGAAGTTGACTGGTAGAACTTACCAGACTCATTTTCCAGGTGTTGACGGGCAACTTGAAGAGCCTGTTGACGATATTGAAGGTACCGAGCAAGAGGAGTACGTTGAAGATAATGCAGAAGCCTGTGATGAAGCTGTCAAGGGGAAGAAGCGACGTGCACAGAAAATGATGACACGCGACCTTGTTGATGCAGCCCAAAATGCCTCCTTGCAACAATGCCCTGGGAACAGCACGTCAGTTGTACCATTTCCCATCACTATTCCCAAAAATGCTCCTACTCACTGAAACCGTTCTTTTTTACTGGGACTTCTTCAATACACAACCTAGCTCTGTGAAGAACAACATCACGGGCGTCAGAAAAGTCAAGGACTGGAAGGAGAAATATGGAAGTACTAAGGTTGCTCATACCACAAGAGTCGCTTCCCGCGCTTCTTCGCTTTCAAACCCAACATCCCATAGGCTCAAGGGGAGTGCTAAGTCTACTCACTCCAGTGCCACTCAGCCACCACCCACACCCGCAAGCGTCAGCAGCATAGTTATACCTACTTCGTATCTGGATGAAGACAACGACTCAGCAAAATTAGAAAATTTTACACAGGACAACATTGGCAAGAGAAGAAATACTGGTACTGGGGTAAGTCGTCTCCATGAACGTTGCCATTTCCTGCGTTGTGACCAAGTTGAATAGGTATCTGTCGAAGTCGTTTATGACTCACCCTCCCCTTCCATCACCCCCCCTCCCCCATCTCAACCACGCACGGTGATCCACAAGCCAGCGGCACTGGGAAAGCCTCTGAAGAGTGAAGCATCATTATACTATGACCAGATCAGCTCGGATTTTGGGGTGATTGAAGTGGATGATCAAGATGAGCCATAGGCACCTCGGAGAGGAAGTAAACGACCTCCGCTCTCCCAGGTATCCCACACCTACTATATCGGGTTGAATGACTTAACTTACACTTGATAGGCCGATATGGAAGACACTCAATCAACCTGTGCTCCCCCATCGAAACACACCAAAACAAAGGAAGAAGACGAAGTTGTGGAACTTCCCAACCAACAAAGGACCGGCACCAGCAGCAAGTTCACTAATCGCGATCTTCCACCTGGGTGTCAAGATGGAAACAGGTGGCGCGGTGTTTTCATTCCTTCAGTCGCACATTGGTGCGGGGGGAATGTTGACCCATGGACTATTGAGGTGGGAGATCTTCACGACGCAATGCAAGCAATCTGGGACGAGGTTTACCGCAACCAAGTAGTGCATCATATTACTCTTAAGGGTGCGGTCTTTCATGTGGTAAGATGTTTCAAGACTGGGATCCTAGTTGTGTTACTGATGATTTTTGATCGGTGCAACCTCAGGCAAAGCAGCGCTTGAATGAATGGCGCAGCGGCTTTGCTGCGACAGCCATCATGATTATCGCAACATTTTTTATACAAGATACTGACTTTCACGATATTGAACAGCGAGAAGACTTTGCGACAACCATGCTCGACTGGAACCGTTACTTATTCAGTGAAAATGAAGACGCCGATTACAAGGTAAGTTTAAAATACTGTCAATTCTTGGCCTAAAACTTTGGTAGGCGTGGACGGGTATTTGGCGATCTCCATTCGTACTACAAGCGTTTGCAACGCATTTCAATTTTGTAGCTGGCCAAGTTCCAATTTCGAAGTTAGCTAGTGAGGCAATCACTGCACGTGTCGTGCTTGCTCTTGCTGCTACTGCCGTGAGTCTTTGTGTTCTATATGATATTATTGTTGCCTTCACTGGATTGATTTTCGTCTGTTGTCAGGTTTGTCGGGCGCTGACTCTCACTGCGCATGGAAACCTTCAACTCGAACAAATCGAGATTGGAGCAAAGCCACAGAGACGTGCGGTCATCTTGAAAACCGATACTGGTACGACTTGGGAGGCCATTATTCCTGATGGCGAATCATTCGGCTTCAATGTCCAGACGTGGGGTGAGACGACGAGAAGACTTCTGGAGCCAATCATGTCACTTTCGGATGCAAACTTCATGAAGATTGTCGACGAGGCACAGTACTACATCAAGAGTGGTGCGAAGGGGAAAGGGAAGTCTACCAGAAGCAGTGGGTCTGCGAGTGAAAATGACAAGTTCCAGTATCTGCACGGATTTCGCTGATCGGTGTGCTGTCACTCACTCACATTGTCCCACCTACTGACGCCTCATTTCAGCCCTTCAATTACACTGTCAAACTGCCGCTTTCTCGCGCCTTTCAATGCACTGTTTCCTCCCCTCTTCGGTCTCCTCGAATTCATCGTCTCCCCTGCATTTGTTATTTGCTGATTTTTGTGGCGGTAGCTTGCTTTTTTACTGCCATGTAACCCGTTCTATTGCCATACACACTGCTGTCCGCCTAGTAGTATGCCGTTTTAATACATTGACGTGATTCCCGCTACGCATGCTTGAATGCTTGATCAACTTGGCGGCTACCTCTTATGCACACTTGAATACTTGGTCAACTTGGTGGCTACCTACTATGCATGCTTGAATGCTTGGTCAACTTGGCAGCAGTTGTAAGCTGATCATAAGTTAATCAAGCCACCAAGCAAGTTAAGCATGTGACTTAATATCTTATTTGGTCTTAGTGGGGAAATTTCAAGTAATTAAGTCAAATTAAGGTTAAATTAAGCAACATGTAGGTTTCCTGATGAACCAGATGATTTTTTTTGCCCCCTGAAGTCTGTGAAATATTACCAAACCAGCCTTTCCTCTGACGAAGGACCATACTGCACATGACCTGTAAACCCCCAAATGTCAATGATGAAGGAATTGTCAACCAGAGTCTCGCTCACCTGGGTTTTCGTCCCCCTGAACTTGCCATCCAGGCCTTTGGTATGCACATTGGTTCCGACATGACAGTGGCTCCTGGTCGCATCCTTCCAAAGCCTAGCATTAAGTACTTGCAAGGCACTTCTCCTTCTATCGACGCCAGAGCTTCCTGGAACTTGAAAGGAATCAAGTTTGCCATGGGTGTGGTGCTTTAAAAAATGGCAGTTCTGGTCGTCAATGATGGGTGGCCAGACAAAGAGTTTGAAGGGCGCCGTGATTCGACGTTGCACGCTGTAGTTGCCAACTTCGGTAAAATGTGTGCCAAGAGCGAAATGCAGATTGCTGGTGAGCCCATCTATTTTGACATCCAGCTCCCTCGCAGGATGCCACCTGATCTCATGCGTAAAGCTGCTATTGATGCTATTCACAAGGTCCTTGTTCCCGAACACGGAAAGGTTGACATCGTGATGGCGATGCTGTCCACTGACGATAAGGCCATATACCAGGGGCTTAAGCATCTTTGTGATGTCTATCTGGATGTGGTGACCGTATGTGTGCAGTCCTCCAAACTGAAGCAGGGCAACCTACAATACTATGTGAATGTTGCCCTTAAATTCAGCGCAAAGTTGGGCGGCGTTAATCACATTTTGGATAAGAACAGTGAGTGGTTGAATGCAATCAACTTCGACTTCTTCCTTCAAGGTATGCATTGTGTCACTGGATGTATCTGTGACTGGCCCCAGTGAAGCGCACAGATTTTTGCAGGGAACTGCTACACTTATGGACTATTATGTTATGCACGATGAAATTGGATTCGACACGGTGTGAGTCAAAGTGTGGATTTGGGTCAGAACAATAACCCAAACACAACACCAACAAAGGACTATGAAATTGTGCGAGTGGTGGTTTACCTCCGTGGTGTCCAGAGAGGATGTGCTGAGGAGGGGGAGAGGGGATCTACACCAACAGGGTGATGCAGACAGAGATGCAGGATACTCCTGGGGTACAGGAGCAGTAGATGGCGAAGGGGATAGATGTCTGGACTCTTCCTATAGCCTAGGAAGTGTCAAAGCGGGGATTGAGGTGACTGAGACTGAAGTAGGGATACTACACCTGGAGATTGGTGCAGCAAAGGG
>Ga0307518_10000700_pt1 | contig 25150 bp, 9 predicted proteins | sample 25_EM_MG_FD_203889 | JGI IMG/M metagenome (GOLD analysis project Ga0307518, IMG submission 203889) | Populus trichocarpa ectomycorrhiza microbial communities from riparian zone in the Pacific Northwest, United States - 25_EM | ecosystem: Host-associated > Plants > Roots > Unclassified | place... | reverse complement strand
ATTAAAAAAAACAATGGTTCGGTTGATTTTTTTTAATTCAAAATAAACCGTTTGCATTGATACCCTTAAACGACATAACTTTTAGATGAAAAAAAAGATAGGTGTTAGTTACCATCCCAAACCTTCTCCCCTAACTGTCAAGAACCAATCCCGATTCATTTTTACCAGTATTCTTTCCTTGCGCGCGCACTAGATACTTTACATCTGATTCGTCACGAGTTAAATATTTTTTTAAATAAAATATTTTTATACGGAGGCTTTAACACATTTTTGTAATTAAAAATATTTAAGGGAAAATAATTTTTTTATATATAGATATAATTAAATTAAAAAACCATAAATAACAATTAAAAAAATAAAAATTAAAAAACAAATATAGATTAAAATATTTAATTTACAAGTCAGGACATTTATCCAGTTATGTTTTCTAAATTTGTTTATTTTTTATTCAAACAATCGATAATAGAAATGGAGAATAAAATAAAAGGAAAAAAAACTATGTAAAGCTGCATATATTATAAATATTATATGAAAATAATTTTTTTATTTTAAAAAATAAAGTCCATTTATATAAAAAATAAAAAAAAATTATAAATGAATCATAAAAACTCTTCAAAATTTAAAAATATAACAAAACATAACCGTTATTTAAAAAGGGCTCTTCAATCAAAATGAAAAGGAGAAAATGTATTAATCTAAATATAAAAAAAATTAGAGAAAAAAATCATATAAAAAAATTGTCAATTAAAAGAAAAGGAATTAGAAAAGGAAGAGAAAAAAGCAAAGACCAGGCCAACCCGTATGACTTATTGGTCAGGGTCCACGAGTGTCTGGACCTTTATTTTTTTTTTATTGCAATTAGAACGAATGACATGTCGCTTGTCCTATGTTTTTGAAAAAAAAACAGTCGACATATTGTCTGAATTGCTCAGATTCCGACCACTATGGCGACCAAAAAATTAGGGCTTATTTTCTTTTACCCAAGAACTTGCTTTTCAACCTATTTTTAACTCAAAACATCTATAAAACTATGATAAACCTATCCATGACCTCGAAAAACAAAAAGATTTAAAAAACTAAAATCAACCCAAAATAAAAAAAACAAACCGAGTTTAGATATATTTTTCATAGATTTTAAAGGTAAGAAAACACCTATTATGAATTTCCCTAATCAAATAGATATAATTTGACACAAATATTAATCGTTTTGGTGCCTTTGATAGTCTTGAAATTTACCAAAAAACCTATCTAAAAAAAATGCTCCTCAATATATGTGGCTCAATCTTTTTATTACAGGGGCAAAACTATAATTATATTGTATTTAAAAAAAATAAAAAAACCAAAATACTCATCATACCCAATTTTAAAAATTCCGACATGGAGAGTAATATATATCATTACAATATTATATTTAAAAAGATGAGAAAATAACAATATTCCCGAACAAATCTTTAATAACTAATATACTGTCTAAAAAGATCAAAATACCCTTACAGTAAATAGAAAAATTAGTCTAAGTAGACAAAGCTTTTTCCTTCAGCTTTAGTGTTTTTTTTTTCTTTTCTTTTCGTGTGTGTGTGTATCCACACATACATAATTTAAAACCTGCATTACCATATATGCATTGAATTTAAAGGAGCCCAGGAAATAACTTCTCCTGAATACATTAATTTAGTTATAAATCAACGATTTAGATTCTTTGTGGGGGCTGGGATGATACGGCTATTGACATATGAACATTGTTTCTAAATATATATACTAAACATGAAAAAAAAGAAGAAATTAATACAGAATCCATCATTTATCGGCTTTGAAATTGCCTCCTGTCTCCTAACTTCTCGAAACCTAGCGATCACTGAATTCTGACATCGATATCCAAGCCTCCATGATCGATTTCCAAATGTGTACAAGTCTCCGTATACAGTGATCATGTCTTCAATTTTTTCAAGAAAACGCGTATTGCCATTTCCAATCTGCAATGTACTTAGACAAGAACAAATAGCAGCACAGAAAGTCTTGTTCATATGGGGATTTACCAAGTAGGACAGGATTTTCACTTGTTTCGACAAGTTGCTGATTCAATTGTCTTCTCTTTAACGTGGAATATCCAGACTCGGAACATGAAAATAACATCACAATTCACAAGGGTCAAAACCTAGACGAGGATGCCTCATTCAAAGTTGACTGGTTTTCCTTGCTTAATTAAATCCAGTGGCTGCATGGCTGATTTTGGAACATACATGGTAGCTTCTTCTAGTACTGTTCTCTAAATCGAAACCCAGATTGACTTTCGTATGTTTTCACTCGTATATGTCATTGTTACTCGTCTTCTGTCTTTTTGACATCTTCTGCGCTGTATAGTTCCCAGGACTCGAGGGTGGATGTTTTTCACGAGATAAGTTTTATTTATTTATCAGTAAATAAAAGCTTGGTTTTTATTTTTCTTTTTGAAAACCGGGTTTTGATCAAATCTGCCGGATCAACTCCCACCCATGATTTATTTCAATCCTTATGGAAGGTTGACATGGATCATCATTAACTAACGAGGCTGCTCATCTTAATTTATATTAATTTCTTTCCTGTTTATGTGTTCATTGTCGGCATCACAAAGGCGAAAGTCCATATTAAACAAGGTTAAGCACTAATCCATTTGTTGATTATTCTATTTTGATCCATAAATGCGAAGACACGAGAGCATCATCATTATCTACGAAATGGGATTACCACATACGCATTAACAAAAGTAGAGGTTTTGGTGTTGATTGTTGATTTTTATTCATTATTTCTTACCTCCCCACTAACCCATTAACTTACCTTAGACTATCTCCAACATTTCTTCCACTCTTCAAATCCCATCTTTTCTTGTCATTTTTTATTTATTTCAAGATACTTTTCCATTTTTTAGGTAGATATTACAACTATAATTATAAAATACTGATTGGCTCGATAAATAAAAAAAAAAATTAGCTGATTTCAAATCTAAACTAGTTTGATTTGAAAAAAAAATCTGACTAACCTGATAAAAAATTTAAATTAACTCATTAAATTGATCGATTTAATTTTAATTCAGTTAAAACTCGATTATTAAAAAATATAATTTTTATATATATATATATATATATATATATATATATATATATATATATATATAAAAACTCTTGATCAACTTTTATACTTTACAACTATCATTGCAGCTCTAATATGCTCCGGCAATCATTTCAACCACCTTTTATATTGAAATTAAGTTTTGTTTAGTATTACAAGTTACCTGCATGGCATATGCTTATTCTCTGGCCGCATTTCAAGACTATCATTAGACATACTAGAAATTATTTTACATGATATTGATGATCCATTGCACACTAAACCATGACTTCATCATATAAAACATCACATTGCCGAAAAATAAATAAATCAATTCACCACTAGGCCCAGAAAAATGGACAGATCAGAGGAAATATTTTCTACATAAATATTATTGTTCAAAAAGTAATATGGAATGTTTAATTGACATACTCGTGAGCAAGATAGATAAAATCAAATCTAAACAAAAAGTTTAAATGGCCAAATATAAATATATATTTTTTTATTAATGTGAGTGTCCGGGCTAATTTTCAAATACCTCGATTAATTCTATGGGTTTTGAAGTTAACGACTATGTAAATCTCCAGTGGCCCTGAAGTTTGTAGAACTCAAACTGGTAACCTGTAGGAAGCAAACCTAAAACCTGACCAAACTCTAGAATTCAAATATAAATAATTTTAATTTGATCACCAGATGAAACAAAGATTTTACTGGTACATTTTACTGTTCATGTTTCAGGAAAATGCCCAAACCCAGCCTAGTTTCATGGATTATTAATCTTCAAAATCTATCAAAACAAAGTTTTCTCTGCGATTTAAATTTAGAACAGTAACCTTAGAAGATGTAATTAATTCCATGTTTTGATAGACGCTGCCTCAAAAAGGAATTGATCTTGATATCAACTTGCGTTAGTGGCAGAGTAATTCTACACGCTATACAAATGTTTTAATAACAGGACCAAATTAGATGAGGTAATGATTTCCTCCACTGTTATGGATTAACCAAGAGCATATTTATGTTGACAATAATCATATACCCTACCACGTTATCTGTCAATGGTTGATCTGTCACTAATGTAAACTTTATAATATTTCTCCGTAAGTTTGTTAAATGTCGAAGACTCTCTTGTCTCTTCTTTGACGAAACTGGGTAGGTGATAGATGATCTTTTGAATATTCGAAGATAGAATTGATCCAAGAAGTATGAACCCTAACTACTACAAATAACTACCACTTCAAGACAACCCAGATGCGCCCCTGGATTTCTATGTTTTTGACTTTCTTCCTCATCCAAAACCATCCACGCTATTAAGCCACCCCACATGAGTATAAATCATAGGCATTCTTCTTTACATCCTCACGGCAGATTTCTAAATCTTGTTCCAAAAATATATGTTCTCTACCTTCTTCCTCGCTCCCTTCAATCTTCTTTTGCCTTGTACAATCTCATCAAACGTTGAAAGATTTTACCATTTCGAGTCATTTTCAGGTAGAAGATTTTATGTTTCAAAATGCATTCCATCATTTCATCCCATTGTCTTACATCCCAAGTCACGTCCTTGGCAAATGGCAACGTTCAATTAGAACTTAGCTTGATGTGATTGATTGGCGTTATATATATATAGTTCAACTGATTTTAGTGTCTAAGGTCTGAAGAATTTGTTTTGTAACGAAAGGAAGAGAGCTAAGCGGTGGATAAATATTTGATTGATACCCCTTCAATTTCTCCACCAACATAACATCTTATTCTAGTCAAACTGTACTAAATATTGCACTTAGCTCCCCAGTTTTTTCACCTATATATATGACTATACTCTAACATGTTTTCAATTTGGTCCTTAATTCAGGAGGCCAAGCTAGCTAGCACTGTTTCAAAACTCTAGAAGAAAAGAGATGGAGATTCAAGAAAACCAACAAGATTCATTGTCAGAGACAGAAAGCAATACTAGCAGCACAAGAATTGGTTACAGTGGTCCGCTAAGCGGTCCATTGGTGACCACCACCAAGAAAAACAGCAGCAAGAAAAGCGCAAGATTCAAAGATGAGGAATACGTTGAAATCACTCTAGATGTTCGCGATGATTCAGTTTCTGTGCAGAACATCAAGGGAGGTGATTCAGAGACAGCATATCTTGCTAGCCAGTTGGGGAGAAAGCACCCTTCACTTGGATCACAACTCTCTATTAAGCTAAGGCAGGTTTCACATGAACTTAAAAGAATGACATCTTCTAAAAGGTTTGACAAGTATGATAGAAGCAAGTCTGGAGCTGCTCGTGCCCTGAAAGGGCTAAAGTTCATGACCAAAAATGTTGGAAGTGAAGGTTGGTCTGAAATTGAAGCAAGGTTTCATGAATTGGCTGTTAACGGATCTCTTCCAAAATCAAAATTCGGCCAATGTATAGGTATGTGATGGTGAGACGATAGAGTTATTATAATTTAATCAAGGATAATACATTTTGATCATGTCATGAAATCTTCTTCTATGCATGTTAAAATCATGAAAGGGAGAAACATTCATGTTCTGAAATGCATGAATTTTGTGTTTTTTAGAGTGATTATATGCTCGTCCTTTCATTATTTTTTAAAAAAAAATGGAAAAGAAAAAAATATTGTTCGATAGATATGGACTTACTGCTGACAAAATATGGTGGTAATGTGATCAGGGATGAAAGAATCAAGTGAATTTGCAAGCGAATTGTTTGATGCATTAGCTCGGAGGAGAGGCATAACAACACCTTCAATAATCAAGGCTGAATTGTATGAATTCTGGCAACAAATTACAGATCAGAGATTTGATGCTAGGCTACAGACCTTCTTTGACATGTAAGAGCCTCCCACTATTTTATACTCTTTATGTGTGTGTTTTATAATTACTAAATTATTGATTTAACAGTAAACTTGATAATTTGTTGACTTAGAGCCTGATTTGGCAGGTTGATCTAATGATTTTGTGTGTGTGGAGTGGGGGGTATTATAATTACTAAACCTGAATTAGCCTCATAGGTAAATTTAATAGAATAATAGAATATGATTTGACAGATCGATATGATGATATTGTGTGTTTATGTATGGAGGGAGGATATTATAGATATTAAACTTGAATTGATTTAGCGGGTGATAACTCGTTAATTTAAAATTTAATTTGACAAATTAATATAATGATTCACTAATTTAAAACTTAGCATAACTTGAAATTTTTTTTAAAATGTTTCGGATATTAACCCGGTCAAATCCAGATAATATGAGAGGTCAACTTTCAACCCTGTAAAACTAGACAAAACTTAGGTGAGACTTTACCATGAAAAAAAATATCAACAATATATATCATGCAAGCAATCAAAACCGGGATTCTAAGCACACGGGCATGCATGTGAAACCACTCTTTCCTATTTGTTTAGCTTAATAATTTTTAGCAAAGATCAAGGATATTGATGTCGACAACTTATCTTATAAATATATTACGAGTTGTTTGCCTAACATACGCCTGATGCAGGGTGGACAAAGATGCAGATGGTAGGATCACTGAAGAGGAGGTGAAAGAGGTGAGATCAATATTGAAAAATGGAATGCCAAAAATAAAAGAATCATAACATTACATTGACTGGACATTTGTTTTATTTGAATCTTGCAGATTATTGCTTTAAGTGCTTCTGCTAACAAGTTATCAAAGATTCAAGAACGTGCAGAGGAGTATGCAGCTCTAATCATGGAAGAGCTGGACCCTGACAACCTTGGATTCATCGAGGTTTATATTCGAAACTCCTCTGTTTCTTTCCTTGGTCTGAAAGTTTGATCAACCAAGCCAGCCTCAGTCCATTCTTAAGGGCTCTAATTTGTCAAAACGGCTAACAATGGGCTTTCAATTTGATGGCAGCCCAATCTTGATCACCCCCTCTAGCCCCTTTATGGCCTGGCCTAATTCTATAAGCAAACTAATTTTATGTGTGTTCATGCAGCTGTACAACTTGGAAATGCTCCTTCTCCAAGCTCCAAGCCAATCGACAAACCTAGGAACCGATAGTCGCGTTTTAAGCCAACTTCTAAGCCAAAAACTTGTGCCAACTAAAGATCATAACCCCATCAAGAGAGGTTATCGGGGGCTATCCTACTTCGTCGAGGACAATTGGAAGAGAATTTGGGTCATTGGCCTGTGGCTTGCAGTCTGTGCTGCTCTGTTCACATGGAAATTCGTTCAATATAAGCACCGTGCAGTTTTCGATGTCATGGGCTATTGTGTCACCACAGCTAAAGGTGCAGCTGAGACACTTAAATTCAACATGGCATTGATTCTTCTACCAGTTTGTAGAAATACCATTACTTGGCTTCGAAGCAAGACCAAGTTAGGAATGGCTGTTCCCTTTGATGATAACATCAATTTCCATAAGGTACGATCCGTTCAAGAAAATGGGAAATTTTTTACTTTTTTGGTTCATTCAGGTCTGAGTTGTATAATTTATTCGGCTTGCATTTTGCAGGTAATTGCTCTAGGAATTGCTATAGGAGTTGGGCTACATGCTGGCGCCCATCTTACATGTGACTTTCCTAGGCTGCTACATGCCACCGATGACGAGTACGAGCCAATGGAGCAATTCTTTGGCAAGGACCGGCCTGATGACTACTGGTGGTTTGTGAAAGGGACCGAGGGTTGGACCGGAGTGGTGATGGTGGTGCTAATGGCCGTAGCCTATACACTAGCCCAACCTTGGTTCCGCCGGAATAGGCTAAGCCTTCCTAAAACCCTAAAGAAGCTAACAGGATTCAACGCCTTTTGGTATTCACATCACTTATTTGTTATTGTCTACGCCCTCTTCATCGTCCACGGATACTATCTTTACCTCTCCAAGAAATGGTACAAGAAAACGGTAAGCTTCTTGTAAACAAATACAACATTTGTAATTAAGCCACTTCAATCATTGGATTAACACTAACAATTATACTTAATCACCTTAACTTTGTCTAATGATCTTGCATTGCCTTTGACAGACATGGATGTATCTTGCTGTCCCAATTCTATTATACACATGTGAACGTTTGACCCGTGCTTTTCGATCAGGTTATAAAACCGTACGAATATTAAAGGTACGTGTTCATTTAATAATTAATATTTTATGCACGTTATTAAATTCAGTTGAGTTCGGCGAGCTAATTCAATTGCCTGTTTTTCAGACCTAGCTTGTATTAAAATTTAAATTAAATCAAGTGAGAGTTAAATTAATAAAACCTAATTAATGTGACAGATCAACTCGTGACTCCGTCATATTTTTATTTGAATTTTAATTTGTTTTTCAAAAAAATATTGTTTTGGATTGATCTGAGTCAAGCCATTCAACTGGGTTTAATGAATTTGATTTAAAATAATTAATCTTTGGATTTGGTGATTAATTAAGAATCAAAACTGACATATATGTTTCTATCTTCAAAATTCAGGTTGCAGTGTACCCTGGAAATGTACTAGCACTGCATATGTCAAAACCACAAGGATTTCGATACACCAGTGGGCAATATGTGTTTGTAAATTGTTCTGCTGTTTCTACATTTCAATGGTAACGATTAATCTTCTTTCAGTGCGTCTCTGTTTTTTCACTTGATTTTTTTTTAACGTGGACATATAGTGAAGCAAAAATATATGCTGGTGTGCATTTCAGGCATCCATTTTCAATCACTTCTGCTCCTGGAGATGATTATTTGAGCATCCATATTCGAACCTTAGGTGACTGGACATCGCAACTCAAAGCTGTTTTTTCTAAGGTATTCTTCGGCAAGAACTGCTCCAAAATTTCGATCACTCTTATACTCCCCAATTCTTGGAAAATTTCCTTTCACACAGCTAAACATTTTGCTCCTCTCATTGTTTTGTCTTGTGGGGTGCAATTGTAGGTATGTCAGCCGGCATCAATACACCAAAGTGGCCTTCTAAGAGCCGATATGGCACAACGCGATAATCAACCTAGGTAATTGCTTGATTTCTTTCTCATTGACACTTGCTTTTTAAGCAATTATTTGAATTTGAGTTGTATCATAGTAATGATCCTGTACATTAGCAGGTTGCCAAGGCTGCTAATTGATGGACCTTATGGGGCACCAGCACAGGACTACAAGAAATACGATGTTCTCCTTCTTGTTGGACTTGGCATTGGTGCCACCCCTCTAATAAGCATAGTCAAAGATGTGCTTAACAACATCAAGCAGCAAAAGGAAATGGAAGAGGGGTTAGTAGAAAGTGGTATCAAGGGCAACTACAGAAAGCCTTTCGCAACCAAACGAGCTTACTTCTATTGGGTCACTCGCGAGCAGGGCTCGTTCGAGTGGTTTAGAGGTGTAATGAACGAGGTAGCTGATTATGATCAAGATAGAGTCATCGAACTTCATAATTACTGCACAAGTGTTTACGAAGAAGGCGATGCTCGATCAGCTTTAATCACCATGCTTCAATCTCTTCAACATGCTAAAAGTGGCGTCGATATAGTCTCCGAAACACGAGTTAAGACACATTTTGCCAGGCCTAATTGGCGAAAAGTGTTCAAGCATGTAGCTGTCAATTATCCTGATCAAAGAGTTGGTAAATTGCCTCTGCATAACACTAATCTTCCAAGTTTATGTTAACAAAAGAAAAGTCTTCCAAGTTTATGTTAACAAAAGAAAAGGCATTGCATTTCATTATAGCGAACTATGCTAATTGTTGCCTGTTCTTGTTGCAGGAGTGTTTTACTGTGGAGCACCTGGATTGACTGGAGAACTAAGAAGATTAGCTCAAGATTTCTCCAGGAAAACTACAACCAAATTCGATTTCCATAAAGAGAATTTCTAAGGGATCTTCTAAAATCTTCTTCTTTAGAAATGTTATATTAATCTTGTTCTTTGTATGATAAGGTGCCATGTTTAGGTTTTTTTTCTAGTCATCCCCGGGTCAGAATATTTCTTGCTTGGTAAATGTATATTGGCATTTATAGTCCTCATCAAAAATATATATATATATATATATATATATTGGAGTTTATGATTCTAATCTCTACTTCTAGCTACTTGTTACTGCCGTAGTGGCTCAATTCCTTGATCTAGCACGGCCAGTCCCAAGCAATTGTAAGATATATAAAAAAAATTCCTTATCTTATGGGCAATTAATCAACATAAAAACGGTGATCTGTTAATTTAGAACCTTGTTTACTTCATGGTGTTGTTTTTGTTTTTGAAAACAATGACACTGTATTTTCAGGAGTTTCTTTATAAAAAAAAATAGTTTGTGTTGACCTGTTAATCTACGAGTCAACCCACTCTACTTACGAAAAAGACCTTGGATCGGATTAACATCATGTTGGTTCTTATAACTAGGAAGAAAAATGAACGATGATCATGTGTGTTCTGTTTTTTTCCCCTGAAGTTTAAACTTCAATGGATTAATGCCAGCATGCCAGATTGTTTGTCCTAGATCCAAATCTAGAAGGATGTAATGTTAATGAAAACCCAACTACATGAGCAACCAAGTTCATCTTAGTATATGAGCAACCAAGTTCATCTTAAGAGCTCAGCCATGAATCTGGTAACATGTGTTGGAAGTTGAAGTTAATATTAGTATATTTTTATCAAAAAAATACTGGATCAAAAAAATTTAGAAGTATAAATTTTTAGATAAACAAGCTCGTCCAGTGAAAGCGTGTTGGATCTGACATTAGCCTGCCTGACATGCTGCCAAGCTCCAAGAACATTGAGTGTGGCGCTAGCCAGACATAAACGCGATTGAGCTTGGCAATAGGCCAAGCCCCAGGCACGCCCAAGAGAATGCGTATCCTCCCTTGGGCTACATCCTTTTTTAGGCACGTCCAATCAAATAATCATCATATTTGGGGCACGCCTATAGAGATGACCCTTCTCCCTAGGATCTAGACTAGGAGAAGAGCTCAACCTCCATAGGCTCAACTATATTTATGTTTTGAACCTTAATCTTCATATACCTTTTAGGTATGTAAAAGTCTTCCAGGGACTCACCATATTTTTATCAAACATTAATATAGATTTAAGAAATATTTATACATCATTAAATGTTATCATAGTAAAATTATACTCCAGATCTTTCTTTTCACAAGAAAACAAGATTTATGGGCTATAAATACACCATAAGTCCTTCATAACAAAGATTTACAATCTTTATTCTTTACTGTGTATATATTTTTAGAGTATTTCTTTTTAGAATATTCCTGTATTTTCTTTCTTTAAAAAGATACTTATTTAAGCATAGAAAATTCCACTTCACCAAAAGAAATCTTTTACAGATACTAGTTACAAGCCATCTTGGCCTACCAAGTACCCAGTATAAGCTATCAATCTCTTTGGCTAGAGATAATAAATGATATTGCTAGAACCAATTGATTAACTAATATCCAACCTGAATATCTTATTAGCAGACTACTTGAATTATTAGGATTATATTAGTTTAAAAATATATTAAAATAATTTTATTTTTATTTTTAAATCAACACATCAAAATACTAAAAAATATTAATTTAAAATTTTAAAAAGTTTAAAAATGTACAGTTAAACGGCACTCGCAAATAATGACTTAATCATATCTTGTCATACATGAATCACCAGGGGTGATCATTTTCGATTCGGTTCGGTTTTTATTAAAAAAAAAGTAACCAAAACCCTTTTTTAAAAAAAGAAACCAAAACCGGTTCAAACCGACCGGTTTCAGTTTGGCTCGGTTATTTTGGGGAAAAAACCAGTTCAAACCGGTTTGACTTAGTTTTTTTTCGGTTTGGCTCGGTTTTTTCGGTTTGACTCGGTTCTTTTTTTTTGTTCGGTTTTTCCAATTTCAGTCTTATAAAACCGAACCGGTCGGTTTTTTTAAAATTTTAATCGGTTTAATCGGGTTTTTTTCACGGTTCGGTTTTTTCAGTTTTTTTACTTACCCCTATGAATTGCCATGTGTCCTGTCACATGTCCGATATATGCTGTCACGTGGCATTATTAACAGAGTAAGGTGGCAAGGGTCCAACAAAATTATCCCAGGCAAACTATTAACACTCTCATGGGTGTTTCACTTATAAAAAATAAATCATGGTCTAATAATTTAGGTATCAAAGACTTTAAATAATGAGAAAAGAAATCGCATCACAATAGACTTATAATAAACAAATAATTAAAACAAATCATATTGCAAACCTACCGAATAAATATTGTCTTAAAAATTATCAAATATTAAAAAAAAAACTGATTTAGCTTTTTTTTTTAATTGAAATAATATTATTTTGAATAGAAAAAAAAATTAAAAAAATTCTCCAGAGTTAATCTAATCATGTTTCTCTCAGAATTGACTAAATTAATCAAGTCATATGATCGGTTTAATATTTATCTCGATTTAAAAATAAAATAAAAATTATATGAATTATACTAGATTTAACGGCTAAAATAGAGTTGAAAATACATATTAAAGTTGTATAATTAATCTCTACCATAGTTTTTAAATCAAGATTTGCACTTAAATCTCAACCAGCTAGCTAGAAAGCATTAAGCAAAAGCATCAAATGATGTCTTTGTGATCACAAATGAAGTCCATTAATTTGATGTTAGCAGCTAGCTGGGAACCAATCTTTTATAAAGCTTTGTGCTTATAATACCAAATTTGATATATTCACCTAAAAAAAGGGAAAAAAAGGTATCAAATGCGAATTTAATTAATTAGGCATCGTTTATAATAATTTATGACATAAAGTTAGTCTAAAATTCATGCAGTACCAATATTCACATCTCAGCATCTCTATTTTTCCCATCTCACCAAGCATAAACCTTTAGGCCCTACATCTCTCCCTTTCCTCTCACCTCGAGTCCTTGCAAGTTTGCAACTTTCATTGTTCTTAGGCCCTTCCATCCTTTCTCGAATTCCTCCCCGCTCTCTCTTCCTCATCCAGAACAGACGCCCACAGTTCTCCTAATGGCAACAGGGACAGAAGCTAAAGAAGGAGGATCAGGAGAAAACAAAGAGCCACCTCTCAAGTACAAGGTAGCTAAATTAAGCCAAAACTACGATAAAACTGCCGTCTTTTCCATGTTTTTAAGTTTTAACCTCATTTTCCTTCGTTCTTCAGACATTGGTCTTGAAGGTCTCAGTTCACTGTGAAGAGTGCAAGAGGAAGGTCAAAAAGATCTTGAATAATATAGATGGTATGTAGAGTGTAAACCCAGTAAAACCTTTCATTGATTCCTTGGATTTTTTCTCTTATTTCTTGTTACATGCTTGCAAGATTTCCAAGATTCCCTCATTTTCTTTTTATCGAAGTCTTCTTTTATCTTCGTTTAATTTCAAACTTTCTGCAAAGCTTTTTGTACAAACTGTTTTCTTTCACAATATTTAGCTACAAAAGTTTTATAATTTGTCTCTCAATTTTCCCATCCGGGTTCTTGTTAATTTTCACTCTTCCTTTGTCGTTTTTAATTTTAATTTAAGGACTAAACCCTTGATTCTAGTTATGAACTTCTTTGAAGTTGCTAATTTCTGTCGTGATTTGTATTTGTAGGCGTGTACACCACAGATGTTGATTTAAGGCAACAAAAGGCCACGGTAATAGGGAATGTTGATGCAGATACTTTAATCAAGAAACTTATAAAAAAGACAGGGAAGCATGCAGAGTTGTGGCCTGAAAAAGCTGATAACAATCAGAAAGATAAAAAGAAAGGAAAAGGAAAGAAGAAAGAGAAAGAGAAAGGGAAAGAGAAAGAAAGTGACCAAGAAAGCAGCGATGAAGAAGGCAGTGACGGTGGAAATGAGAAAGAAGTTAAAGGCAAGACTGAAGGTTGTCAAACTGGTACCTCACTGGGAGGTGGCCAGTCACCGGTGACTGACAAGAAAGTTGATGGTCAGAGTGAGGTTGGAGCCGGGGGTAGTGCTGGTGGTGGTAAGAAGAAGAAGAAGAAGAAGAAGAAAAAGAAGGCGCATACAGCAGGGAACAACAACCCTGTTGATGAGGCTGAACATTCTGTTCGTGCGCCAGCAGGCACTGGATCGCCAACTCTTGGGAATGTTCATGTCCAAATCGCACACCCTACCAATCACAGCCCTCAACGTCAGCATGTGTATGACTACCCAGCAACAACTTACTATGCACCCACGGTGTACGCTGTGAGCAGCAATGTCGCATGCCCTAGCACTTTTTATGGTGCCTCATACTATTCCCCACCGTATTCCTACGCGTGTATGCATCCGCCGTCCGATTTGGATACATATCCGCCACAGCCGTCCGGTTCATTCGAGATTTTTAGCGACGAAAACCCTAATGCATGCTCAATTATGTGACAATGGCTTCACCAATGGTAGCAATCAGCACATTGAACTAACTCATACTGCCTGTGCAAGTCTATGAGGGGAGGGAGGTATTTTTGTAATGCATGTAGATATATGAAAGGTAAAGTTCTTCTAGCTTTAAAATTGGGGGATAATAAGGGGTGAATTAGGGTTTGGGGTGTTTATCTTTAGTTATCGATCATGGAGCTTCCTTGACCTTAAGTACTTTTTACTGCTTTTAAGGCTGGGTTTTAGAAGAGTTCTATACATGCAGCAGCAGCCTTGCAAACCCTCTCTTGTCAACTAGCTGCAGAACCACCTCAATTTCTAAGTCAAAGCCATTGTCTTTCCAATTCTTTTATTTTAGTGACTCGTGTAATTATATATAATTTGCAATGTAATGGGTTGCGTGGTGTCATGAGATAGAAGAGAGGGATAAAAATATATTTGATTTAAAAACAATTAATTTTCTATATATTGTCGTCAAGATAGAAAGGATAAAAGAATCTTGCTATGTATGTATAAATATAAGTTCAAAGCAACAAAACAATGGCCTTGATTTGGATAAAATTAAGATAAATAGGATGGGATTATATTATAATAACATGATTAAGATCAATGTTTTCCTTTCTAGATACATTGAAGGGAGGATTGGCTCTTGACTAGGGTCTTGGTGTTAGTTCCTCTAATTAGTAATTAAACTCTAATCCTCGTAGGCAACTGTTTAAAGAAAACACTAATCACTTTGGTATTTGTGCATGTGTGCTTGAACCTGCAGCAGCCCTCTCGGTCTCTGGCTCGTTTTCACTTGGAAATTAGTCTCTCTCTCTCTCTCTCTCTCTCTCTCGACTCAAGTTTGCTCTGTTGAAGTAAAAAATATATTATTTTAACTTGTATAAAATTAATATTTAAAATGTAATTAACCTGGTACAAGAAACAGAAACTATATAGCTAAAAAGAAAAAAAATCTCATTCTAGTTGAATAAAAACAAAAATTAGAAACGGTTTCTTAGTCATGGTCGTGAGTAGATTAGTAATGAACATTTGGTAGGAGTACCACTTACCACTATAATAATAATTATTTAAAGGAAACTATTTAGGTGATGGCTAGTGGTAAGAGATTGGAATCAAGAGGTTTGCTCTCTCTGTGATCTCAGGTTCGAGCTCTGTGGTTGCTCATATGATGGCCACTGGAGGCTTACATGGTCGTTAACTTCAGAGCCCGTAGGATTAGTCGAGGTACGCGCAAGCTAACCCGGACATTCACGTTAAACTAAAAATAATAATAATTATTATTATTATTTAAAGGGTGTGATTTCCACTCTTGAAGTCTTAAAATACTGTACTGTAAACCTCGCCTTTTTCGACAACTTTGGTCGGAGTTTTCCTTTCCAAACAGCTCAAGAACAACCACCCCTTCCTTTCCAAATCCAATACAATATCCAGAAAGCTCTCTTTCGAGTCTATATTCCCTCTCCCACTAGCTAGATGGTCATTTGACATTCCAGGCTTGATATCAAAGGAGAATCTTGTTGTTTTATTCTTATTCTTGATTGAGGTGTCCATTTTATCAGATTAAAGCTTTTTTAAGGCTCGATTTCCTGTACAAAATTACTTGGTTAGTGGTGCCGGCGAACCTGGTCACCTTCTGCTGCAAAACCCTAGAGAGAAACTTAAGATTTAATTAAGCCATTATTAATGTCAGTAAATGGAAGTCGTCTTTACTGATCAGAGAGGAGGAAACTTGGATTGACTTTTGTGAAGGGGCCAAGGTGGAGATAACATATTTGACAGGTAGAAGATAATATTGTTTTGGAATACTGATATGGATACAAAAATTCGTCGTGTTTGGGATTGACGTTTAAAGGGTTTTTAAAAAAAAAACAAATATTAAAAAAATATTTTTAAAATAGCATATTAAAATATCTAAAAATATCATTAAAAAACAAATTTTAAAAAAATAAATTTATTATTTTGAAAAGCATAATTGAATCTTAAAAATAACATATCTAGAAGGCATTTGAAAGAGTGGTAAACTGATAATGGTTGTTTTTTAAAATATTTTTTTGTTTTGAAATATAGTAAAATAATATTTTTTAAAAAATAAATTTATTTTTAAAATAAATACATCAAAACAATTTAAAAATAAAAAAAATAATTTAAAATAATATTTTTTTTATCTTTAATAAAGATAATCAAAATTAATATAAAAATATATTAATTTAATATTTTTTTAAAAAACAAATACATCTTATCATTGAGAGAATCTTAATCCACGAGAAATTCGTACATTTCATGTTAAGCTCAGTCAATCAAACATGAAATCTGCATATTCCTGCCGTCAGTTACTGGGCATTTTCCATTTTATCAGGAACCTGATTCCTTCATCCATCTTCCTGTCCAAGCCAACCAATGGTTTTTGAAGCTACTGTAGTTTTACAACTTACACAAGGCCAACAGAGATTTCAGCTCATCCCTTGTTGGGAAAGCCACCTGATTATATTTTACTCAATAGGAGCTTCCGACCCGCCAGTGTATCAATTCAGGATTTCACCGGTTCAACTAGCCGTTCGCTGGTTCAACTAGGTTCGGTTCAATACCTAGATAGAATTTTTTTTTTGTTTTTTTTTTCAGATTCTTTATCTAGTAATTTGTGGGACGATGGCATTGAACCAGTTTGATCTAATTCTTGATTGGTTCAAGTTGGGTTTTTTTTTTGTTAATTGTAGATATCTAGGTTAATTTATGCACGTTTTAATTAATTTTTTAAAATTCTAAAATTAAAAGTTATGTAAGTTTTTAATAATTCTAAAATTTATAACACTTAAATTAATTCTCTTTATGCAGTGAAAATAAAAGGACGCAAAATATACATACCAAGATGATGAACCTCTCACTTTATTAAAAGAAATTCCTTAATATCCATTTAAAATAAAAATGAAATTTTCATCAATCTCTAGGCATTTATGAAGTTTGAATTGGAGATGATCTTTCTGTAGCCCTGGTTCCAAGCTAGAACTAGCCCATGTTTAGTAGCCAGAAACTTTGGAAGCACATAGCGTCAATTCCTTGAAAGCCAGATCTAAAATAAAAAGATATTTTCAAATTAATTTGTATATTAATTTAATTAAGATTTATCTTTAAACGATTTTAAAGATATTCTATACAGACATGATACATTTAATAAAATAATTCCTCGTAATTAACAAATCTCTTGAACATATTCTTATTCCTTAGGATTGCAAACATTAAAATCAAATCAAACCTCACATTTCTTTTTACAAAATTCTTACGTGCTTAAATAAAATAAATAAATATTGAACGAGAATCACAAATCAGCAATGATTATGGATGGTGATGGCATGATTAAGATTGTGTTTGTTAAATAAAAAATATTTTAAAAATAATTATCATCGTAAAACCAAAAAAAATAAACTCTAATCACGATGTCTGGAAATGCTGCATAGACCAGAGGTTAGGCAGTAAAAACAGAACTAGGTGTCCCATTAGCAGCAGGGGAGTAGGCCCTCTTGAAATTTGCAAACAAAATTGTTTTGAGCCACATACCCAATTAAAACATTGCTGGTGGTTAATATTTGCCCTAATTACCTTCCAAAAAGCTGTGCATGTTGCTAAACACCCACCTTAATTTTTTTCTTAATTTACCAATTTCAACTTTTAATATCATTTACCGGAAGCATCGTCAAGCCCATTATAAAAATAATTTTATATTATTTTTTTAATAAATTTCTTCAAATAAAAGATATTTAAATTTAAAATTTATACATGCTTATAATAGCTCATGCTTGATTTTCTTTAAACTTGAAAGTTGTTCAAATTTATTGTATCTTATTTTTAATTTTATTAATTTAATTAAATAAAATAAAAATAGTAAGATTTGAATTTCTAATTATTTAATGTCTTCAAGTAAAGGGGATTTAAACTTGAAATGTGTATGAATTTGCAACCACCTTATTCTTGATTTTCTTTAAACTTTAAACTAACGAAGATTGATCAAAATTTTATATTTAGTTTTATTAATTTAATTATATAGAATGAACTTCGTAGAATTCAAACTACTAACTACTACTCATAAGAAAATGTAATACTATTTTCAAATAACTATTTTATACCAAGAACTTAATTATTAAATAAAACTCTTAAAAATAGCTTTATATCATTCTCCATCAATTTATCAAAACCTCTTGTTATTTTTATATTATAATATAAATTACTTTTTAAAATATTTTTTACTTGAAAATATATTAAATTAGTTTTTTAAAATCAACATTAAAATTATTAAAAAAACACTTAAAAATTATCAATTTTATACCTTTTTTTTAATAAAATACATCTAAAAACAGAATTTACAACATTCTAAAATACTAAAAAAGTTGGAAACTTATTTGCAGAGGAGCAATAACTTCTTTGCCTCTTACATTTATAAGAGGGCAGAACCTAACTCGAGGAAGAAAAGAGATGGTAGCAGATGAAAAGGGTCCATAAAACTGAGAACAGAGGATGATTGTGGAAAGGAGCAGTCAAGCCAAGACTGCAGCCAGCCCCACCAGTAGAGTAATTATGGCTTTTCTGGGAACAACCAGTCAATCAATGCAGGGAAATTATGCATCTACAAGAACTAGACAAGAAAACACAAACAAAAGAGACATGTCAAAGCAAAAGTGATCAAAACGCAGCTATTAAGTAATTCTTTTTACATTTTAAAAATGTTCTTTAAAAGATATGAAAATTCTTTACTTTTTTACTTTAAAATAATTTTTTGTGTTTTTTATATAAAAAATTATTTAAAAAAATTAAAAAATATTATTTTAATATATTTTCAACCAAAAAACACTTTTAAAAAAGTCATTATAACATCTAATGAAAAAATACCCCAAGTCTCTTTTGATTTTAAAATAATAATAATAGTTTTTTTAAATATTTTAAAAAATAAAAAATATTATTTTAATATATTTTTAAATAAAAATATTTTAAAAAATAATCTCTAATTTAATTAAAATCTAATGAATCAAATTATTTAAAAACTTTTTAAAAAAAAACCCGGCCAGAGATAGATTATGATCTGACCTTGGAACGTCTCTCCTGATTCTTGCTACGCTTGTACTTGGCAATTCAGATTTATTCTATGGGTTAAGGGCCACTAATTCCAAGTTCTCGAAAATCCAGGATAAATTCTAATTCATCATTATCATATTATTTAATGGCATGCTTTATGTATAAATTATTTCAATTATGGTAAAATAAAGTTCAGCGACATTCAGAGCTCGCTTTTTCTACATTTCTAATTATTTTTATTTGTAAAAAAATATCAAGTTTCTTTATTTTTAATCGTTTTTATTTGTAAAAAACTTTAAATAACAGCTTTTGATCGTAGATCTTAACATTGAATTTGACAACAATACTAAATTTGTCAAATAAATAATGATTTATCAAATTATAGTGTTTCAAACCTTATTTTAACACTACCTCGAGAATTCAAGAGATAGAGATAACCCCCCCTCACTTGGAGTTCAAGACGTTCAAACTAGCAAAAAACTTGATGGCAACCAAAAATTAAAATCTTGGATCTAGGAAGAGTTCAAAATATAATCAAGCTAGAAGATAAACTTGTTCAGGCAGAGAACTAAATTAAACATGGTTTCACGAAAATGAGAGCAGTTGTCACTGCTATCACACCACTCTTCTTGCACTAACAATGTTTAAGACAAAAAAAAAGTATTCTCTAACGCAGTTACTGTTGGCGGAGTTCAGTCTTCTTCTTTTGCCAAAGCCTGTCCACGGCACTGTCAGCATCACCCTGGAAATATGTATAAAATCACATGTGAGATGGACACGGAGGCAGTGAAATCTCTTAAACGCGTAGAAAGAGCTAAGGAACACAGCTGTATATCAACAAGTGAGGGCATGATCAAGGAACCTGATACGTTTTACGTTAATGAAGTCTAGGGAAACCCTAACGTGGTTACTCAAAAAGGAACCAAGTAGTGAATGAATGAAATGCATCCAAAAGGGTAACACATTCACCAAGAACCAAGCCAAAACAAGCCTTTCTATCCAATATAGATCTCTATCATTCTAATGTGAAAAGAAGCTGATTATAGCAATTCCTATTTGAATGATGAAAAATCTAGCCATCTGATTCGGACGGTGTAACACAAATGCATGCATATCAAGTTTTTCCAGCATAACTCAGTATCCCAAATATAGTTCATTATATATAATAAATGTTAAAAAGCCCTCGGATCTCATAGCTTGTGAAATTCATTCGCAATTTATCACTAAAGGCACTCATCAAAAGCCTTCACACCGCCAAAACATATCAATCTGTGTGAAAGGGAGGAGGTGGTGGAGGCGGCAGTGAAAGTGGTAGTGAGTGAATGCTAGCAATGAACAGCCCATTAGCAACCATTCAACATGGTTTATGTTGTGCATCCTTGGGCCAAGCAAAGAATAATAAAACAGGATCCCGGCCAAAAAAACATAAAATCAAATTTTGTTTACTAGAATATACTAGAACACTAAAACCATTTTCAAAATATATAGATAAATATTATCGCATACATAAAAATAATGTAGCAACAATGAACAAATTATACTGTTCAAAAGTGAGAACAGTAAGAGAATGACAAAGTGTGAAATGTTAAGCTATTAGAGAAAAAGTGAAGGAAACAGCATGTGAGACACAACCAAAAAGGATTCAGCATTTCATAATATACAGCATAAAGTCTTCCTAAACAGAGCCTCTAACAGGGATCATTAACCCTTCCCTAAACTAGATTTTAACCCAAAAAATCCATGACAGTAATACGTATCCTAAATTCTGCATAGGTATAAAAGGTTTCACAATCCAATAGCACCAAGGATGATTGTGAAAAAAGATTAGCTGCAATAACACTTCCATATAATATACATAGTTTATTTTTAAAAAATGAAATAAGTGTTAGAATGCCCTCAGATCTCATAGCTTCTGAAAATCATACACGATTTATCGCAAACAGGATTCATCAAAGGCCTTCACACACCACCACAATGTGTGAATGTGTGGTGGAGTAGATGAATAGTGGAGGCGGAGGTGGAGGTGGTGGTGAGTGAAGGCCAGCAATGAATAGTCCATTTGCAACCGTTCAACACAGTTTGTATTGTGCATCATTGGGCAAAGCATAGGAAACAAAAAATTCCCGCTCAACAAAAGTAAAATAAAAAAAATATTTAACAAACCAAAAAACCCTGAAATACATCAAGTAGATAAATATAATTGGAAAGATAAATCTAATAACAGCAAGGATATAAACATTTGGAGATAAATTAATAAACCAAACATGAGACAATCCAGCAAAGAACTTGTAAGCTATTACATCATAAAGGCATCAGAGTATCAGTGACCAATGAATTCCATGACAAGAATACATGTCCTAACAGAACTAAAATCCCATCTACATAGGTCAAAACGAAACCACTCTCCATCAATTGGAACCCTTGTCGACAAATACTAAACCAAAAACTACACAACCACACTTACTAGCAGCTATTAACTTGAAACTATGCTATCAACAACAACGATAGCAGATAATAAACAACCTACATTTTATCACAGAACACATAAAAAATCACAAGACAAAACAACTGAGTTCTAATTCTGAGAGCAAGTAAGACAGAAATACCTGGGCACGAACGAAACCACAGAGAGCAAAAGTGGTGAACTGGCCAGTGTAATGACCACTAGCATCCAAGTGACCAATGTTAATCTGCACAGACGCATGGTCCTTAGAGGTAATAAGCCTGTTGGTGGCAGAGCTGCAAGAACAACACAAGTACACAACAAAACCTTAACTGGGATTCTTAATCTGAACAAAACTAACCCCAGACGAGAAATATAAAGGAAGTTAACATACCATTTCCTGGGGATGTAAAGATCCATGTTCTGTCCCTCCTCGTTCTGCATCTTGACTGTCTTGTTTTGCTACCCAAAAATACAGTTAAAGCTCTTAATCACCTGATTTTACAAACAACCCTTGTTAAGAAAATTTGTGCGCTTCGCAGTTATTGAAAGAGAAAAGGGAGGGAGAGAGTACCAGGAAGAGGAGAGGCTGCAACTGCTACGGTAAGCTGAGGAGGAGATGATGGCTTGCCTGGCGGTTTTTATATATGCCTGCAAAACCCTAGAATATTGGTATGGGGATATATGGACGGAAATACCCCTCTAGAGTCTTGACTTAAGACGTTGCCGTTTCTCGTGGCCTTTTGTTTGCATAAAATATCGAACCCGGCTGGTTGACACAAAGACCTCTCAACCCGGAGTCCCGGACCCTGCTCATACCGGGATTGTTTTTCAACCAGTAAGAAATTGATTTGGTCAAATTTGAATGGATTTAATTGATTAGATTAAGTAAATTTTAATGAATTTTTAAAATTTTTATCTAAAATGATGAATTTTATTTAAAAAATATATAAAATAAATACAATTAATCTGATTAATTCATGATTTGAATTTTATATGAAATTAAATTTCAAATCATATTTAATAACTACATTCATCTATGTAATATATGTAATATTTATGACGTTCTCGCTTCTACATATTTATTTTAGATATTTTTTAAAATATGCTTCTTCTTTTTTTGGGGTACAATATCAATAAACTCCTTAATTTGTTTTTTTGTTTTTTTTTGGAAATAGGAAGCTCATAGAAAGTGTGCGGTAATTTTCCCTTTATGTATGATTGAGATATAAGTTAATGCTAATTTTACGATAATTTTGCCCATGGATTTGAGTAAACTCTCATTATTCTTTGAGAATTTTCCTCACTAACGAAGAAAAATCGAGGGAAATTGAAGCTTTGAATGATAAATAACCATGCAATGGTGCTTCAAGCCACACTACCTCCTCCAGCTTTAGGACAAGCTGAAAAAAGATGCATGTGAATCTCTGTTACACCACCACACAGTTTGCAACCTGGATTGAAGTCTACAATCTGAACCAGTGGCTAAACTTTCTGTCAACACCCTCCATAAGAAGGTTTTGAGTGTCCAATAAGGACTTGATGAGTTGATTCCAAGTGAAGGTTATAGTGAGTTGGTGTGATGACTCGATGTCTAGTCATGATGTGAATTCTGAAAGAAATGAAGGTAATGTAGCGATGATGGAACAATGTATATACTATATGTTCATTGAATTGTGTTAGGTGCCTTGGAGATTTTCAGTGATAGGAGTAAGAGATATGATTGCTACATGTTACTGGCAATGTTGAGCCCGACGCCCAGCTTATATCTCTTGACAGGAAGAGACATCCATGCAGCTTAGCTGTGAGACCCCGTGATCTTAACAGGCTGTTAGCTAATTTTCAGTCATGGCTACATGTGATCACTGTCATTGCAACAGAACCTACTTCCATGGCTTCTGATACTGGTAGTGAAACAGGAGGAAAAACAGTTGACCTGAGAAGTTATATAGACCAATGAGGGTGAGTACTAGTGATTTTTTTCATTTTTTTTATTTTTGATCCTTGACCTATTTCAAACAGGACATTCATGCTTCAAATTTCAACTGCAGACAATGTTCTTCAATGCACACTCGGCTGTGGATAGAACCAGCTGAAGAATTTGCCCAGTATACTCACAATGGAGACTCTGTGGATGTGACATTTGGTGTGTAGGAACTGAAGGTGTAGAGGTCCTGGTTCGAGTTTTCATAGCATTTGTGTCATATGCTCCAGTTGACGAATACTTGTTCCTGGTCCTGTTTAATGAAGGTACAGTCTTCCTTGTTCTTTGATTCTTATTCTCCTTAGCTTCAGCCGCGTCAAATTTGCACATTGCATCAGCAATACTTGTTTTTTAGTTCATACCATTAGGGATTCAGTATTGCGTACGATCATCTAAAATGAGATGCAGTTCATGGAAAAACCGTGTGTTGGTAAACAGGCTCGTATCACAGCTCCGTGAAGGAAATCCATCAGAACCTCCGCATCTAGCTACCTCGACGCATGGTAAGGCTAGAGATGGGACAGGGTCTCGACTCGAGGACAACAATGTAGAGTGAATGTTTCTGAACAACCATCTGATCACACCAGAATTTGGTCTAAACTTTCGGGTAATTGTTCAAAGTTTAATTGTAACCTTATATATGCGCCTGAAAATCTTACATCGTTTGACTTCACACAGGAAGTGCAGCAAGAAGTGGTAGTGGAGCTGAAGCAAGACAAGCAGAAAGAGATTTCAATGCTAATGAACAGAGTGGAATCCAAAGGATCAGCACAATGCGAATATCGAAAGACACGTCTGCTGGAGAAAATGTTGCTGTGGATCCTTGTCTGTATGCTAACTGTTACTGTTTGTTTCAGTTTGTTACCTTTTCTGGTCTGGTGATTCTTAGAGCTCTCGTTTCTTGAATTGCTAGCGATGGGACCTTACATCTTTCTCTTACGTATGTTTAGCGAGAACATGTCCCAAGTCTTACAGGCCACAGGCTACATTGAGAGCTGGATAGAGTGCAGATGCATGGTTCAGCCTCTAACATACTCACTTAAATACTAATTACTGCTATAATTAATGTCTGTAATAGGTCTTTTGCGTTAATTCTGCTATCTAATTGATGATTTGAACTGCAATTCCTTGACTCGATACTTTAGATGCCATCCTAGGGAAAAAGATCCAGAAGAAGCCCAAGTTTGTTAGTAGTCTTCTGTCGGGCTAATCTTATGAAGATATCCCTCTGCTATTAACTTAAAATTTTTCAATCTTCTGCTCTTAGAGAGGTCAGAAACTAATGGCCAT
>Ga0307518_10000699_pt1 | contig 25157 bp, 29 predicted proteins | sample 25_EM_MG_FD_203889 | JGI IMG/M metagenome (GOLD analysis project Ga0307518, IMG submission 203889) | Populus trichocarpa ectomycorrhiza microbial communities from riparian zone in the Pacific Northwest, United States - 25_EM | ecosystem: Host-associated > Plants > Roots > Unclassified | place... | reverse complement strand
ATGTTTAAGAATGTCTGAGAAGTATTTTATGGTTTTATCCTTATTATGCCTGGCAAAAATAGGATAGGCATTGCCTGGCAAGATAGGATAAGCATTGCCCAGCAAACTAGGATAAGCATTGCCCGGCAAACTAGGATAAGCATTGCCCGGCGCTGCCTGCCAAAGGCAGGCACCAGCGCTAGCTGGTGAAATTACATCGGAAGGCTTTGATGGTTGCTTTAGGACAATACTAATACACTACGCGTTCTTTGCAGACTACACTAAGGAAAGGAGAGGAAATTGCTCGGTCGAACGACCAAGGTTCCATTGGGTACTGCTAGTTGCTCACGTGGACGTGGCGCTGGAGGCCTGGCAAATAGGGGGTCACTTCGTGTTCAGCAGAGTCGAAGAGAACATACCTCCGTAGTGGAGAGCACCTCAAATTGACTAGTGGGCGAAGTTGAAACGGCAGAGGAAGTGCGTGCAATAGTGGCAAGATCGACTAAGGTGGATTAGTATCGGATCTTGCGAGAGGGGCGGATAGCACTCACCTTGGCCTTTGAGGGCATTCTTTCTGACCTCCCTAGCTTTTGCGATCTCTTCCTGCGAGAGAGAGCTACTAGCCCGATCCAATGCAGGTTTGCGAGGGTTTCCTTTCATACCTATGGTGGGGATAAGGCCAGGAAAGGAGTGCAATTGACTACAGACCGCCATCCGTGGCTCCAACTTCATCGAGGTGCTCAAGAGCATCATCTTCCAAAGCAGCAGCCTCGAGTCGACGCTCATCTTCAAGACGTCCCCAGTTATATCTGCCACCACCACCCTTGCGGATGTGGTTGTCCAAACCCGACTTGGACTGCGAACGGTCTCTTACGAGAGCGCGAGGATATGTGGCACGCTCTGTACGAGTCATGCGGATTTGTGTGGTATGAAGAGGGGAGACAAGGGCGAATGGGAATTGGTTGAAGAAAGAAACGCCAGTTGCCAGTCGTAAGGTATGGCAGTGCTTTTATAGTACTCCACTAAAGACTGACCCTGGCGAGTGGCACTTGTTGTCTCCCATCACACGTATCAGTAGCTCCATCTCGTGCATTCCCCCATGCAAAAAACACGTCTGCATGGACGTCAAAGACCCGTCTCCTGATCAGAAGTGCGGGGAAACGTGGGAATTTATGTAATCGGGTGTGGATCAACACTAATCAAAATATCATCTCAACCTCTGATGAGTCGTAAAGGGGACGACGCCATCCGATCATTTCTTCGGTCATCAGAGACCTCGAGAATTACCTTGGATGTGGAGCTCGCCGAGGGTACCAACTTTGGTGTAGCACCTGCACAAAGTCCGAATGTCAAACCGAACGACACCCGATGGCTGCTATCCATCGTCACACATGCATTGGGTGAATTAGAGCAAGCCAGGTGGGTAACTGGTTATTCCTTTGGCGATCCTGGTATTGGTGCAGTGAAGTGGGCCGGAGCGTCCGAGCGTTCAATTACATTCTTTGTTTTGAAAATCTACCCCGAAACGAGGCTCATGGGAGTTGATGAAGCTTCTTCGTCTTCAAATTGAACCTGAATGCCAACCAGCTGCAACTTCAAAGTACCTGCCCAATCACTACCGACGTGATGTTAGGTGTTGCTCAAGGCAGGAGACAATCATTGAATGCGTCGTCTTCTCATTCGCTGTCAAGCATGCCCGTTACATCGGGTGTGTGCCATATGCACTATTGCCAGGTCCCTTCACCGAGTCTCCTCAGCGTTTGTCTTAACAATCAAAACCACGTCTGAGGATACCACGTCGAAAACCTTTCTTACTAGCGACGTTCAGAATTTACAGATATTTTCTAAAGAATATCGCCGTCTCAAAGAAATAGCTGGTAAGGTGGCTAGATGTCAAACAAACAAGCTAATGACAATCTGACATGTTCATGTGACAAGCTACCCATAAGCTGAACACTTCTGACCATTTTTTATGGCTTCAGAATTATCGCGATTGCGGAATGGCGTTAGGGTGTACGTGATACTATTCTGCGTACTGCCTTGCGACAATCCCATTGCTTATCCGGTCCCAGCAAAGGTGTTTGACCTTCGTGTCAAGACAATTCCCTTGCATAAACGTCTCTCACCAGGCTTTGCTGGACTTCCTGGAAATGACTTGGCCGATATCTCGCTAGTCTGTAACGAATGGATACAGAAAGCTGCAACTGTTATGGCAGCCGAAGGAAAAACTGAACGATTACGGTACACTATCACTATTCTAGCTTTACATTGGTTAAAACATTTACTTAGCGTGCGCGTGGGGTCCTTCAATGTCAATGGGAAGCTTCCCTCTCAGGATTTGTCGCCTTGGCTGCAACCATCCTCTGAACTATCTTGGATTTCTCCATTGAAGCCACTATCTCCTTTAGAACTTTCTTCCAGCCCAGAGGGTGAGATTACACTTGCGAATTCCCTGACACATCTCAGTTAACTTTTGGTGTCACGATTTAGACAAAGCCAACAAGGCCCCTGATATATCCGAAATATCTGGGACGAAAAGCCTAGTCGATATGCAGAATATTGAACCAGACATCTTTGTTTTGGGCTTTCAAGAAATTGATTTGTCGACTGAAGCTCTTTTGTATGCAGCGAGTTCGACGAAGGAAGAAGTGTGGATGACTGCTATCACTGCTGCACTTGGAGAGAAAGGCGTCCTTTACGAGAAGGTGGAGTTAGTTTGTATTTCCACACCTGCCACGCTACTGAGTCTCGGCCATTCCAGTTGGCCTCCACTCAACTCGTTGGAATGTTACTGATAGTGGTCATCAAGAAGGCCCTGTATTCATGCTTCACTGATGTCCAATTCTGTAATGCAGGCGCGGGCATCATGGGTTTTATGGTAACATTTCGCTCACTTCTTTGGGGTCATTGTCTCAAATTAATAGGGCAACAAAGGTGCCACTGCCGTTAGATTGGAGTTTTCTCCATGTACATCTACAGGATCTGCGATAGCACCTACTCGTCCAATTACCCTGACGTTTGTGAATTCCCATCTAGCGGCATTCGACGAGATGGTGGAAAGGCGCAATTCCGACTTTCATGACCTCTCCGCTCGTCTGACTTTCCAATCAGCCGGGAATGCTGGATATGGAAATTCCACATTCAATGTGTACCAATGTGATGCACTTTTTTGGATGGTGGGTCAGCACGCATGTATCTTATCTCTGAACTCGCCCAGATGATTCTTTGGTGGATTCTAGGGAGGCGAGTTATGACTTCATTCCGTCCCAATATATGCGATGCTCATTTGGCGAGGGGGTGGCCGCGTGCATCAGATCTCAACTATCGTATAGACCTATCGGATACTGACATTAGAGCCATGTTAACTCCACGCATGGACGGTGATTATGGTGTACGGCATCTAGTTGCATATGATCAAGTAGGTTCTTTTCTCAGGACGCAGATATCGTTACCAATTTTCTTCGAGCTCAGAAAGGCCATACAATCTGGAAGGGCCTTTTCCGATTTTTTGGAAGATCCTATCAGCCACCTCCCGTGTGTCTTTCATCGATGACCATTGCATAAGAATGGTTAACCTAGAACACAACCAGAACGTATCGATATGCGGTCGGCATGTCGAGAGATCCTTTGGGATATGATACTAAGTATTAAACTTTTGCGTGGAGACCTTACTTTTAATAACTCAACCTTACACAGGCGTAAACCTGCATGGACTGATCGGATCTTGTATCTGCCTTCGCCTGACATCGATCTGAAACAGCTAGCCTATAGAAGCCACCCAGAGATGACTTTCAGTGATCACCAGCCTATATCCGCCGATTTTGACATTTCTGTGCGTCCTATATAAGTAGAAACCCCTTGGATAACTAACTGGTTTCCATAGTTTGCGACTGTGGATGAGGCACGATACGAGGTGCATTCATCCGAGCTGCATCGCGAACTATCCGGATTCGGAGAGTCTGGCCGTATTCCTCGTGTCAGACTTCAGGCGACGAATATTGAATTCGGAAAAATATTGTACGAATGGGGCATTCGCATGGCGAAAGACCAAATTGATATTGTCATACAGCTATAAACGCCTCACGGAACAAAAATTGGGCCTGAAAAATGACGGTGATGTAATAACAACAACCAATACTAGCTGCAAAGGCTGACTACGTCTTCAGATACCTTGTGTTTTCCGATTTGTCGGCACCACACTTGATGGGCCTGTGGCCCCACCTTGGCTCCGTATCGAGCCCATGGTCGTACGTAGTAGTTGTCGTCGATATTAATCGATTTTCCAAACCTAATTCGTAGGGTCTGCTGCGACCCAAGGAAACCGTGAACATCACCATCCTTGCATACATTGACGATGATGCTGCTTCGGAGCTTAACCTCCGTCCACCTCGGCTGGAGTGCACCCTCATTCTGCACATTGCACTTGGCCAAGATTATTTCATTGTGGTTAACGGAGATTATCGTACGTTAAATGCATTGTCCACACTGTCACATATTCTCACTCTGAGGTATGCAGAGTACACGTGCTTCGCAAATACCTTGGAGCGGCTTACACGCCTGCCTGGGCCAATCAGAAAGTTGTGTGGCCCCGATGACGTTGTTCCCACCCGGCGGGCACTCAACGCACCGAAGGAAGTCATGAGACTCATTAACTGGTTGATGTCGAATCCGCCAGATACTGTCAGTTTCTGTTGGCCACTTTAACCTAAGGTTTGATGTCAATGTTGTCCGCAGGGTGCATTGTTCGAGCAACCAGCAGATGCAAAGTTGTGTGTCGTTATACGGGAGGTTTGTCATTTGCCGGTGTTGTCAATTGGTCGTGCCCTAAACATGTCATGTCAAATAGTGTCTCGACACCGGAGATGAGTTTCCATCAACCACGACAGAGTGTGGCCTCCCTCGTATCTCAGCAGCTATTGCTGCTACTCTAGTAGCTTTCCTCAACTCTCTAGTGCAACCAGTAGTGCCTTCGTATCTTCATGTGAGATGTCTGCAAGTGAAGGATGCAGAGGCCGCCTTCGAGGTGTGTTGATGCAGTATCTTCGTCATCCGCACTGTTAATGTTCTCCAAGTTGCTGGGCGAGTTTCCTCGCGAATCAATCAATGTACGTTACCAGGTTTCACTGGTGTGAATGCGTGACTGACATTCCCTGTGGAGATATGGATATCATTGACGGCTTGCCTCCACTACATCAGCCAACGGTCAACTGGAGATAAAGATGCACCACTGATGTTTAAAAGCGAGGCTTACCGACTTGGTGTGTTTATTTCGAGCATTGTTATCTTTTGTCTCATCTCCCTAGCTATGCTCTTCGCACCTATCCTACTGCGTGATGACCATTCCGCAACAGTTCCAGGGGTATCGCCCATCGGAAAGCGAGATTTCCTTCTCTATTTCATCAATTGATACGGTGTCACCACGTAGCCATCGATCAGATTCTGTGCAATATATGTAGTATTTGGTGTTTATAATCTAAAACATCTTCCTGTACCGTCTTTTCTCCTGTTCTTCGGCTCCTTTTATATGTGCCTTGATCTTTGCGATCTCGTTTACAGTGCCGGGGTCAGGGAATATCTTGTTTGCTTCCGCAAGATCAGCTAACGCGAGGTCATGCTCTCCTCCGTGGTTGTGCGCTAACCCACGGCGGTAGTACGCCATGGCTAGCGACGGGTCAACAAAAAAACATAGGAAACGTAAGACAACGAACCTTGGTATTTGGGCTCTAGAACGTCGAAGTATATTTGTTTTCCCTCTATTATCTTATTCGTGTTGCCTATCACGAGTTGAGCGTTGGGTGATTGAGTGCGCAAGGCAATCTGCGCAGTGGTGAGCATCATCTTCGCGTACGTGGCGCGATAGGCCTCCGGGTTTGGATAATCCTCTGGCAAGCCGGGGACGAAGAGCTCAAGGTACCTTTGCGCCTCTGCCAATCTACGTTCAGTATGGCCAACTAATGAGGTAAGATGAAACACCAACTCTGGAATTTTTGAAGCGCTAAGTCTGGTTTTGGAGCCTCGATTACAGTACCATCTTCCGCTTTCCCCCCCTTTAAATATTTAACACCCAATTCTTTGATTTTCTCCGCGATCTGAAGAGCCAAGTTAGGGTCTTTGTCTGCACCACTCTCGTCGTCTACAGCATAGTCTTCCCATATGTCCTCACCAGACGGATTGGATGTCTGCAAGCATGGATCATCAGGAGAAAGCACACCACATGCAGAGATAACAATTGGAGCGGTGGGAACGTCCTTTCCATCGGTTGGGTGATATTCCATGGTGCGCACTTGAGTGTCCATGCTCAGAAATGCAAGCTACAGAGCGAAGAGCCAATAGATGTGAACATACCAACAGACTTCCCCTTTATAACTTCACCAAATACTACATGTTTCCCGTCCAAATGAGAGGTGGGTTTTGTGGTGATGAAAAACTGAGAGCCATTTGTGTCCTTGCCTGCATTTGCCTTGATTTGAATTGTCAGCCAGTGAAAGGAAAACAATAGGTTTCTAAACTCGCCATAGAAAGTAAAAAGGGTTTGGTATGGTTCACAGGGAAGGCTTCATCCTCAAAGCGCTCCCCATAAATGGACTCTCCACCGGTTCCTGCAGCGGGTGTGACTACTTGTGTGGGACAATTAGGGGTTATTACCGACCATTGCCAGCAGTGAAGTCGCCTCCTTGGCACATAAACCTAGCGGCCAGAAATTACAATGAAACAGGCTTGGTGTGTATCTCATTGGACAAACTAGAAGCTGAAATGGACTCGTACTCTTTGATGACGCGGTGGAAGCCCGAGCCAGCATAGTGGAGAGGTTTGCCTGACTTTCCTATACCCTTCTCGCCGGTACAGAGGGCCCCTATTTTCACGCGCACGGTAAGGATGCGGATACCCCGTGAGTTAGCAACACTATCATGGCACTCACGGAAGTTCTCGGCCGTCTTCGGTACGAGATCAGAATACAGGGAGAAGACGATGCGTCCCACGGGATTTCCCCCGATTGTGATATCGAAATAAGTGAGTGGGCGAGTTGAGTGTGCTTCTGATTGGTCCATTGGTGGTTGTGGATCGAGATCTTTGGCAAGTCGAACGTTGACAGTTGTTGAATCAATTATACCCTCAATATGTATTACGTAATCAATTACGGTGTGATCAGTGACGGACTGGAAACTACGAGAACAGTCGATTGTACACCACTCTCGCTCGAAAGCGGCCAGGTTGGATTCCGCGTCCTATGGAGCAGGCATTTACTTTTACTCATTGTTTTAGTAGCTTTGACTTTCATTGTACCTTGGGTACTTTGTTTGCTTGGGCCTCGACGTTGATAGAGTACTGATACAGCCCTGTAGCAGCCTCGAGCTACAGCATTAGTAGATCCCCCCGAATCATCACTTCAGTATTTCTCTAGATCTTAGAGTCATCAGTTTAAATGTCAAGTGTCCGTCTCCAGTGTCCGTCGTCACATCGTGCCCTAATAATACTACTCTCTGTCTACTTCACCTCTCAAGATCTCACCTTTTGTCCTCTTGAACATCCGAACCCGCACCTTCCCATACAGAGCCGCCAGCGCGTCCAAAGACCAAACTGTTTATCACACGCAACCGGATTGGGTGCCTCTCCGAGGATACCCAGCAAGACTACATACATAGATGACCCGCGAATATTCGCTAGATAGTAACTTAGTTACCCAAATACATTACTCTCCTACGGCTTGTGGCACCGCGCCCTAGCACTTTTTGTTTGCTTGCAGCGGTATATAAATTTAGAATTCTCTCTCTCTCGCAGACAGGGAAGTCCAACCACATTGCCCCAGTTATTAAGCAACATTTATACGACGGTGCTTGATATATTTATACCACGACAACAGGCCGATGCACACGATGGCGGTTGCCCCTAATGACACGACAATTGCGATGATGGACGAGGTTGATGGTGAGGTTGACAGTGAGGTTGACAATGATGTGGACGGTGACGTGGACGGTGAGGTTGATGATGAGGTTGAGTTTTTAGAAATAAATTGGAAGAGGTCCCAGGTAGTCCAACCCTTATCGTCATAGCAGCACATGTATAGTTTCACCTGAAACACAGTCATTGAACCAAGAGATTGGATAGAGGGGTGAACTCACTGGATCGTTCGGGACCGGGGCAAAATTCAAGGGATTCAACGCGAGTGAATAACTGTTGTCCGGGCAAATTCTAGAGTTTCGTCATAACTTTGCTCACGGAAAACTAAAAAGATACTACCAACACATATACATTTGTTCCATTCAGTCTAATGTACCAACCGTACGGCGTCGAATTTTGCCCTATAGAGTTGCCCGCTAGACTAGGAGTGCTAGTCGTAATGTATGTCGTGTACTTGATATTTTGAATCGAGTATGTTTCCCCATCCATTGCCCGCACGTCCCACTTGCGGAAGCACGATTAGAGTAAGTCATTCCGCAGTAAACCTAGAACATATTTGATTACTTACCTGTTGCTCAGGGCCAGTACCGCAGTTCAAGAGCGTCAGGTTGGCTTGATTGGATGCGAACTGGAGACACGCCCCAGTGTGAGCTTTGATGTTATAGACACCATTTACCAATGGCTGAGACATCCTTCAAAGAGTGATGAAGTGGAGCACAGAGCCTCGGTCGTGTCTGAATCTACAAAATTGTCGAATTACGCCACATGCTTGCTGAGTTTTTGAATACTCAGGAAGGGGCGGCCAGGACTATTTGACTCAAAGGGCCCGATCAAGACTGAACACACAATAGTGTTAGTATCTTAGGATCACACTCACAATGTGGACGCCGCGTGTCTGATGTGGAACTTTGAATTGACTAGTGACCGGTACCTGACGAGCTCTGCCAACTTCTTGCTTCTGAAATAGGCAAAAACTGGTCGCTCAAGTGCTTATCCATATTGATTAACAGCAAGTAGAGGCAAAGGTCACCCTTTTCGTGAGGTTGATGTCAGGTACTACTTGCACAGTCTGAGGTGGCAGTGACCACCACTTGATATCAATTTGAATGACATTGACATGACTGATAACACATAGAACTCAACACAGCCCTACTATCGCCTACCAGATACTTGGCCTTCCTGGATACTTGGCCAATTTCTAAAACCAAACTATTTCCCTAGTAATAAATTTTTTGTACAGTCACAATTCATGGTAAATGCACTCTTAAACCCCACGAAGTTGAATGACATGAATCCATGAAGTATTCATTGAGATAGAAAAAACAGCGTGACGACAAGTAAAAATCACGCTGTGATGGCCATACCGAGCACAGCCGAAGCGGAGCATGAATTTGAGTGCAGACTGAATTCAAGCTACTAGTAGGTGCTCCAGCTTACAATCACGCGTGCTTTTCAAATCGCTGTCGAGCCCAAGGACCCAACCACGACTCTCTTGAAGGACATCAAGGCACGAATAGCCGAAAATCCCGCTCTCGCTCAGAATCCTCGACTTTCCGCACTGTTTAGAGAAGCCCGCCGCGCAGCAAACGCGCCACAGCCACTCCACTCCAGCCATGAAGATCAATGCAGCACGACACTGAGTTAAACCCAGTAAGCTGGTCCGAGTCACGCAAGGCCATCAACTATTTTTGCTCAACCTTTCGTTCCGAATGGTAGTGAGCAGCCACCCCAGGTATTTTCATAGGTGCCGCACATTGCTCACCCTCCTCCATATCACGAACAGTCATTCATCCGATAATGCACATTGATATCTAAGCATCACATTACTTCTTACTGCAACACAATAATACAAACTGACCTTATGTTTACTACCTACGCCAAATAGAACATGAATCTGACCTCCAGTGTACTAGCTGAGCAGACTTGAAAATTGTAGGATGTGACAATACTGTGATGGCCAAGTATCCGGGGAGGCCAAGTATCTAATAGGCGATAGCTGAGGATGTACCCAAGGCAATGCTGATTCACGCCCTGCCTAGCAGCACGCCATTCTACTACCCTCAGTCTTGGCACTTACATGCGGCAGTGCACGCAGACTAAATGAGCTGCAAAAATCGGCCGATACATCGATAAGCAAAGCGCTGCAACTTTTGCTGTTGAGCCCTCCAACCCACTCAATCCTACAACCGCTAGCCATGGCTGACATCGAAGCCTTGGTGGGCATCGCTTCCAATGCACTCGGCACTTTACTTCCTGCCTTCAAGGTAGTACAACAGATGGCGGCCAGTTACGATCGTATTAAGTTCGCGCGGAGGAGATGTAAAGCCGTCATACAGCGAGCGGCCCTCGTGATCAAGGAAGTCCATCGCATGAACTTGCAAAAAAGCGAAACCCTAACATCTAATACTACGGAGCTCAAAGTGTGCGTACATACCGAATATTAAGTCAAGAAAAGTTGTTGACCTTTATGGCCATCTGAACAGCAAATTGGAAGATGTCCAAGTCATTATGAACAGGTTCGCAGAGATGTCGTTCTTCAAAGCACTACTACGCTATGATGTCATCAATCTTGAGATTGAAGAAGCTCATCGATGCCTTGCTGATTGTTTGCAACTTTTTCAGGGGAGTCTAGGCTTTGAATAGTATGAGTAATGTGGTTGATATTGTTCGGATCTCTAGATCCAGCTTTTATTCCATGCGCAAGCTGAGAAGGACAACGCGGCAAAGCAGGATCGTGCAAATCTCCGAAGCCTCCTCACAAATCTAGTGGGTAACTATCCAGAGATATGTCGTCATTTCGGCCTTCATAGCGATGAGGATGAAGATCTAGCCATGGCTGTCATGGAGAGGGTGGGTGAATGTTCCTACTCGTATCCCATGAGGAAATTGATTTTTTAGAAACTGAGGAACACGAACACCGCCTCCCGTGAGAATGTGGAGATACAGATTATACAAAAGAGCTTGGAATGCATCAAAGCAACCACCGGAAGGAACGTGCCAAAACAGAACAAGTGGTTGATCACTGAATATGATCTCGACTATTGCGGTACAATCGGTGGTGGAGGCTTTTCTACCGTATTTAAGGCACATTTCCGGGGAATGACAGTTGCAGTGAAGATTTTGAAAGATGTAGGGAATGTAAAAGAGGTTGCTCATTAATATCGAGGTTGTTTACTGGCTGACAACTGATGTGGTATGCACAGGCACTGGAAAGTGAAATTGAAATTTGGAGTGGGCTACTCCATGACCATATCGTCCCGTTCTATGGCGCATCCACCTTGACATCTCCACCCTATATTGTATCGCGGTACATGTCTAACGGTAATCTTGTCCAATACCTATCCAGGAAACCGAATGTGGATCGTTTGAAGTTGGTGTGTCCCGATGGTTACGGAGGATTCAACCTGTCACTAAGATTGAATGCAAAGATCTTCGAGGTTTCTCTTGGAATGTTCCACCTCCACGGAGAGTACATTATTCACGGTGATCTCAAGGGTGTGAGTGCCGTGTGCTGCGATATTGCGCATCTAACTCATATGATCATAGGTAAATGTGCTTATAGATGATTCTGGCAAGGCGTGCATCGCGGATTTCGGTCTTTCAAAGATTTGTTCGGCGGGAACATCAGCAACTCAAGCGGGCAAGGTTTCAGGAACCCTTCGGTTTCTAGCACCTGAAGCTCTGAGGGGCCATCCTCTTACTTTCGAAACTGATGTATATGCATTCGGCATGGTGATCTATGAGGTATTGCACGGTTCCGAGGCATTTTTGGCTCGCTGACATGGTGTCAACAGGTATTCGCGGACGAAGTTCCGTTCATCAGGGAGCCCGATGACACGGTTTGGAAAGGCTGTCTTGAACTTCATCGCCCAACCTCAAGTAAGATTTATGAGCGTGGTTTCAACGACGCGCTCTGGCAGTTACTTTCTGAATGTATTTCTCGCGAGCCATCTGCACGACCACGTTTCCAAACCATTCAGGCGCGCCTCTATGCAATGAAGAAGGCAGAATTGCCTTTTCAAACACTTGACCCCGGTAGAAACTTTGTTCTACAATGGGTACACCCTCGCTGATTTTGTTCAAAGTAACAATACTAATGACTGGGGGCGAACACATGACGAATTGGGTGGATGATGCCGGACCGAAAACATTTTCTACACTACTAGTTAACAGCATAACGCCGCATGTCAAGAAGAATAAGTCGGCATCGGAAGAACGACCCATAACTAATTCATCCAATCGATCCGTGACGAATCGGGTAAATGACGCCCGGCCAATAAATTTCCCTACATTGGCTAACAGCACACCTCTGCTTCTCAAGAAAGCCAAGTCGGTGTCGGGAGAACAGCCCGCTGTCTTTCACCGCCAATCTATTTCGCTCGACATCAATAATATACCGCCAGTGCATATAGAGGTGACTCGTAAGTACTTTGGTGCCAAATTCGGCCTCTCATCTCGAGCACCTGGTGTACATCTCGAGGAAAACAACTCCTCCCAATGGCAACCGATTAAACCTACAAAAGGCTCACTGTTGCGGTGAGACTGATAAAAATCTAGTTATACCCCTGCTGATATCCTTTCAGAGAGGAAGCCAACCGGTTTACATTCCAGAACAGTGTGGGCGAAGGAAAGAATTCATGGGAGTTGGATGGTAACCACGTTATACTGCAGTCTGTGGTAGTAGTTCGTGGAGTGTGCCGTTTTAGCGATGCCGAGACTGCCCAAAAGTGGTTCAGACTGCAGTTAGGCTACGCCAGAAATGGGTCCACGAGTGAATGGGGTGAGCTACTTTATCTAGGCGTCACCATCCCTCTGAGTCCCGCAGGTACATCTAACGTCATTGGTGATTGGTTTGAAACAGTCCGGAGCTGGAGACGCTTTGAACGCGGCCAGGTGCAGAAAGCCGGTTTGGTCGAAGGGGCTACAAGCATAGTGGTATGCGCTTTCCGCTTTCTCAGTCTCAGGTTATGCTGACAAGGGGATAGCCATCCAACGGCTCTTGGGTTAGCGCTGACTTGCCGAAACGTTGGACAGTGGACAACATCACTGGGGATGTGAATTGTATCGTTTGTACCACTAATCCAGGCACCACGCAGGCCGGCAGATTCTGTTGCAAGCTTGAAGGGGACAAGGTTATCTTTGAAACGTATCGACGGCAGCATGACGGAATGCCAATCGCTGCAAGGGAGGAGCTCTATCCTTCGGAGGAAGGTGCGGAAACAATGTTTCAGGTCCTAAAGGGGGTTTTGAGAAAGGTCAAAGGAAAGAGCAACAGATTGCGTATCCTTTCTTTCTAGACGCTCACAGTACTGAAAGTTGTCCAGTGTCTACTACTAGCGGTGTAAGCATTCAAATCTTGTATTGAATAATTTCCTGCTTCAGATGTTTTCATTATACTTGCTGTAAACAAAATTTTTACCCAAATAAAGGCCAACTGTGACGGCTGAACCATTTAGGCCTTCACGGTCGGCCGAGTGTCATGCATATATTAGACGGATGTCGCCATCCAATATCTCTATTCCGTATTCCCCCGTAGTACCGTATAAATAGTCGCTCGCGATGTAAAATTTCCCTAGGTCTTTTCTCAATATCAGAATTTGGTCTGGTAACTCAAGCATAAGATCTTCGTGTGCCGTTGTCCATAGCTCAAACTACTGGTCACCGTCACATATTTTTACCCTAGACCACACTCTACTCTCTTCTCTACTCCTCTAAACCCCACAGTCGCGCTTCCTGATAACTCGACGAGGACTGATCATCTGCCGTACGACCAAGGGTACGCCACTGCATCTCATCTAACCCATTAAAACCCTTTTGCCACTTATAACCCAACATATAAAAAAATGTCTATGAGATATAATCTCCGAAAAAACGCTCGCGCCCGTGCAAATTCACTGCCTGCGAGCCCCAAGAACCAAGAAATCGCTGAGCCACCCATCAGCGCTCGACCTTCCGACTCTGACACCAGAAGTGAGGATTTACAGGAAGGACCGAACTTAGTCACCCCGCGACGATACAGCGACGTTGTTTGCGGACGTGAGTCTCCTACCCCTACGCAAGTAGGTGGAGTACTGCCCGATTTGAGAACTATCTCATCGGTGCCTCCCGATTTGAGAATCGTCTCGTCGGTGCATCCCGATTTGAGAATCGTCTCGTCGGTGACCAGCTCGAGGAGTTCCTCGCTGGTGTGTCCCGGTTTGGAGCGTTGCTCGCCGGAGTTTCCTGGACGCGAGTATGAAAGCTTGCCAGTAATGCCTGGTGACCTAAGGGTGCCAGTAAACAGGAAACCGAAAGATATAGCTACTCACTTAGAAGTGATGGCCGTGATCCATACGGAATCTGGATCGGATGGGTCATCAAGCGACAATGGCATGCCTGAACCATCACCTACCCCAAACGAGGAAGGTAGGGATGATATGAATAGTAACCAAGGCTGGACCACAGTCAGTCGCAAAGGAAGACGATCGAGACAGACGTCGCGCGAGAAACGGCGCCGTCATGAGACATTAGATGTCGAATTATACCGCGCAGTACGCGAAGCCGAAAGGCACTCGACACCTGATGACCGTGTAAGAATCAATAAACGAATTATTGCACTTAAAAATAAACCTACTGCTAGGCAGAGCGATGAAACGAGTGAGACAATTTCTAAGGGCGAAGGGCCTTCTGCTCTTGACAAAGGTAAGGGTGTTGACCCGCGCAACTGGGGTGCCCTCTCTGAAGTCAGCAAGGACCTTGACCTGGATGGACAGAGGGCTGCCTTGGCATCTTGGAATCTAGTACACAACCTGGCGCGTTCGTCAGCCGAGAACTCCCAAGAAGAAAGCGATGAAACCCACCTTATTAAGAAGGATAGACGCGAGCCCAAAGGCAAGCGCGCATGTAAGGCATATAAACGAAATGAGAAACTCACGCCGACTGAGGAAGCACGGACAAAATCCCGAGCGCTAATTGATCAGCCTGCAAAGGGTAAACGCCGAACCAAGGGTGAGAGGTGCAAGGACACTGCCGAAAGGAAGAACCTGAGCCCGGTAAAGGCGATGGTGGACAAGGCTATTACTTTGAGCAATAAGCCACAGAAGTGTCATCGCACCCCCAAAGCCATGGAACCTGTTGAGCAAATTGACCCGGAAAGTTACATTGGGTTAGCTTTTAAACACCTCGACAAGGAAGCTAAAACTACGAGAAAGAAGCAACGGGGAAGGTCGAGTCCGCCCGATACGGGTTCGGACTCATCGACGACTTCCTCGGGTAGTTTATCGGACGAGGATGAATCGAGCGACTCTTCGTTGGATTCATCATCCACGTCCTCCTCTTCAAATGGAACGGACTCGTCGTCTACGTCATCTACGTCCACCATTTCCCGTTCGCCCAGAAGAAGGCGAAGACACCATGGTCATAATCGCCGTCGTGGCCGTAGCTGGCGACGGAGTGAGTCTCGGCGAGCGAGACGGAAATCGAGACGAAAGTCCCGAAAAATGACGCTAAAGCCTGTTCCGCCGTTGAAGTATGATGGGTCGGCTGATTCGAAGGCCTTCCATCGTTTCATGACGGAAGGCACTGCATATGTAAAAGACGGTAACGTCCCTGATGAGAAGCAAGTATTTATGATTGCTCATTACCTAACGGGTAAGGGACGAACCTTTTATGCTGAAGAGGTTGCCATCGACCCATACAGCTGGCGTCTTCGAGGATTCTTCAGACGGTTGTTTAATTACTGTTTCCCTGTCAACTACCGAAACTTGCAGCGCGATAAGATAGCTGCTTTTATGCAGAACAACTTGACTGTGAGAGAGTACTTACATGAATTGAATCAAATGTGGAACACTATTGGAGAACGAAGCGACTGCTTGAAGGTCGATAAGTTCTGGAAGGGCCTCCGAAGGGAATTCCAACGCGACCTATGGAGAGATAAACTAAACCCAGAGGTCTCGACTCTGAAGGAGGTCGTGGCGGCCGCCGAGATTATCAAAATCTCAAAGTCTGTTATGACTGGTCCTAAGGAAAACAAACCATTTAAGTGCCACGACAACGCGGTGGTTCGGAGTGCGGCTACTACGCCTGACGGGGTGGGAGACGCGCACCAGAGGGGTAATCACCACCGTCAGAGAGGACGGAGGGGAAAGGATCGGCAGCGATCCAATCTTTCTGGTCAGAAGCCATCAAAGGTGAAGACTGAGACCAATGATACTCGCGCAAATTATAGAAAGAAGGAACGCACCTCTCGTCCTAAATTGAGTAAGGATGAGGAGGAACGCCGTAAAACCGAGGGCCTATGTTTTATTTGCAGTGGGGCCGGCCATTTCTCGCGAAACTGCCCCCAACGAAATAAAGTGCCTTCCACCTCGAAACACGACTCGCCCCCTGGGGTAACGAGCTACGGTATGGGCCTGGATTTCGGGGACATAGAGTGTCAGCGGGAGCTGTTGAAGGCGTCCGCGTCCGGGATACACGTCAATTTAATGGACTTATTCGACTCGGATGATGACGGTAACGACATGGTTAATTTACCTGGATTGGTGAGCGATGAGTACTCACTGACTGAGACCGAGACACTCCCCGCCACGCCGGCGAACACTAGCGAGGAGGACGAATCGTCAGAAGACGCTGAAAGTGAGGTGTCAGAGTGGTACCCATACAAGTATCCGTTTTGTAGGCTACCTACCGACTTTGGAGAGCCGCTCAGCGAACGGGCAAGAGGGCGTTTGGCTTCCACTTGCTACCCCGGGGAGGATCCAGATGACCCGGCGGTTTACGCACGGGATCGTTTCTGGGTCTACCATGTTAAGAACGGTTTTCATGTCGTAATGGACGACTTGTATCCCTTTGAGGATGGGCTCTTGATCGCCTCGAGATGGCTGCGAAATCCTCAATTTCAAATTGATAGGTAGTACTGGCGTATTATAGGCCAAATGAAAAGGATACCTGATGAAGAAATCCGTTGGTTGGAACAACGGTGAGTCGGATACAACTTACCTATGGGCCGCCCAGTTGAGGATCGGATATTGGGGAGGTTGATCAGATCGATCAACCCGTGGGCGTCAATAGACAAGGATACCCGATTTACCTGCAGTTGTAGGGAAGAGACAGCAGCGTACGAGATAAACGATGCGACGACTCACACTCGCATTCTCCTTCCAATCTACAAGACTGAGAATCCTCACTTTAATGTCGCCCGGTGGTATAACCGGCGCATTCAGCAGTTTCACGTTAGACCTTTTGACAAGACCGTGGAGCCCGGTGTCGGCGACGACATACGCCGGTTATTTGATCCTGTAGAAGATGAAATTTCAGTTAACACTCTGGATTTGTATCTTGCGCGGCCCACCCAGTCTAGCCGGTTCTCTGCTATACAGAGAAACGCGGCGGTAACGCACGATTTCAAGCGCACGATACCTAAACTGATTGTCGTCGTCGTACACGTGAATGGACAACCTGCGCGTGCTTTAATTGATATGGGGTCGTTGGCCGATTTCGTATCGTTGACTCTTGTTGAGCAGTTGAGACTAGAGCGCGTTATGCTAGAGAAGCCACTCACCATACAGCTTGCGGTGCAGGGTTCTCGTTCGAAGGTGAACTTCGGAGTAAGGGTCCGTTTCCAGTACCAAGGAACGGACTATAAGAGGTATTTCGACGTTATTAACCTCCAGAATTATGATATGATTCTGGGAACACCGTTTCTATACCAACACCGGGTTTTGGTAGGTTTAAACTCACCTAGGGTGGTACTTGGCAGTAAGGAACCTCTTGAAATGCGAGGCCCTCAGGTCTCCGTACTCGAGTCGCGAGCTACGGAAGTATATGAAGATAGCCTGGAAAGGGTGCGTGAGCGGTTGCGTGAACTCGCTCAGCCGCTATGCTCACAAGCTGGCGCTACCGCGCTGCCTCTGCTCAGGGCGATCAACCACTCCATCCCCTTGATTGATGAGGGGAAGATTTATCCTTGGCGTCCATCTAAGTGCCCCGAAGCTCTGCGACCCTTGTGGATTGAGAAGAAAAACTCGTATCTGAAATCCAGACGTTGGGAACTTACTACCGCACGTAACACTTGTCCAATGCTGTTAATAACTAAGCCTGGAACACCAATACGATTGCGTGTGGTGGTGGATCTGCGTGAATGGAACAAGAACACGCGTAAGCTTTCATCCCCGATGCCTGATATGGAGGGCATCTTACGACGCATGGCGAAGAAGCCCTTCCGTTCTATTATTGACAGGCAAGACGCGTATGAGCAGATCCGTGTGGTACCAGAGCATGTTGAACGGACGGCGGTTACTACACCTGACGGGAATATGGTCAGTCATGTGGTCCAGCAGGGGGATTGTAACGCCCTGGCCACTTACCAGGCTCTGATGAACCATATATTTGGTGAATATGTTGGTGTTTTCATGGATGTATACCTCGATGACACGATCATCTACTCTGATACCCTTGATGAGCATGTACAACACGTCACCACCGTGTTCCGAATCCTACAAAAAGAGAAACTTTACCTGAGTAAAACAAAACTCCGTTTCCTCTGTAAGGAGGTTAAGATCCTCGGTCGTGTCGTAACCGACGACGGTATACGGATGGACCCTGAGAAGGTTGACCGCGTTGTTAACTGGAAGGTGCTGACGAACCGTACTCTGTGCAGAGGGTTCGTTGGGGCAGTAGGATATTTGGCAGAGGACATCTACAAGGTTCGCGTCCCACTAGGGGTGTTAGCTGAGGCTTGTGCCGAAACGAGGCCTTACCAGTGGGGGTATACTGAACAGCGCGTGTTCAAAACGGTCAAGCGATATGTCGCGGCGTGCGCCCCACACTGCCGTGTGCCTCTCGACTACAGCCCGGGTAGTGACCCGATCTGGGTTATGACCGATGCTTGTGGTAATGGGATCGGGGGTGTAGTCGCCCAGGGTCACACTTGGAAACACGCCAGAGTGGCTGCGTTCTATTCGGCAAAGATGTCTTCCGCCCAGCGTAACTACCCCGTACATGAACAGGAGTTGATGGCGGGTGTGGAGACCATGCTCCGCCACCGCGATATCCTGCAAGGTGTTAAGTTCACATGGGTAACGGACCACAAGAGCCTTACTCACATCCTTGACCAGAAAGGGTTGTCCGGGCAACAAGCCCGATGGATGGAACGGCTCTCGGAATTTGATTTTGAGGTTTTGTATGTGCCTGGCGAGGAGAATATCTTGCCAGATGCGTTGTCTCGGATGTACGAGTTCGACGCGCCTGGGACGATTCGGTCACAGGAAGAGTACCTTCAGTGTGACCTGGACGTCGTGGATGTGAGCCCTGCGCCACCTACAGACCTCATCAGTGCGCCATTGTTGGTTGGGCAGGAGGCGATCGCACCGAGTGTTCGGTGCAGTCATCGCCTGGCGGACAAGGACGTTGACGGGGGAATGCCCGCTCCAGGAACGAAACGGATGCCTAAGCGTGTGATGCTCCGCGTTGGCCCTGACCCGGGACCATCCTCTGGAGGGGGGGGAGGTCAGCCTCCAATAACGTTGGCTGGACCTACCCCGGCCGAGCCTGTCGAGCGGCAGAGGGAGACGGCCCCCCAGGAGGCCCAGTATCCAGCGCCCTATGCCAAAGGGCGGTGACAACGACAGCCTGCTCCGCCAGCAGAGAGCGGTCGCCCAGAAACGGGCACCGAGTTTGCTGCGCGTGTGAAAGATAGGTTCGTCCTTCAGGGACCACGGGAACGAACGGAGGGGGGGATGGGTACTACGACCCAACCAGCCCCAATGACCATGCCTGAGAACGACACAATGTCAGATACATCTACCGCGGCAAGAAAGGAAACTAGGCGCACGGTGCCAGTGACATACCCACACGATGAGCACCTCCTACAGGAGGCGAAAGGCCGATATAGGGAAGACTCATTCTTTCAAAAGATATTAGAGACCCCAAAGGCATTTAAAAACTTCGCACTTACGGAAGACGGCTTTATACGTCTGAAACTTCCCAATAGAAACGTCATATGTATCCCAGATATCCGAATAGGCGAACGGATGCTGCGAGAAATGGTCATTGACCAGGCACACTCACTATTAGCTCATCTGGGCGCTAGGAAAACATTATCATACCTGCGGGAATACGTGTGGTGGGACACGATGGTGCATGATATCTCCGCGTTCTGTACCTCGTGTACGACCTGCCAGAGAAGCAAACCTCTGAATCAGAAGCTGCTAGGTTTTCTAAACTCGCTGTCTGTACCGTCTGTTCCATGGGATGCGATAGGCGTTGATTTCGTGGGACCGCTACCTGAGTCTAAGGACAGAAACAGATCTTATGACTCCGTAACGGTAATAATTGATTTACTCACCGCAATGATCCATCTGGTTCCAAGTCGGACGACTTACACGGCCAAGGATGTGGCTGAACTAATGTTCGCCGAGGTATACAAGCTTCACGGATTACCTAGATCAATTGTTAGCGACAGAGACGTCCTGTTCACCAGTCTATTTTGGACGCACCTTAATAAGTTGATGGGAGTGAAGCAACGCATGTCGAGCGCATATCACCCCGAGACCGATGGCTCGACCGAACGGGCTAACCGCACGATCAGTCAGATGTTACGATCTTGCATCGGGCCCACCCAAAAGGACTGGGTGTCAAAACTGCCTGCTATCGAGTTTGCCATCAACATGGCCCGATCAGAGTCAACAGGATACTCACCGTTCTTCTTGAACACCGGGAGAATGCCAAGGGCGATGATCTGGGATGCTCCAGAAAAAGACGAATATCCTAGTGTAAAAGCGTACGCGCAAAGGATGAAACTAGCACTGACGGCGGCGCATGATGCGTTGTTGACAGCAAGAGTCAAGCAAACAATGCAAGCCAATAAACGAAGACGCACATGCCCACTTGTTGTGGGCGATTTGGTCTACATTTCGACTAAAAACATCAGTTTCCCTAAAGGGACTTCCCGAAAATTAGTACCAAAGTTCGTGGGACCGTATAAGATAATCCAAGACTTTGGCAATTACTCGTTTCGCATTGAACTCCCCAGTTCCCTCCGTCAACGAGGCATCCATGATGTTTTCCACTCGTCTTTATTGTGCATCCATATCCCTAATGACGATCGCCTGTTCCCTGGTCGGTCAGACGAACAGATCCCTGAGCTCGGAGGAACCGCTTGCGAGTGGACGGTAGACAAGATCCTGTCGCATCAAGGCAGTCACTCGGACGCCAAATTTGAGGTACTATGGACGTCTGGCGATAAAACATGGCTCCCCTACGGTGAGATCGCCCATCTGCGTGCGATCACTGACTACTTCGAGATAATAGGTATCGATAATATCACTCAACTAACCGATAACAATATCGGAGATGCGTCGGATGACGACGAAGACGTGACAACTGGGTGCGTATCAATATGCATCTGTCGCCCTAACAGGAATTGTCCCATCCATCAGGGCATGTCAGAGCGACGTCCCTATTCGGCAGCAATGCGACCCGTGCACCATAGAAGTGCAACACCACCAAATCAATGACCTCACTGGTGCCCACTGAAACAACCACCTGTGATACCACTCATAGGTGTGAACCGTCGAGGACGACAACGGAATCCAAGCGTTGGTCCAAGCAGGAGCACAAGGCGACACTCCACCGGTCCGCGCTCCCGAAGACGACACCTCCATCGTCCCAAGGAAACGGCGCCTAATTACGCTCACAATGATCGAGTCCCTTGCTGGCGACAACGGTTTGCTCCCGACCCCCATAGGCAGTATCGACAATCGCCATCCTGGCATGATCGTTCATCGGCAGCTGTCTCCGACCCAAGAGGTCGGCCGCGGCCCACCAGTATTAAAAGATGCCCATCCTGTAGTGGGCGAAGGCCCAACTCTTGTGGTCAATCCTATACGCATCGCTACCACGAATCGAAACGCCAACCTCACCACCTTGACTGCTTCGTGATGGGTCTCAAGGATTCCAGCCCCCCCGAATTCGTAAAGATTGACCACGAATCGTATAACGTCCGCGTTGTTACAAAGGAAGGTGCTAGCTACTACGAGAGCTATCACAACGAACAATTACGCGACTTCTTCACCCTGGAGCACCACTTGCGTCAGCAGGAGCTACCCTCCAAGATCCCCACTGGATTTGAAGATTTTCGCATTGCCTTCGACAGGGAAGCCGAGAGGAAGAACCTCTCCGGCGTATCCTTTGCCCAGATTAATTATGATGGGGTAGAGCCCTCGTCAATTCTTTGGACCCCTGGCTCCCGCTCACCTACAGTCCAAGAGGTGCTTGGAGTGGGTGCGGATCTAAGGTCCCGATCGGAGAAGCTGGGAATCAGGGCGATGACAGAAGAAGAGGACGTTGTCCTACGCCAGATGGCTATTAGACAAATGGGAGAGATGCTGAGGATGGATAGGTACAAGAGGAAGGCTTTTGACGAACGCGAAGACAGGCGCCAACAGAAGGGCGTCCGTCTGCCCAACGCATACAGTCGTTGCACCACCGGCACCAAGGCCAAGCCACGTCAGCGCCGTCGTTCGTCCTCCAGCCCACCTCCCCGACGTAATCGTCGCCGCTCTCCCGAATCGTCCGATCCTCCTTTCGAGGATCCCGTTGCAGGTCCGAGTACGGTCCCCCGCTCGGAAGAAAGTGAAGATGTCCACATGAGAGATGAAGGAAGATCCCCTCTTGAGGGCAACGATATCTCGATTAAAGGACAAGCTACGAAGGGAGACAAGAAGGGAAAGGGGCGAGCGGACTAGGGAAGGAAGGGTACTATGTACCCTTGAAGGGGGGTATGTGACGGCTGAACCATTTAGGCCTTCACGGTCGGCCGAGTGTCATGCATATATTAGACGGATGTTGCCATCCAATATCTCTATTCCGTATTCCCCCGTAGTACCGTATAAATAGTCGCTCGCGATGTAAAATTTCCCTAGGTCTTTTCTCAATATCAGAATTTGGTCTGGTAACTCAAGCATAAGATCTTCGTGTGCCGTTGTCCATAGCTCAAACTACTGGTCACCGTCACACCAACGCAGTATTTACATACAGCAGAAAAATGACGCCGTCGGGTATGGAACTGTAACCCCCCAAAAAAACCCGCGAAGTAAATATCCTTGAATGCGCGGTTAGGTACCAACAACACTACATACGCATGTGGTGTTGCTCAGACCTGTTCTCGGGCAGTAATGGCTTTGGGTAGGTCTTCACTTGCCTTGTTCCCTTGCAAAAGCCTTGACAGTAACACGTGTATGTAGACCAAGCTATGTAGGAAATGAAAATACATTGGGCCACAACTCTCATGGTACTACGTAGTTTAGAAGTAAGAAAATACATGGAAGAAGAGACAGAAAGGGGCCAAATCCACACAAGCAAAGCTAGCCAGTGATTTGGTGGACATACTCGAGCACTTGCAGACGGGGAACTTCTTCTAGGACATGATGCTCACCACCATGAGGCTTCTTTGAGCTGTAAGGAATCGACACGTTCTAGCTATGCAACTACGACACGTTTTACCATTTGAAATTTCACTCGGGAGTGCCTGGGTGTTGGTGAGGATGACTACAGCGGACCTCGGGGTGAGTTATCATAGGTCGATACCGGGTAACTGGTGTCGATCTTGCTGCGACTGGCAAGACCCAAGACTCGAGCAGGCGGATGTATGTCATCTACGAATGAGATTTCGGCGGTGTAGTTTGCTGTACCTCGAAGTGTTCACCATGTCACCAAGTGTTCAGCCTCGGGATTTGACCTGGTCAATCTGCGACTGAACTCAAAGACGCCATAAACATCCTGGTTTTGGGTAGTATGACATGAAATCCTGAAGGGGTCGGTGGGTCTTGCCAAATGGATCCAGTCGAGATATCAATTAGTAGAGGTGACAGTGCCACCATGGGGCTTGAAAGCTTGATCGATTATCTTTATTCTGCGCTATGACTGGGTGACACGAGAGCGCCTAAAGTCGATAATTGGCCCGCTCTTCTCACTAACAATCATCCATGTCCTCATCCCCACCGTTTGATATTGATATTCCAACGCTGGATGACCTGGACGTTGACCTCGCTGTGTTAGACGGGCTCGCTCCTACTGCAGAAGCCACTAAGTGGCTCGCCGCGTTTCGTATGAATACCCATGACTCGGACTTGATTACCCGCCTGTTTCATGAGCTTGGTTTTTGGAAAGATATATTGGCCCTCACTTGGGACTACCGTACTATATGGGGCACTAGGGCCATAAAACACCTTCTGGATGCTCGCCTTGCACAAACAGGTCTAGCAGCCCTTTCTCTTGCCGAGGATTCTTTTCGTGCCCCAACCCTGCTGAAGCCAATGCCAGGCGTCGTCTTTTTACGACTTTGCTTCGAGTTCGAGACTAATCATGGCAGGGGAACTGTGGTCGCTTTTCTCGTGCCAACGTCGGATGCCCAGTGGAAAGCATGGTCTCTTCTAACGCAGCTCGAATCACTCAAAGACTATCCCAAAAGGGTGAGCCTTATTATGAATTCTAAAGCCTCTTATGGACACCGTGCTAGGTGGGGTCTCTACGCGACTCCAGAATGGACCATGAATGGGAAGAGCGACGGCATCGCAAGTTAAATATGGCGGATGGCGATCCTACAGTCCTTATCATCGGTGCCGGGCATACAGGCTTGCAGGTCACCGCTCAGCTGAAATACATGGGGGTTTCTACTCTTGTGATTGACAAGCATCCACGGATAGGGGACAACATAAGGACTCTTTCAGATATTTCGACCTTACTCAAACCACACTCTTCACAGTGGAGGATGTGTTACAAGTCCCTCTGTCTACATGATACAGTTTGTAAGTCATTGTTATCCCCACTATCCACAGATGCTCCATGATGGTACTCAGGGTTTAATCAAATGCCACACATAATGCACCTGCATTGTCCCATACAACATGGACAGACGAAGCTGACAATCGGCCGTGCTACATGACCAGCTGAGATAGGGCCCAGCCATGGTGCATCCCAATGTCATACGAGTGGGCTAATGGTAAGGTGTTTCACCATGCCATATTGGTGGCTCATGGAAAGGTTGTCACCAAGTAATATTGGTGGGCTGACACACTAGTACACTAGATCAGGATATGGCCTGTGGCAATAGGACCTAATGTGGCAAGGGAGCTGCGGCATGCGGCCAGAGGACTATATGCTGCAGATTCAGGCTGAGGATTGCAGGGGGCTTGCCGCAGCATTTCGGCAAAAGGACGGTAGTAAGTGCTGCAATGTGGCTAGCCTGCGGACGGGAGTCAATAGAAGGGCCTCTGTACCAGTGTCCCATGCTTTGCATTTGG
>Ga0307518_10000698_pt1 | contig 25177 bp, 40 predicted proteins | sample 25_EM_MG_FD_203889 | JGI IMG/M metagenome (GOLD analysis project Ga0307518, IMG submission 203889) | Populus trichocarpa ectomycorrhiza microbial communities from riparian zone in the Pacific Northwest, United States - 25_EM | ecosystem: Host-associated > Plants > Roots > Unclassified | place... | reverse complement strand
ATTGCTGCCAGCCAGTGGTAGTAAAGGCCACGCCACGCACAGTGAAGAACCAAGGTAGGTAACACTGACAAGCGCACTGCACATCTCGTAAAGGGCTGACGAGGTATTTACATCTGTTTGTACCTGAGCTATTCTAGCGTAGTCAGCCAATCTATTTCCGTCACACTGCCAGCCTCATGTTATCACACAAGTTGCCCAAACGACTTGTGTATTCCAACATCTTTCAGGTTACAAAGCCACATCAAAGGTATGTCTTGAAGGAGCAGTTTACGCGAGATACAGGAAGGAGTCGACAAAGGCACCGTCGCAAGAGGCCTGGAGTAATAAATAAGTAACCGTACGTTGTAATACTTTGTCTTTGTGTTCCACCAGTCTCACAGTGCCCGAGTAGGCCCATCATATATTAACTGCCCAATGACACATTGACTGCGATTTTACCAAGAGTCTCTATTATCATTATTCATGATTTGTTAAACTAACGTGAACAGCTTAAGAAGCTGGGCATAGTTCCTCCAAACCTTATGATCTGTGATGGATCTTGAGCTCGGGAGTACAATTTGAAATGTCCCCAGAAGCTCAGTTAGAGGCCCTCTGAGAAATCATCAACTCTTCTGCGTAAAATAAGGACGGACGCGACGTCCCCATTATCAACTCCACTAAATTCCATCCTCTTGACACCTCCACCCATAATCCAAGGTAGCAGTTCCACCAGGCGCGAGTCCTGAGGCAAGGATCACAATCGACAGAGACACGATCGCAAGCTGGGAAGAGCCTTGTATAAACGTGCGCCATAATTATTGTCTTCGATGCCCTACGATTCTCACAATGGCCGAGTCGGGATCCTTATATGCATTCAGTCGGATGACACATCCATACATCACCTGCCACCCTACACACAGTGTTTTATTCATCATAGCGGAAATGGTTTAAACTCAAGAGGCGCCTTGTGCACAGCACCTTAGGCAGCCCTTATAATCTGCGATAGATCCTGGGCTTCGGAGCATTCAATTCGAAATGTCCGCAATAGCCCACATAGAAGCCCTCTTGGAAATCATCAACTCCTCTGCTCGTCAGGCGATCGCCGAGTATGAGAAGGAAGGAAATGATGTTCCCACCATCAACTCACCTGAATTCCATCCTCTCGACAACTCTACTCATAATGTAGCGCTTAGGAAGGCAGTTCGCGTGCTCGAAGGTGCTTGCCAGCAACTTTGTGCATCACTGGCACCCCCTCAACGCACCGTTCTCAAAGTAAGCTCACTTTCTTGTATCATGCAGCTCAATTTGAAGTTCTTCACTTTCATGTAGTTTGTCCGAAGCTATGATTGGGTTTGTGTTGACATCGCCCAGCGGAAGGGTATCGCAGACGTCCTGGATAAACATCCCGAGGGTTTACATGTGAATGAACTATCACAAATGATCGGAATAGAGAAGACCAAGCTGGCACGTATCCTCCGTCTGCTTACAACAAGGGGATTATTCAAAGAAGGTGGTTGTATATGCAACCCCTATCAATGTATATCTGATGATCTGGTATTAGTCAACCGGGATGTTTTTGCGAACAACCGCCTCTCGCTCGTCCTCAAGAGTACATTCAATGCAGGGTACCTTGTACGCTCGGAGGGAGGGATTGGATTGCCAGCGGTGAGCGTCTTGATCGATGCGTTGAGCGATTCGGAGTACGGCGCGTCCCACGATCCTGGAAAGACAGCTTTACATTACGCAATGAGGCAGAAAGGCCTGCCAGCTGTGTCCGATGCTTTTGAGATAATGGAAATGGATGTGAGTCACCCGATTGGCAGGGAGAATGTAGGTTTTTATGTGAATTAATTCCAGGAGGAAAAGTCCAAAGTAAACTCAGAAGCGCTGTCAATATGACCCATCCTGAAGTATTCCGCAGAACTTTCACAAAGCCATGGTTGGTGCTGGGGAAGCTTTTGGTTCTCTTTCGATTCTTGATCGTAAGGAGTGATATTGTGACCTCATTTACTAACTCAAGCTGCCCCAGAATATCCTTGGAATGAAGTCGACACTGTTTGCGATATCGGCGCCAGCATCGGCACGTTTTCTATTCCCCTGGCCAAGATCCATCCGCATCTCAAAATCATAAACCAAGATTTGGAACGCGTGATTCCCCAGGCTAAAAAAGTCAGCGTCTAGTGCCCCCAATACCGAGATATGCTCCCGGCTTACTGGAACATAGGAATGGGAAAGGAAAGCTCCCGAGGCTCTTCAAGAACAGCGGATTGATTTTGTGTCTCTGAACTTTTTGGAAGAAATCCCAGTCGTGGGACAGGATGTATACTATGTTTGTTAACACCACTGGACCCTCGCTTGGAACACTTACTTAAAACTGGTCTTAAAGCTACGTATGATCATCCATGACTGGCCTGATGCAGAAGCTTTGACTATCCTGCGTAATGTGCGCAAGGCAATGGCCCTTCACAGCCGTGTCCTTATTCGTATGTGTCCCCTTTACTCCTTTCCCGAGTTCTAACACGAGTTGTTGCAATACAGAGGAATACATTGTCGGAAATCCGGATCGCAGCTCTGATCCTGCCGTCAAGAACATTGGATTTGATGTTGTTCGTGCACCCAAGTCTCATTGTACACCATTTCCCACTGATTACTCGATGGTGTGCAGGCTCCTGAACCTATGTTGCCTGGATTCGGAGCAGGAAATACACTTGTGTATCAACAAGATTTGCTCATGCTGATGGTCAACAATGGCAAGGAACGACTTCTGGATGAATGGACCGCCCTTGCGTAAGATGCTCGTGCACTGTCTCAAATGCGTTACCTCTGATGTGTGATATCTTAGTACCGCAGTTGGTTTACGTCTCGAGAGGATTTACGACCTCGGTGACACTGCCGTTCTGGATTTCAGGATGGCTTAGTTCGTGAAGGATTTCTACTCGAGTGCAATAGGGTTTGTTTGTGTAAAGGATGATACAGGTTATTAGGCTAGTATACAGTATGCGTGTCGAAGTACGAAATCATTCAACTGAAAGTACCAATCAAGTTCGGGAGCAGCTAAAGAACGGATTTCTCGTATGGCTCGCATGACGACAGAGGAACTACACAATAGATACAGAGTTACTGGGGACGTGCAGCAACCCCGTTGTCTTGTAAGTTTTCGACCGCAATAGCTTTTCATCCACGCTTCATCTTCAAACCATGGCTTTTGTTTTACAACATTGATCAATACCCCGGTACTGTCATGGATCCACCTACTAGACAAGGAATGTGAATTTTGTGTCATGCTCCTGGTGCCTTGTACTGTAGTTTCTCCAGTTCCACCACATCTTCGTCCGCTTTCTGGATCCACCCGTGAATTGCATAAACGACGCCTGTCACGATTGCTGAAACACACCACCATGCAGTCGTTTGCCATGCTTTTCCCGTGTATATCGAAGCAATGGGACCAATGGTCGCCCACGCGAACGTCTCCATGAATCCGATTGCTCGGATTGTCCATCCGGCGATTACAACGTGACGAGGGTGTACTATCAGGCCGAGGTTCACGTGTATGAGAATTGCGGTATAGACGAGGATGGAGGAGAAAGCGATAGGTGCTTCTGTAGTTTGGTCATGGGACGAAGGAGGAAAGATGACGAACAAGGGACTTTGTCTGTCAGAGAAGGAGTATATGACATGTCTATGATAAGCGGACTTGTGTTAACTTGCGTCATACATGTAGGACGATAAGAACACACAGAAGACCAGACAATCCTAGCATCGCCTGGAGAGCAAGGCGATTCTGCTTGTTAGCAGCGGCATTGTGCTCTTTGATCTGTTCTACGAGTTCAGTTTGTTCTGTGGCAACATAGGGTGAGTGCTTCAATACAAGTCTGAACGAATGAGGGTTACCTTGTTCATCCAGGACGACTTGATCATTACCATCGAAGGCGTCTTCAGATTTGAATGCAAAGGGTACTCTTCTGCGCAAAACCTCAGGCATCTGTGCATACGACGAAGACCTATCGTGGTGCAGTGAGGGTCTGGAGAGTTTGGCGCAAAGGCTTTTCTGCACACACTGAGGTGTAAAGCACGGTCGAAGGGCGCAACCGGGCCATCGCCCTACGCTATTCTTGTCTACACGTAGGCTATGTGATAAACCCAATCTTGATGACATTCCAATGCCAGCGGCGCGCACGGGGGATGAGAACGTCCAGTATGGTGTTGAGTAACCTTACTCTCTTCATTTTCACTGTATCCCCAAGAATTTACTTAAGTGAGGGGTAGTTCTGCGCTCCTAGTCACCTGGGTCCAGAGGCTGGGACATTCAATGCAATAACACATCTCTACAACGACACGATACACAAGCTAGTAATTCGACAAATGAATGCATGGAATCTCGTTGGGAGGGTGATTAGTGGAGGCTGATAATTGCCTGGCGAGTTCCTCTAATTTACCCCCTCTGTGCTCGAATAGCAGGTCAGATCATGGTAAAGTTGCTGCACAAGCTGGAATTCTTCTCTTTCTCCAGCTGCGCCACTTGTGCCAGTTCATCCTGGCAGATAATATTGTTCCCATCAGAATTGGCTTGCAGAGACAATGCGAAATCGAGTACTCATGGTACCGTTATGAGTGCCTACTAGTACTAGGGTAAGTACGTTGGGACGTTTCTTGCAAACAGCAGCAAACAGCAGGCTCAAATAAGCATTTGATCTCAATAACTGCTACTGCGATTAGATCACTGACAGCATGTCTACCAATGGCCCACTTGACCTTGTAAAGGGTCAGTTCGACGACGCTCTTGAGGAAGTAAGAAGGAAAGAAGATCCAAGACAAGGGGGTCACTATGTCGACGACGCTAGCCAATGGTCCATGCCCAGCGACGACGAGGATGAGGATATTGATGGGCTAAGCGATGATTTCGAAGACAACAGGGTGGAGGACGAAGACTGGGAGATCGCAGAGCGAGGCAAGTACCATTGCGCGTTCTGAGCCGCGATGTGCAATGATGATATTCAGACTTCACGAAACAGTACAACCGCCTACGCCAGCACGTCGCCGTCCGTACGGGCACGGCACAAGGCATTAGTTCATCCATCAATCAGCGCACGGCTGTGGTGACACTGCCCGTGGTAAATCAGCCACGCAGCGCGACTGTCCTTGCGCACGCTAAAGACAAAACTGTGGGACAGTTGGCAGCTTTGTCAAAATACTCCTCGAGGATCGCTAAGATCGATCAGCCTTACGTCCTGGGAGTGGGTGTGAATAGGAAAGGACCCAGCTCGTATGCCAACTTGAAGGATAAATCGGATCGCGCCACGTCTGAACTAGTGCTAGATCCTCGCACGCGACTGATCCTCTTCAAGATGATCGGTCGTGGGTCGATCCAGGAGGTTAATGGGTGTGTCAGCACAGGTAAAGAGGTGTGGGGTGGTTCCATTACCAGTCACCTCGCGAGGCTGTCCTGACACAGTTCACAGGCCAATGTCTATCACGCGCTGACTCTCGACAACCAACATTTGGCACTGAAAATCTACAAGACATCCATTCTTATCTTCAAAGATCGCGATCGCTATGTCACCGGCGAGTACAGATTTAGGCGTGGATACAGCCGCAATCCACGAAAGATGGTGCGTCTATGGGCAGAGAAAGAAATGCGGAACCTGAAGCGACTGGTTGTCGCTGGCATCTATTGTCCCGAACCTGTGGAGGTAAAAGAAAACGTCCTCGTTATGAAATTCCTCGGCGACAATGAGGGATGGTATGTTTTAGCGTCGTATTACTAATCTACCTAACCCCTGTCGCTTCAGGGCTTCCCCTCGCCTAAAAGATGCAGAGATACCCTCCTCCGAATATCCACCATTGTATCAGGAATTAGTCTTCAATATGCGTCGCATGTACCACCAGTGCAAACTCGTCCATGCTGACTTGTCCGAGTACAACATCATCTATCATGACACACACCTCTACATCATCGACGTTTCCCAGAGCGTCGAGCATGACCACCCATCCGCATTTGATTTCCTTAGAAAGGATATCAAGAATATTGAGGAATATTTCGGGCGGTTCGGTGTCAAGTGTCTTGGCGTGCGACGATGCTTCGAATTCATCACACGAGAAGTCCTGGAGGATGGCGAGGAAGGCACGGATGAACGACAGACACTTCTTCGGTGGATCACGGAGGCCCAGGGAGCACAAGAATCTCAGGAGCAGCCCTCGAAAGAAGACGACGACGTGTCAGCGGTACCAGGCAATACGTTGCATGAAGATAACGTCTTCCTGCGGTCCTACATCCCGCGGACACTGAATGAAGTGTACGACCCGGAGCGCGATATCGACGTCCTTAAGGAAGGCAAGGGAAAGGGACTCATATATGCGGATACAATTGGTTTGATCGAACCTTCTCAGCCACGTGCGAACGGTGATCAGCGCGTGCACTTTAATGAGACTGAAGGTTCAGACCATTTAGATACAGAAAGTGACGGGAGAAGTACGGTTGACGAAGACGATCTAGAAGATGAGGACGCCGAGGAAGGTGAGGGTGGGGATGACAAGGATGGGCTACGTAAAGCCCCACGGGGTCACAGGCACGAAGACCGCGAAGCTAGAAAGGTATTTTATTGCACCATTGCATATTGTAACTGGCCTTATCCTTTACAGGAGCGTAAAAAGGCAGTCAAGGCCGAGGCGCGGGAAAAGAGAAAGCAGAAAATGCCCAAGGCCGAGAAAAAGCGGAGAGTGAAGAACACACAGCGTTAACGGCCATGAATGTGTAACGATCCAGAGATCGTGTATTTTTTCACATCGGGATATACAAGGTGTAGCATCTCGGTGGTGGCTAATGTCATAGGTCTTTGATACTCAACACGTCGTGCCTTATGCATCAGTGATACACCCGTGACTAGCATCCGTTACCGTCTTCACATATCTCATCAGAGTGCCTTGAGTAACTTTGAGAGGTGGGGCTGTCCATGCTTTCCGCCGGCGCTCCATCTCCTCCGGAGAAATGTGGAGTTCAATCGTGTTCGAAACCGCATCGACGGATATCATGTCACCATCCTCAATCAGAGCAATGGGGCCACCTTCCTGCGCCTCGGGAACTACATGTCCGATGCAGAAGCCGTGCGATCTGGGGTGCGGTCAGTGAAAGGAGACGACATTCCATTGTGAGCAGAACACTCACCCCCCACTGAACCGTCCATCCGTCAAGCATGCAACGTCATTTCCTAGACCAGCACCCATAATCAGGCTCGTCGGCTTGAGCATCTCACGCATACCCGGTCCTCCTTTGGGACCCAGGTACCGCAGTACGACCACAGTTTTCTCGCCTTTTTTGATAGAGCCAGACTCTACAGCGGGCACAAATTCCTCTTCGGAGTCGAAGACGCGGGCTTTGCCTGTGAAGTTGAGGCCTTCCTTGCCAGTGATCTTGGCGACAGCTCCACCAGGTGCCAAGTTGCCGCGCAGAATACTTGTTATGGTCTGAGAACACGGAGTAGTGCACAGTGACAAACGGAAACCCACCGGATATGTCCAGATGCCTTAATTGGGTTTTCAAGTGGGCGAATGACGTCCTGGGATGGAGAGAGCTCGCCGTGCTTATGTACCCAGCGCTCGAGGTTCTCTCCGAGGGTAAGGCCAGTGACAGTCATGGTGTTTCCGTCTATACGGTTGTTCTTCAACAAGTAATGTAGGACCTCTGGAACGAAGTGAGGAAAGTCCACCCATAAGTAGCATAACATTTACTGGGGACGCCGCCGATTTTGTAAACATGCTCCATGACATATTTACCACTAGGCTTAAGATCTGCCAAGAATGGCGTCGCTTCTGAAACACGCGCGAAGTCGTCCAAAGTAAGGGTGATGCCCACTGAGTGTGCCATCGCAATCAGGTGCAACACTGCGTTTGTTGAGCCACCTAGTACCATGACCAAGATCTAGTCCAGCGAGAATTACGGATCGTGCTTAAAATAGCTCAGCTACACCACCTACCATGGCATTTTCGAAAGCGGATGGAGTCATGATATCTTTGGGTAAGATGTTTTTCTCGACAAGGTTTCGCATGGCAGCACCGACACTTTTGCACTCCTCGATTTTTTCTGGTGACTCAGCAGGGAATGACGATGAACCCGGCAGCGTCATTCCCAGGGCTTCTATAGCGCTGGCCATTGTATTTGCAGTATACATCTACGCGTCTGTCAATGTGGAGACACACAATCCCAGCATGAACACGTACACCACCGCATGCGCCCGGTCCGGGGCATGCATGTCGAACCGTGGCGTAACGGAACTTTTCTGCTTCAAGAGTCTTACCGTCCTGGATGAATTTCCCGTAAGACTGGAAGGCAGAAATGATGTCCAATTGTGGTTGTCCTTCGCAGGATCCTGGGCGTATAGTACCGCCGTAAACCATCAAGCCTGGTCGATTCAGGCGTCCGACTGCCAAGTACCCTGAGATAAGATGTATCTTTCCTCCACCAGAACACTCACGAGCCATGATGACACCGGGCATATTTTTGTCGCAGCCCGGCACGACGACCATGCCGTCGAGCCAGTGTCCTCCTGCTGCAGTTTCGACTTGGTCCGCGATGAGGTCCCGGGATTGGAGGGAATAGTTCATTGCGGATGTCCCATTGCTCAGTCCGTCACTCACGCCTACCGTACCGAACTGGTACCCGATCATGCCAGCTTGACACACGGACGCCTTGATTTCCTTCCCAAGACCTAGCAAGTGGCGGTTACATCTGTGCTGGATTGTTACTTATTTATGCATAGTGCCCAGGTATTCCCCTGCTTACGGGTTGCCTTCGTACCTACAAACGCGCATCTGTTACGCGTGAAACGGTTCAAGGGTTCGGTGGACGACTTACCATACGCTGCCAACGCCAATCATGGCCTTTTGGAAGTCATCGTCGCTGGAGATGCCCTCCGTCGCGTAGAGCATAGCCTGACTGAGGTAAAAACTACGACAAGCATTCAAGGCGGAGGCTAATTTACCTGTCCAGCGCCTTGATCCTTGGGCTGCGTGATCGTCCGGCTGTATCGGTTCATGATTGGTCTTTCGTCCAGCCGTCTTGTGGACGACCAGAACGACCGGGCAGACCTTGCGAGACCATTTTTCGTGGTTCTTGATGCGAACCTAGACTGTAGTATCATGACCACTGGTGCAAGGTCGAGTCAACGAATAAAAAGTGGATGCTTAGATAAGCCAGCGTAGTATGTACAGCCACCACGAAGATTCCATCCCATAAATGGCCTTCTCCACATGGCAGAGAGTCGACAGGTGCAAGCAGCAGACTCGCGCCCATAGGCTTTTCTCCTTCCCCAGCCATTCGATTGGATTGCAAATCTTACTGTCCCCCACGGAACTTTTAATGTCGGCTTCGATCGTCTCGTTATAAGTCCGTCTACGGAATGGCAGAGCAGTCTCGGCCAGCTTGGCTCATGTGGACAGTCCAAATTTGCAATTCGGACTGATCGCAGGCAAAAAAAAGGTAGGCCGAGCAGCCCTAGGAGCTCCTATAAAACGCAGTAGAGGGGCAACTTGCGAACCTAAACACGAGTTACTGTCAAGAAATTAGGCTTTGGTGTTGCTACCGACCGCCAGGACCAGTCTATACATATGCGGAAAGAAGGGGCAAGGTTCGATTGCATCAGATTCCACGATTTCAGCCGTCGATCATGTTTCACTTTCGTAACTGACCCTAAAAGCTTGGGGCCTACACCTTTCGCTAAAAGAGACTAAAGATATTTGATGGTGGTAATTAGATCAGTGCAGCAAGTGGGTTGGCAGGTTGAGTCAGCACCGATCTGGGTAAGGGGGGAGGGAACACTCAACCCCCCAATTTCAAAAGGAACGCACGAAAATTTCTAGAGGGTTGCCCAGTTGTCGACCTTGGTGCACGACGGTGGCATATCGCGGGAGAGATTCGAATTGACAGTCCCTCCTTGTTTGTCCTCGGGAGACCCAGAATGATCCCTATTTTGGATCCCGAGCCGATGGTCAGCGGATGCAGCCACCCCAGCGGGATTTTCACGTTTCCGTGCGTGACCCTCTTTACACCCGTCCCCTCTCGACGCTTTCTCAAGTTCCGAACGTGCTTTCTGTTCCTCGGGGAGGGACAATCATCTCATCTGGTCCGACGCGGATGCGACACTCCACGGCCTCCTGAAAGATTTACGACATCGCACGCCCCCGCCGAAGCAGCCCACTGGGACTTCGGCCACTGCATCAGAGCTAGCATCCGACGTGAGAGAACGGAATGGAAAACCCAGGTCAAGGTAGATACTCACTTCCAGAGGAACTGCACCGTTATGTTTTGGACCAGCCACGAGATCCGTTGCCAGACATTTCCTCCGACGCTGGCTCATCGCACACTTATGAAAGACAATCCTCCCAACGATATTCCTACTCGCCGACTCCCCACCCACCGTCATTGACACCTGCCACATTTCCCAGGGAGGACAGCACAGAGCCAGCCTCGTCGTCTTATCCACCGTCGGAATGGAGCAGCACTGAAGAAGCCCGCACTTCATCACGGCGATCACATGAGGGTAGGGAGGCTACCCACCCCTTAGAGGGACGTTGGAGTGCAGAGGAAGGGTATGGTCTACCGCCACCGCATCGATCACATGGATTTCAGACAAGTACTTTGTGCGAGGCTATTTTTACCCCTTTATCGAACGTACCTGGACTAATGGACTCACAGGGCGGGCTGTTTCTCGCGGCCTTACAGCGAGGACAGGAGACAGATGCAGGGGTCATCACATCATGGTAAGCTGGGTGCAAAGTAGTGCAAGAGAGCGGAAGGGGTTAACAAGGTACAACACAGTGTACGAAGATCCGCGCACGGCACGACCACCGCCACACTATCCAGACTCGCACTATGGGAGGCACTACGCGGCACCAGTACACGGGGGAGAAGGATGGAGCAAGACTCCTTCTCCGAGTGGTGGTCCGGAGGGAGGGTCTATGGGTGACGTTGCATCCACGTCGAGGGTTGTGCTTCCCCCCGTGAGCCAGCTGCTGGGTGCGGTCGATTTCAAGGAATCCCAGAGCTATGAAATTCCAATGTTACCTAGGCTACGCCTTCCTGATCAGCCGGGAGAGTTTAGTTTGCCAAAGGGGAAAGAGAAGGCTCGCGCGGAATCAATGGAATCACCCGAAGCTGGACCGTCGTCGGACGTGAAAACAAAAGCGCAGGGGAAGAGGCGACAGACGGAGGGGACAGGGGACACGGAGGAGACAGGGAAGGAGAAGAAGAGCAAAGCAGCACGGAAGATCTATGTTGCGTGTGATTTTTGCCGAGGTGAGGACGTTGTGATTTCAGATTGGATGGCAGCTGATGGTGATCTGGCAGGGCGCAAGCTGCGATGCGACGGTTCGAAGCCAAGCTGTTCGAACTGTGCGACGCGGTCGTTGGTGTGCAAATACCAGGACCATCCTAGGCGCCGAGGTCCAGGGAAGGCACCCAAGGGATCACGGGAGGGCAGCAAGAAGCGGGGTGCTAATAAGCCCGTGGCGAGCGAGGCAGCGCCGATGCAACCACCGGAGGACGCGTCGTCCGTGCAGGCTGGGACGCACTGGCGGGGCGGGTCTGCGCGCGGGCCACAGCAGGGGGTAGCGGGGTTCTACCAGTTCAGTCTGGAGGAGGAGGGGGGCAGCGAGACGACGCGACGACGGAAGCCAGCGCGGTGATTGGCATCAGTGGGGGTCGGGAGCGGCGCGGCTCGGCGTGTGGCGGTGATCGGGCGGGACCTTGGGTTGCTACGGCGGTCGAACCCCGCTTTTGGCAGTAGCAGTATAATTGAATAGCGTCAAAAATAAATAATTCTTTTTGCGAATAAAGTGCCTTGGTGGGATCCGATTGGCTCGGCTTCTGGCGCTCGGTTCCGTTCGCTGCCCTGTTTTCTGGATTTCGGTGTTTATCATCCCCGCGCTTGCCTCGCCTCGCGGGCATTCGTTCTCCCCCGAAAACCACTCCCGGTCAGCCATGCCGCTCGTCGTCGAGCACGGCGGCGACCAGCGCATCCACTCCCCCGACGACGACCGCAAACACATCCCCTCTGCCGCCCCCGCCATCGCCCTTGCACCCCACTATCCCCCCAATGGCCTGCGCACCCCCGGCCCATCCCTCCTCGACCTCAAGCCCCCCCACAGAGGCTACTCGCTCATGGTCGCTGGCCAGCGCACCGGCAAGACGTCCTTCCTCCGTCTCCTCCTCGACACCAGCGACATATCCCCCACGGCCACAAAGGACCAGCTCGCTTCCGTCGCAAAGTTCGTCCAGGGGTGCAGCTCCCATACATCCCACATTCGCTCCGCGTCTATCAACATCGACCTCGATGGCGACAGAATCACTCCCCCGCAGGTCCTCTCCCTCTCCCTCATCGACACACCCTCCCTAGACTTCACCGACGAGCACGCCGCCGAGCGGAACATCCAAGAGATACTCAGACAGGTCGATTCTCGCTTTGCCGAGGGCATTGACGATGTCAGTCTCGCTCTATCTCTCTCCGCTGCTCATGTTCATCCCTCCCCAGGACTGGAAGGCACAGACAGGGGACCATCACGTTCATTTGTATGTCTTCCCCACCAGCGCTTCTGCCCCCCGTCTGACCCACGGTCCAGGTGTATATACTTTTTGGATCCCGACGTGATCGTCCCTCCATGCGCACCTGCGCCCCCCGCACCGCTTGTCCCCCGTGCCCGTACAAGCAGCTTCTCACACACTGAGCCTGAACCCGTCATCCTCGAGCCCCCCGTAACCACCAATCCCCTCCTCTATCGTCCAGCCCTCCCCGCTGCGGAAATAAACACAATCAGGAGGCTGTCTGCCCGCGTCAACGTGCTCCCCGTAATAGCACGCGCAGACACGTTGACTAACGACCGTCTGCTTGCTGTCAAGATGGCCATTCGCCGAGATCTTGCAGAAGCTGGCATCGGTTTTGGAATCTTCGATATGGACACGCAGCCGCAGTATCAGCACCGCAAAGACGTGGCCGAGGCTGGGCACCCAGTCAAAGGTGAAATTCCAAACGGCTATGGCAGCCGCACTAATAGATCTTCTCCTGGTCACCCGTCTCCCCCTACCTCTCCCACGGCACCTCCCTACTTGCGCTTGCCTTACGCTCTCATATCTCCAGAAATGTATTCTCACAGCGATGGCGTTGCCAAGGTTCTTTATTCCCGCCACGAACTTGTCCAGCAGTACACCCCCTCCCATCACTACCCACCACTCTCAAAACTAGCTCGCGGCAAATTTATTAGGAGTTATCGCTGGGGATCCGTAGACGTCCTCGATCCGAACCAATGCGATTTCTTGCATCTCCGGTCAGCCATCTTTCATCACATGGAGGTAAACTATTTCACTCCCGGTTGCTGACACCCCCGATGATTGATTTCTGACACCCCTTAGACCCTGCAGAAGTATACTCGCGAATATCTCTTTGAGAAATTCCGAGCCGAATACCTCGCCCAACATCATCCCTCCAATCGCCTTCTCCACCCCCACCAAACCCAACCAAACGCCGTTCCGCGCCCACAGCATCCTCTGGGACACCCCTTACGCCCCGCACTCAGCATCGAGACGTCACCGAGTCATGGGGGCGCTCGCCACTCATCGCTTTCAATATCTCGTGATCTCCCACCAGGGACGGATATGCATCCCTTGCCCATTTCGAGACCCCTGGGCGATGGCGCCAGTTCTTCCCACAGTAACGCCAAAGTTCCCCCGAGTACGTCTTTCATTCACACCATCGGCTTGACAACAATCTTTATGATTCAATAGGGTCTTCCAAACAGCGCACGAAGAAAATCACCGTTGCATGCAATTTCTGTCGCTGTAAGCCTATTTCACACACAAGGGTAGTAAAATCGTTGATGTGACAATGTTCCTTGCAGCTCGCAAGCTCAAGTGCGACGGGGGACGACCAGCATGTAGCCAATGTGTCAAACGCTCGAACCCCTGCGATTACATGCCACAAAATAATAAACGACGCAATTCCTACCGTCGCAAGGAGGACGAAAGTGATTCCGAAGGGAGCGGCGAGGAACGCTCCGTTGATGAAAATGATCCCTCCGTGTCACCACCTGAGATGGCTTCTCACCCCCAATCGCGCAAGAGTTCCAACGCAGATAAGCGACCTATCCTCGATGGCTATCCACAACCCATTGCAGGGCCATCTGAACCACGTGAGGTCTTGATAGCCCCTGTTGCTCGCCTCAAACCTTCCGTCCCTATGGGCCCTGCAGCGGGGGTCGAGGGTCGTTCTCTCTTCAAGGACAATGAATTACCACACATTGCCACGTTATCCCTTCCTGACAGGTCACCCACCGTGGCCGCAATGACGGCCCCGCCACTTCCACTCATCCGACCAGCTTCGGAACAACAGGCAGCACAGAGGAAGCGCGCATCGACCATGCCCGGAAGGAGCAGTCGACAGACTACCAGTGCCGGGCCGAAGGTGGTGGCATGTAACTTCTGTCGAGGTAAGTTTGGCCAACAGACTCGCACGCAAGTCAAATCTCTGATGGGCCGTGGCGGTATTTAGCGCGGAAGACCAAGTGTGACGGAGCACATCCGGCATGCTCAAGTTGCGCTCGGAGATCGCTCCCTTGTGACTACAACCACAACTCTGGTAGCAATGGAGCTAACAAAAAAGGGGCGCGGCGTGCCTCGACATCTTCGAAAATTGCACCCTCCCTGGGGCCACCTCATAGTACCCTTTCACCCATGCATTCGCCGTCCTCAAATGGTGCCGCCGCTGGCGACCCTCGCTTTATGAATGGCACACCGCCAGAAGACATGATGGGTGAGCCGATGGACGTGGACCTCAAGAGGAAAATCGACGAGATCGAGGGTCCCCAAAAGAGAATAAGGGTAGGCGACCTGAATGAAAGTATACCCTGAGATAAGCATTTTTCTTGTTTACCTCCTCTCTCCTCTCCCACAAGTTCATCCACCCCACGTTTCAACACCAATTCCATCTGGAAATGGATTTGTAGACTGACGCTGTCCTCTACTATGCTCCCGATATCATTTGTCAATCTGTCATTTTCTTTGGGGCTATCACCGAGTGTGTTCTGCAACTACCTGCACATTGGACAGATGTACTGTATTTTTGTTTGACACTCCCACTCTCCCGCTTTGCTTTTATACTTTCTGGTGCATATATTTGGCGACCTTGTTTCCTCACCACCGCTATCGATCTCTGTATGTATGTTTGACAATTGAGACCTGTATATGTTTCGCGCGATGAAGGCGGCTCGAGAAGCGTTCCACTCTTCCGCGAACGGTTGCCATGGTGGGGCCGCTGTTTGGCAGGCACGAATGTCAAGGTTTTTGTCGCGCGCACACTCTTTGTTTCCTCTCTCCGTCGCCGACATTTCAAACTCGCTCTCACTTGGGGCAGCATTTAAAAGCTGTAGCAGACTACCCGGCAGGACACTCGCGTGTGTTCTCGCCTGTTCATATACGCTCTTTCTCGCTTGTTTCATTCATATTATTTATCGTTATGTTTTCGTTTCGGAAACGACCCAAGGACACCAGCCCAATCGCCCCTTCGCTGAGGGCGTCTCCCTCTCTCCCAGAGCTGTACGCCCAGGGGATCCCATGGCCCGAAAATCTGGTAGATGCCACGGTCCTGAACAAGTCGGATGATGCAGCGCCCAGTGAGGTAGCGCATGAAACTCGTCAACAAGGTGCGGCCAAAACATCCTTGCACTCCCTCGACCGCGCCCCCGTTCTTTTCCATAAACCGTTTCGATTACAACTAGGTCCCCCAGCGCAAAATGGGACGTCTATATCTTCGTTGTACATGTCCCAGCCCTCTCCCGCCTTTGAGAACTGGAGGAAGAGCACAGCCCCGTCCACCGCTACTGCCACGACTCGACGCGCCCATAAGAAGAACAGGAACCCACCTGCCTTCAACCTAATGGTTAGTGCAACTTCCATTCTGGTGGTGGTAATGATACCCTTGACTGACATTGCGCGGGCCTTGGCGTGATCGTATTATGTACGTCTAGGTTGTGGGGGGCCGCGACACGGGCAAAACCTCGCTGCTGCGTCTTCTGCTTGACACATCTGATATCTCGCCTTCCGCAACGGCGGAGCAGCGCGCATCCTTGCAGCGGTTTCTGCAGGGCGATCTCAAGCGGACGCAGGCCATCAGCACGGCATGTGTGGAGATATCCGAATCGCGATATGACCGGGTGTTACTTACTGTCATTGATACCCCTGGCTTGGACTTTAGCGAGGGGAGGGAGCTGAGCGTGGGACGCCAGGTGACGAACATTATCAGGTATATCGACCAGCAGTATGCGGATACCATGATCGAAGTACGTCCTTTTGTGTGTGTATGGATTGTTGGTGGAGTTCTCATGTATCGTAGGAAAGCAAAGTCATTCGGCAGAGTAAAGGAGATCAACACATTCACCTGTAAGTCCTGTGCCCACCACCCCTGTCAGTCTGATCGAGTTTGCACAGATGCATATTCATGGTCGATCCCACATCTATCATGAGCTCACACGTTCGCCGTGCGAGGTTGTCCTTGCCGCGAAAATCCTTCTCGGAGTCGAGTATTTCGACCTCAACCGCAGTGATGACTGAAGTTGGCCACCTGGACGATCATGTTCCGGGCGAGCTTGCCATGTCCTCCGCCGAGCTGCGGGTGATCCGTCGCCTGTCGGAACGTGTCAACGTACTTCCCGTGATTGCACGTGCGGACTCCCTTACGGACGATGCCCTTTCTGCCATCAAAGCGGCCGTGCGAAGGGGTCTTCGTGGGGCAGGCCTTGACTTTGGGGTGCTCTCTACACCCATGGCAAAAGAAGGCCATGTGTCCTCGCCGTTGCAAGAAATAGCTGCCAATGGGGATGCTTTACATGGCGATACCAATGGCACCAATGGTCATCTTCCGAGCGGCGATTCTCACGCTTCCTCTGATGAGATGCACAAAGAACGAGCGTCGCGCCCGGTCATCAAGCTTCAGATGTCCCGAGTGTCGCGATCCCGGTCTCGCTCACGTCGAGACCTGTCCGCTGCCGCTCACGACGAGCGGGAGCCATATTTCCCCGAGGACACAGATGAGCAGAGCATCGCCACCGTCCGGTTTTCTGCGCAGGCGTTGGCAAAAACGGACATAGAAACCCTGTTACCTTTCTCATTCATTGCACCAGAGCCGTTGAGCTCTCCGCGGACGACGACGCAATTACCGCCGCCGGCCCCTGACTTGAAACTGGTTGGCGAGGACCCCGTCCACTCAACTTCGTCCCCTGTGGCGGAAACGCCCACTGTGCCCCCTGACAGTCCTATTCTCCGCAAATCGGTTTATGACCGTCCTTCGCCGGAAGATCTCAGGGGGGTCTTCACGAGGAAGTTTCGATGGGGAACTGTTGACGTACTCAACCCTGATCACTGTGACTACGCCGCTCTTCGGACAGCCATGTTGCTCACGCATATGAAGGTTCCGTCTTGCCGCTCTATCATAGATTTGAACTGATGTCGGCCATGATCCTCACAATAGGTACTGAAAGTTCATACCCGAGAAGTATTATATGAGAAGTATAGGACCGAGAAGCTTCTGGCCAAACGTGCAACGAGAAGCATAGGACCAGAAGAAACGAAGCGCTTGTTGGAAGGTCTGTCGCCATCTTCTCTTCGCAGGGTCGCATATACTCAGCGAATCGTTCTCACAGACCTCGGTTTGTGAACCAGGTGCCCTTATTTATAATTTAGTGTTGTTTTCCCACCGATGTGTTCCTTCCTACCCTTTTCCACTTTCCCCTGTTGTTCAACCCTGTCTGTGATACCACCTGCATTCCCTGTATGGATCAATTGACATTCTATATGTTACATATCTATGTCTATTGGACACACTGATCGCTTATAACACGCTTCCTGTGTTCCCTCTTGGGACGAGTCTTGATTACCTTTCTTCGTTCTGGAATGGAGGTCCATTTACGGCCAAAACGAAATCGTCCCAAAGAATGGACGACACGTATCATGTTGCAGGATCAACAGGTGACAGGGAAGATAGATAGGCAGCATTTTGACCCGATATCAAAATTCACCGCGTTGGCTTCGACTTCGCGAGATTATCTACTTCCTCTTCGCTCAGACCGTCTAGCCTCTGCAAAAGATAATCGACCTGTGGAGCGCATGCGTGGGTTGTTTGCGGACCAGGAGAAGTAAGCCCTACCTCGACTTCCCTCGTCAGCGGAATTATGTGGTTCTCATACAAGCCGACAACCCCGTCCACATCTATCTTGGCGTTTGCAGAGACATGTCCGTTGGACATGGCCTCACCATCGGGACTGAACTCCTGTGCGTAGGTCGCTGCCTTCTTCCGAAGCCGTAATAGTAACTTTCGCTCAACCTCCGGTTTGGTAATCAGCCCTTCCAGCACCTCTCGGTTACGACTCCGGATATGAGGAATGAATGCGGCAGGGTCGTCTCTGAATTTCGATTCGGAAACAAACTTGCCTGGAACGATTGGGTCACTACCACACTCGGTTTCGACAGGACGGATCTGCCCGGTTTTACGCACCGTAATGTACCCGTTTGCTGATAGCTTGCAAAATCTCGACATCTATGCTTGCAGCACTGCCATAGTTTCCATCATCTTCGTATTCTTCATCGCCCATGATGCCGTTTGAACGCTTGAGCGATGCAAGGGCCAACGTGGCTCGTTGCGTAATACGCGGGACGATGGATCGGACGTAGAAGGAGAGGATGGATTTGTTGGCATTGATGGAGTTGGGGTACAGGATCCTTGGGAAGTCCAGACTCGGGATGATAGGCTCCGGAAGATTGGATGTAAAAGGATACTCGTCGGGGCTGGCAGCGATCTCCTATCAACCCTGCAATCTCAAGCAAAAGATGACAAGTTGGACGGTTACCTCGTATATCTGCGTGCTTTGGCTGGACACGAAGGTCATCGTATGTTCGGCTGATAAAATGAAAGACGATGCGCACCGTGAAACTTTTCTGTCTCCTCTAGGAACCATTCTAGCCAGCTGCCTTCTATGCCCCTTTGTTTGAGCTCAGGGACGGTGCTAGGCATGTACATCTTCGCATTGTGCGAGAACTGAGCACGTTCTATGAGTCCAAAGATGATCGTATCTTCGAGGCGGACCAAGATGGATCTGATGCGGTCCAGGGAGAGGGGATCTTTCACCAGCATGAAGTTTTGGGAGAGCATCGTGATTCCTGAAGACGAAGCAGAGGATTATGTCTCTAGCCGCGAGGCAATGGACAGATGCGGAGGCCTGCGGGTTCAGCGGAGTGCGGCTTTTAGAGTCTGGGATCCAGTGCTCGGGAGCGAGTGGTGCAGCGAGGCGATGACACACCAGCTGGACGTGCACGTACTACACGATGTGTAGTGGCATTACATAGGCAATTGGCAGACACCGCACTCAGTCACTGGCCTAGTACATCGATGGAATTTGCGCCTTATTCGCTCCCCAATATTTTGCCGAGTTCGAGATTCAAGCTCTCCTTTCCCCTTCCATAGGGAACGTCTTGCTCTACGAAGAGAGTCTCCTTTGAATCAGAGGCTATTCGGGGTGCTTCTCGGGAGTGGGTACGTGGCAGGAATTGTGTACTGCTTCATACACTGCACTGACCAACTTAGTTACTAAGAGCGCTCGTTGTGCGTCGTTGCCATATGCACACCCGTTCTCCTTTCTTCTCCCGGGACCCGCACCAACTTGAATCCAAACCAAGCCGGTGACCATCTCAGCTGATTGAAACGTCAGACTAGGCGGTTGCAGAAGGGCACGGTGCATGGTCCCAGGGTGTCCAATCGATCTACCGGCTTGTGACGGTTGGTGAGGCTCCTTTTATGATGAACTGATTCCCAGTTTCCAGGTTGGAGTGGCGAACCAGGACGGATCTGATGCGCTCCAGGGAGAGGGGAGCATGGAACTTCACCTCCTGAAGATGAAGCAGAGGATTATATCTCTAGCTGCGAATGTGGAGTCCTGCGAGATCAGCGGAGTGGAGCTTTTAGCTTCTGGGATCCAGTGCTCAGCAGTAAATGGGCACTCTGGATGTGGTACTACATGACCTGTAATACTGGCATTGCTTAGGCAATTGGCAGACACCACACTATACATCCATGTGCTGCTCTGCGGACAAGAGAAAGCGATAAGTATTCGTCTGATGCGCAGTTCGGTAACGGATCGGAGGATGATTCAAGTCTCAATTGCAGCACACAATTCTGAAACTTCATGGCACTGCCAGCCTGGAGGGCAACTCACCTCCTCAGAAGAGGCAACACAAACCAGGGGGAGACATGCCATCACCACTCCCGTCCACCTCTCGCGAGTACAGAGGCTATTTGATCGAGCTGCTATTGACGCCAAAATTTGCCCAAGGCTACTTTCCAGCAGTATTCGGAGGTTCCCACTGGTTCGCGCAGAAATCCTTTGAAAACATCATCCTCTTGTGAGAGCTAAGAAATAACCATGAGGCGGCGGCATCCCTGTCTTACCATGCCCGATAGTGGTGACTCCCGCAGTAAGATGAATGACAGCAAGAGACCTGGGTATGGCATGGAGATCCATACCCTTGACAGTTATTATTGATCACCCCTCCAGGCTGACCACCGGAGGCGTTTGCACAAACAGAACAAAGAAGTCGAGATCCACAACTTCGCTTTCCCTGGGGCAACTGCCGAGGAAGACCTCTCAAATCAGCTAGTGTTCATGTTTCCGAATTACAGGTCCAAGAACCAAGCCTTGGAGATACGTGCGCGAGAAAGTAACGAATGGCCCTCGCGATTGCCACGCTACATCTAGATGTCGTTCATGCTGCTGGATCTACAGGTCCGGAAACTTCTTTGTTGGATTTCTGCCACTGGGAGCGAGTTCGTCCTCGTTCATATTATGTAGGTTTTTACCTGTGGTCATGCGCTGTTCGTGGGTATATCGCGGGCGGAAAACGTTGCCTAATGGACTGGAGCCATAACCGGATTAAGGGGACCCAGCGCTTCGCCACAGTTGATATCAAGGCGATCTACACGTATGCCACTTCGGATCATGAGACCGGTTACCTACATTAACAAGCTCTTGTCAGCATTCCTCGACGTCGACGTGATAAGCACTCGTGCTAGCGGTGTGCCAGGACACCGTGTGTCGGGATTCGGAGGGCGCTATGTCGCAAGACACTTCAGAGGCGAGCCGTTCCAACTGTTGAAGATATTAAGTGCGGGTTTTCGTCCGACGGAAGGTTACGTACATGCATGAAGATAGTGCGCTCAAAGTCTGATCAAAGTACTTCTTCCTTATCACCAAGTAGAGTTGGTGATACGGACACAACCGTATAACATCGTTTCGAGACGGGCTCACACGCTTGCCGCTTGGATGAAATCTGATGAAATGGCCAAATGTAGATCGTGTACCTTCGGCCGACAAGTGGCAGGTAGCAATATCGGGGACCAACTTGTTTCCAAACGAATCGATAGTTCTCTGTAACAGTGGAACTTGAAGGGGAGTCCCTTTGAATTGGCAGCTCAAAGTAGGATGACTTCGATCATATCATGTAATGCCAACCTGTGAAGGATGAACATTTTCAATGGATGTTGCGATTGGAGGATATGTAGTGCTATGTATGTATTGCGCAATGCGGAATAGACGAGAAGAGGGGGCACGCCACAAACCTTGCCATCTTTGTAACTTCACGAGAACAGGCGTTCCAGGAAGGTTTATAATCAAGTGACTGAGTCCTTAAGGATTGTATTTTTACAAACAGAAATTAGTTGTTCTGCAAAAGCTGAGAAGGAAAATAATCAGCGGCAAACAGATTCCGAGTCGTGGATCCTTTGCCTATTGGTCCATGTACCAGCCGATACAAACATAGCATGCGCCTGATCGATCGATACGCCCTGACAAATTATTGACGTCGTATAACATATAAAAGGGAGTGACAGAGTGCGAATTCCACATACCAGTCGACCACCATGGCACCCCCTGTAGCAACCGCTCCTAGTGTGGTCGAAGATAGTCCCATCCACCTCCTGAAAAGGAACGGGCCCGTAATTGACAAAACTTCCGATATCAATGAGGACTATCAAGGGAACTACCGCTTCGCTCCAATCGAGGAAGCTGAAGTATCCAGGGCCATGATAAAACGGTGATTCCGGTGATTCCAACCGATCGAGAGAGATGGACTGACTTCGAGCAGATACTTCAACATGATGTACGAACGTACCGTGTCCGACGTTGTCATTGTTGGGGCTGGTAGCGCAGGATTATCTTGCGCTTATCATCTTGCAACAGCGAGGCCAGATCTCAAAGTCACCATCCTGGAAGCCAATGTCGCACCCGGTGGTGGGGCCTGGCTGGGAGGTCAACTCATGACACCAATGGTAGGTGACATCTCTGTGTAAAGGGTGAGTGGAAACTGATACGCCAACACTGCAACAAGGTTGTCCGTAAGCCAGCCGACCGGTTCTTGAGGGAGCTCAGCATCCCATACGAAGACGAGGGAAACTTCGTCGTTGTCAAGCACGCTGCCCTCTTTACTTCCACGATCCTTTCTCGCGTCTTGGCCCTCCCCAATGTCGTCTTGATGAACGCAACTGCAGTAGAAGATCTCATCGTTCGGACAGATTTCCAGGGCCGTCAGCGCGTTGCAGGGGTGGTAACAAACTGGACACTCGTCGCACTCAACCATGACACACAGTCGTGCATGGATCCCAACACTATTACTGCTCCTGTCATCATTTCTGCTACAGGACATGATGGTCCCATGGGGGCCTTCTCGGCGAAGCGATTGGTCAGTGCTGGACTCCTGAAGGAGTTAGGAAATATGAGGGGCCTAGACATGAACCGCGCGGAACCAGCCATAGTCAACGGGACCCGCGAGGTCACTCCAGGTCTGATCCTGACAGGTTAGTTGAATATTATCTTTTGCGACGCCTCGTAACATCGGATACGCCTACAGGTATGGAGTTGTCAGAACACGATGGATCAAACCGTATGGGACCTACGTTCGGGGCCATGATGGCAAGTGGCATCAAGGCTGCCAAAGAGGCCATTCGGATCCTCGACACTTCTCAAGTCGTCAATGGGAAGGTTGTCGGATAAGAAAGAGATGAATGGTTGTATACAATTATTCTAAACAAACCCTGTACTTGTATTAGTCGATTTGTCTGAGATCACGTGAGGGTAGTATTTCCCTGTGCAAATTGGACTCCGACCTGCACTCCGTCATGGGCTTCATGCTGCCTTCACCAGACAGTCCACGGGAACATGCCCGCGCACTCATGGCTCGCAAAGACGCGATCGAAGCGGAAATAAAAGCTCATGTTAATATTCTTAAAGCAAACTCAAGCGACATGTCCACGCCCTTGGTCGATCGTGACGGCTTTCCTCGTGCTGATCTGGATATTTATGCCATACGAACAGCACGCGTACGCATAATCGAGTTGAGAAACGATCTCAAGGATGTCATGGACGAGATAGGAAAGGCTCTGGAACATATATTTGATCCTGCTTGCGTTGTCGCTGCGCCCTCAGCCGAAGGGCCTTCCTCAACGCCGATCGGCGAGGCAGAGTCCGAGGTGAACCTGCAGCCATTTGCCAGGGTGGATGGCGTGGCGCCTGGAAGCCCAGCTGCGGAATCCGTTCGCGAAATTCACCCTATCTGCTCCGACACCTGGATTAATTCAATAATTATGCATAGGGTCTGCACCGGGAAGACCTCATAATCAAATTCGGCCACCTGATAAGGTCATCTTTTACGGAGGCAACCCTGCAGCCACTGGCGGAACTTGTTGCTGGCAGCGAGAACGTAAGTGTTTGTGATACGTGTAATCTGCAGGGCGTATCACTCATGCACGCGGCTGGTGTGTGAAGCGAGAGCTTCCCGTACAGGTACTCCGCGGAGAAGAAAGAGTAACGCTAAATTTTACACCCAGGAAGGGCTGGGGAGGCCGAGGCATGCTAGGGTGTGTTCCTTGCTTGGTGATCCTCGCCACGATTTAATTCCGTCCATCCACTAGATGCCACATTGTCCCATATAGTCCTTCGTGATGTCCCTGTTCAGCTAGATATTGGCTAGTTGACATACATGCATCCTATTTCCCTAGTTACGGACACTACCTTGGCTCCGTAGGTCGTTATACTATTCAATCCGATCCGTGTCTTGGTGCTCTCGCGACCCTGACTTCATCAATAGACGCCTTAAGTTCTCCTCCACGACCCGCCTCCGGAATAACTCATCATCAACTTTGTCTTCTGTCCCCAATTAAGGCGGGCGGGACACTAGCGGTGTTAATTGTAGGGTTGCGATAACTATAAACTTGTTGCACAGCAGTCTGACGAACTTGTAACGGCACAACTTGCTGTGATTCAAGCCGAGGAGGGCAACAATTTTTAAAAATGACTTGTGACAGGAACAACTCACAGATACAAACGCCGCAAAGGTAGCGGGGTGCTCTGACTTCCGAACGAGGTTCAGAGCAAGTTTTGTCCTTCCCATATTTCCTCAACCAACATGTCACATACTTCCCTGAAAATGGTACTGGCCCTTCCATGCTGACATCAGAAATCCATGCCCAACTTCTTCCATGCATCTCCGGCACCTAATTTCGCCATCGCTTCTTCTATTGCTCCGGCTGCCTTCTCTTCAGTGAACGTTTAGTAGCTACTATTAGGCCGGGGGGCCGCCGCGATCTGTAAAATATAGCCGAGCAAAGCGGTCAAAATAGTCCTTGCAAGTCTGGTTTGCAGATAGGCATCTTTAGTAAGCGCTCATTTTCATCTCTACCCTCTCCATGAACTAGACCATCATGTGTCAGGGCTCATTAGCGGATGTTACTTAAGAGCCTGTACGGCGTCGGTAGGTTTGTAGATTGTCTGGCCAGCAGGCTCCTTCCCACCCGATGCTTCGAGTGTGAGGGCGACTACAATGCGATGGTGCAATCCCCTTACTAAGTTACTTCAGCCCTCTGGCGAAGCTGGGAGTCCACGAACGACGACCCTACGGGTGACCACCATTTATTTTCCACGAGCGGCATGACTCCCGTTAACGGGGCCTCCTACAAACTTAGCTTCCATTTTTTTCGTAGTCTTCGTGTTTCAGTCGGAGAGGGAACGATTGTCTTCCATCGAATCTTTGGTCTGCCTTGGGGAGACTATCGTGTTTCACTGCTCATTCTAATCTTTGTTTACTTGCAGTTTTGACCGTCTTTCGTTTACAGACAACCCTACA